>Ga0209445_1001251_pt1 | contig 13919 bp, 12 predicted proteins | sample MarorgKNORR_S2LV_4_FD_188223 | JGI IMG/M metagenome (GOLD analysis project Ga0209445, IMG submission 188223) | Marine microbial communities from the Southern Atlantic Ocean, analyzing organic carbon cycling - NADW_A/KNORR_S2/LV (SPAdes) (version 2) | ecosystem: Environmental > Aquatic > Marine >...
AAACGGTCTGATCGTACTTGATATAGCCGGAAGCCCGATACCTGGGGCTCAAGAAGCAGCCCGGGGATTCGTGGGAGTGGGATTCAGGGTTGCGGCCGACGCAGCTAGATTCGAGTGTTTCTACATCCGGCCCACCAATGGGCGCGCCGATGACCAGTTACGGCGAAACCACTCCACGCAATACTTCTCTTTCCCGGACCATCCTTGGCGGCGGCTCCGGGAGGAAACTCCCGGCTTGTACGAATCTTATGCCGACCTTGTTCCCAGCCAGTAGACCAGCCTTAGGATAGAGGTGACCGGCGATAAGGCTCTTCTCTATGTCGGGGCATCCGATCAGCCAGTCCTTCTAGTCAACGACTTGAAACGCGGGGAAAGCGAAGGGAACATCGCCCTTTGGATAGGGCCGGGCACGGAAGGTTATTTCGCAGATCTTCAGGTCTCTCCGTAAACCCCTAGCCGATGTCATTCAGGTTACTCAGTCTTTGACCGAGGCCGGACGGGCGCCTTCCAGGTAATGGGTATGTTCCTCCGAATAAGGGTCCAAGGCGGGGAAGAACACCAACATCTCGGCGGCCTGATCGCCAATGACCGTGAACCCGTGCTCCGCGCCGGGTGGGATGGCCACGGTATGGTTCTTCGGGACAATGTGGGTTTCCCCATCGATGCGCACCTCCAGAATACCCTCCATGATTACGATCAACTCGTCAATGGTGTGGGTGTGCAGCGGCGCTCCGGTCCCTGGTTCGCCGGTGTTAAGGCTGAAGGTGCTGGTGACGCCTTGCCCCCTTCCAGTCACGTCCCATTTGCGATAGCCGGGCCTCCAGGGCACTTCCGGCGCTTTGCTGTGGTCGATAATCGGCATGATTGCCCTCCTGTACATTCAACCCTCTATTACTGATCCATTGAATAAGCGCGGCTCCAACTTGAGAAGAAAACTCGTTTACAGGTTCATCGCCTCCAATCCAATCTTTCCCAAGTCTTCATCGGCGTTATGGCCGCGCAATCCACCAACACCGATCCCTCCCAAGATCGCGCCGTCCTTGATGATGACGACACCGCCTTGCTCGTAGGTAATCATCGGGTCCCCATTCTCGCTGACGCTGCGCCCTATACTGGTCATACGCTCCTCCCAAGCCGTGGAGTTGATTCCCAGCACGGCGGCGGTATAGGCCTTGCGCACCGCATGCCTCCGCGTGAACAATCGCGCGTTATCCATCTTGGCGAAGGCTTCTAAGTTGCCCGCCGCATCCACGATGGCAAGACAAACCGGGGTGTCGGATATCGATTGAGCGCGCTCCATCATGACCTTCATGGCCGCTTGCACTTGGTCTAATTTCAGTTGCGTGTCGGAAATTTGCATGCAGGGTCTTACTTCGTCTTGGGGTGTTGCCATATGATTAACTCTCCTTCCTCAGATGGATTCTACGTTTTGCACCGTGGATTGTATCAGTAGAGGATGGCTTGATAGACATGAACCGGACTGAATCGGCTTTGACACTTTGGGGGCACAGATTTATAGTTCCGGGCAGCCTCCACCATATGATGTGACCCTGACAATCATGTTAACGTGACTCATCCAACAGGAGAATTATGACAACCCACGGATTCGCTCATCCTGAATATCTGGTCGACCCAGCCTGGGTCCAGTCCCATTGGGAGGACGCTGATGTTGTGGTCTTGGACATCGACACCGAAGCCGGTTACTCCAGGGGACACATTCCGGGCTCGGTCATGTTGCTGGATAATTATGAGAGGAATCCGGAAACCGGATTGGTGCACACTTTCCCGCCGGAAAGATTCGCGGCCACCTGCCAGACTCTTGGCATCGGCGACGATACGGCGGTGGTGGTCTATGATAATAATATGAGCCTGAGCGCCGCCCGATTCTGGTGGGTCATGAACTACAACGGTCACCCCAACGTCAAGGTCCTTGACGGAGGCTGGCGACGCTGGGCCTGCGAGAGCTGGCCGGTGAGCTTTGACCGGGCCGTTATAAACCAGGACGTAATCTTCACTCCCAACATCGATAAGTCATTGATCGTCGAGATGGAAGAAGTCTTGGCGGGTTGCAGCCTTCCGGAAGTGGTCAACTGGGACACTCGGACGTCAGGAGAATACGATGGCACGGTCAACCGCCGCGACCAGCGGAAGGGTCACGTTGCCGGAGCGGCTCACCTGGAGTGGTCCGATCTGATGAACCGGGACACCCACCGATTCAAGTCTCGTCAGGAGATGCGCTTTATCCTGGACAGCCACGGGATAACTCCGGACAAGGCTATCTTCGCCTATTGACAGGCCGGCCTCCGTGCGGCGCACGGCACCTTTCTACTTCGGATGCTGGGCTACGAACACGCCCGGAATTACGACGCGTCCATGTTTGAGTGGGCCAACCGGGAAGACACACCGATGGAAGTGTAAGGCCAGAATACGCCTTACTCCGTTTGGAGAAATAGATGACTAATCCGACTCCTAGCGCCCCGCAAAGGCCCCAAGAAATAACGACCCACGGTGATACCCGAATCGATCCTTGGTTCTGGCTTCGCGATGTCGATGATCCCGAAACATTGGAGTACCTACGCGCCGAGAATGCGCATACCGGCGCCGTGATGGCTCCGGAAGAAGAGCTACAAGAACGCCTCTTCCTGGAGATGCGGAGCCGGATCAAGGAGGACGATTCTACGGTTCCGGAGAAGGAAGGTGATTACTACTACTACACCCGGTTCGAAGAGGGCAGGCAGTATCCTATCTATTGCCGTAAACGCCTGTCCCTGGACGCACCGGAAGAGATTCTCATCAACGTAAACGAGTTAGCTGAAGGTAAGGACTACTGCCGGGTTGGCAGTTGGGAAAACAGCCCGGACCACAAGTGGCTGGCTTATTCGGTCGATACTGACGGGTCAGAGCAATACACCATCGTGATCAAGAATCTAGACACCGGTGAACTACTGGGCGAAGCCATCCCCAATTCCTATTACTCTCTTGAATGGGCCAATGACAATCAAACCATTTTCTATGATGTGCTGGACGAAAATCATCGCCCGGTCAAGATTTTCAAACATCGGCTGGGTGATGACCCTGCCAAGGATGAGTTGGTTTATGAAGAAACCGATGAGCGTTTCTTCGTCGGTGTGATCAAATCGTCCAGTAAACGGTTCATGTTTGTCGCGTCCTCGGGCAACAATATGTCGGAGTGGCATTTCATGGACGCCGGCGACCCCAGCAGTAAGTTAACTATGATCGAGACTCGGCGTGGCGACTTCGAATACGACGTCGACCACCACGGCGACAGTTTCCTAATCCGCAACAACGGGGATGGCGCCAGAGATTTCAAGGTGTCCGAAACGCTGATCTCGGCGCCAGGATCAGACAATTGGAGAGACTTCGTTCCCCACGTGCTCGGTCGTCCCATCGCGGACATCGGTGTTTCCCAAGATTATTTCGTCCTCTACTACCGCTCCAACGGACTGCCTCAAGTACGGATCATGGACCTGGCCGACGGGGCTACCCATGATTTAACCCTGGACGAAGAAGACTACGCGGTGAGGCTCCAGGGAGGCCGGGAATGGGACAGCCCTATCCTGCGGTTTTCTTACGCCTCCTTGACTACCCCGGCAACCGTCTACGACTACGACATGAATACCCGGGAGCGGGAGTTCCGGAAGCAAACCGAGGTCCTGGGAGTCCTGGGAGGTTTCTCCCCGGAAAAATACCAGTCACGAAGGGTGTTCGCCACGGCGCAGGATGGGACTCAGATCCCCATATCCCTGCTCCACGCCAAGGACACTCCCCTGGATGGTTCGGCGCCATTATATCTGTACGGCTACGGGTCCTACGGAATCATAATCGATTCCGATTTCAGTTCAGTCCGGTTGAGCCTGGTCGACCGGGGCTATATATTCGCCATCACCCATGTCAGGGGTGGGATGGACTTGGGATGGGACTGGTACGAAGAGGGCAAGCTACTCAATAAGAAGAATACGTTCACCGACTTCATCGCCTGCGCCGAGCACCTGATCAACGAAGGCTACACGACTAAAGGCAGAATCGTTGCTTCCGGTGGCAGCGCCGGCGGGATGCTCATGGGGGCTGTTGTGAACCTGCGTCCCGACCTGTTCAAGGCAGTCATCGCCGACGTTCCCTTCGTTGACGTCTTGAACACCATGCTGGACGACACCCTGCCTTTGACCACCATGGAGTACAACGAGTGGGGCAATCCCAACGATCAGCGATTCTACAACTACATCAAGTCCTACTCACCCTATGACAACGTGCAACGGCAGGACTACCCGCACATGTTAATCACCGGCGGAATCAGCGACCCGCGAGTAACCTACTGGGAACCGGCAAAGTGGGCCGCTCAATTGCGCGAGTCAAAGACCGACGGCAACCTGCTGCTCCTGAAGATCCACATGGATTCCGGGCATGGCGGCGCGTCGGGGCGGTTTGACCGGCTGAGGGAAGTGGCACTGGAGTACGCTTTTATCTTGAAGGTGTTCGCGATGGAGTGAGTAGCGAACTAGCCGTCAAGACCTGTCATTCCGAGGAGAGAAGCGACGAGGAATCTGGAGGGGGGTGATCCACATATCCCGAGATTCCTACCCACGGTCGGAATGACAGGCCCTCAGTTATACGTGATCCAAGCTTCATATGTTGCGCAAGACCCAAATGGCCATTTACAAGCGTCCGCCATCGTAAAGACCCACGAAAAAGGGCGGAATCTTGCGATAGACCTGGATGCGGTTTCGCTGGGAATCCACGATGAAAACCCGGTCTTCATCGTCGACGACCACACCGATGGGCCCGCGCAAGAACTTTTCCCTTTCCAGTCCTTGGGCAATCTCCCGCTGCCGCTTCATGTCGGGGTTGGCGTCCAGCTTGGTTATTCCCCATTTGGACAGAGTGGCATCACCGATGATCTTGGTGATGAACCTGCCTTCGGCGTCGAACACCTGGAGACGGTCGTTGCGCCAATCGGCAACGTATATCAATCCTTCTTTGTCTACGGCAACGTCGGCGGGACGATTGAACTCCCCGTCCTCCGAACCTGAACCGCCGAACTTCATCAGGAACCGTCCATCCGGAGCAAACTTTTGGATCCGGTCGTTGCGCCAATCGGCGATATAGATGTCGCCTTCGGTATCGATGGAGATTCCCCAGGGCATGTCAAAATCGCCGTCACCGGTGCCCTGCCGGCCCCACTTGGCCAAGAACTGGCCGTCCTTGGTGAACTTTTGGACTCGGTTGTTTCCGGTGTCCACCACGTAAATGTTGTCCTCACTATCGAAGGCGAGACCCGAAGGTTGGTCCACTTCGCCGTCGGCATCGCCCTCGGTTCCCCATGCGCCGAGCCAATCACCGTCAGGGGTGAACATGGCGATCCGGTTGAGCCACTCGTCGGACACGTACACATTACCCGCCCGGTCCAGGGCGATCGACGTAGGCCATACCATGGAGCCGGGGGCGTCGGACTCTCCGGTGTCCATCATCTCGCCACCCAAGCGGCCGGCGTTGCCGATCTCCCCGATGTAGTCTTCATCCACCGTGCAAACAGTGATTCGTTTGGAATCGGACCGATAATCGTAGGCGCGGCTAACCACGTACATCAGGTCGTCTGCACCTCTGGCGACGGAAACCGGGTTCTTGAACCCCGTTCCAGCCTCTTCACCCCGGCCTATGGTGTGGCTATAACGAAACGTCGCGCCTTGGACTCTAGTAGTCATCATTACCTCTCAATTTGTGGAATCCGCCATGGATTCAGACCTGAGTTATGCCGGACTTACTTAGAGATAAAGTCGAATTTTTCGAAGCTGCCGTTGACTATGGGCTTGGAGTCTAGGTCTAGCCAATCTTCCAATAGGGTTGCGTACAACCCGCGGAAGTCGTTGTTGAAGTGAAGGTCTCCGTCCATGAGCTTTTCTTCGGCCAGAGACGGATATTCCCCGTATAGGCCGCCTTTTATTGCATCGCCGATAACGAAGGCCGCGCCACCCGCGCCGTGGTCCGTTCCGGAACCATTGTCATGGACCCGGCGGCCAAACTCGGTGAACAGGAGCAGGACCACGTTTTCGGTGGCATTGTGCTCCTTCAAGTCATCGAAGAAATCCCCAACACTCTGAGACAGATTTGTGCACAGCCCGGCGTGGGCCGACATCTGAGTCGCGTGGGTGTCGAAGCTGTTGTATGGCGCGGTGGTGTATAGGATTCGGGTCCCCAGATCCGCGCAGTGCACCTGGGCGATGTTCCTCATGTACTGGGACATGGAACTACCGCCATACTCCACCGTGGAGGAGTACTTGGCGGTTGCGGTGGCCAGGATGTCCGCGCCGTTCATGGCATCCATCCCCGTCTGCGACAGGTACTCCATGACCGGGCCGGTACCCATGGACGGGGAATACATGCGGGCGAAAATGTCCAATGCCTGCGTTCGCTGCTCTTCTAATTCGATCGTGGTCAGCACGCCGTAGGATTCCAGGCTGCCCACGGATGCCACCGGGACGCCGGGCGCGGCAAGGGCTTTCGGCAGGCCCCGCCCAAAGTTCACTCCGGTAAGCACGTTCTCTTTGTTGGGGTCCAGATCGCGGATCGCCCGTCCCAACCAGCCTTCATCAGCCATCTTTTCCGGCTCACAGGTGTGCCAGATGTCCATGGAGCGGAAGTGGGAGCGGTTGGGGGTTGGATAACCCACGCCCTGTATAACCGCCACTTTCCCTGCGTCGTAAAGCGCCTTGAGCGGGGCCATGTTGGGGTTGAAACCCAAAGTATCGTTGATGGGCAGGACCTGATCTTCTGGAATCCGCACGTTGGGGCGATTGTCGTAGTACAGCGGGTTCGTGTAGGGAACCAGCGTATTCAGAATGTCGTTGCCACCCGATAGTTGCAGGACTACCAGGACCGGGTCCTTCTTGGTGCTGGTCATGAAACCTCCGAATTTGAGCGGTCAGCCGTCAGCTTTCAGCGTTCAGGCCGAGTTTAAGCGAATTGATACTCTTGAGTTGAGACGATGAGTTGTAGCATCTGCCCCACCTGTTGAGCGAACTCCTCGGTGCCGGTGTCCAGGGCGCCGGCCTGGCTTGCATGGTTAAGCAGCAATGACCGGGTCTCTTCCATCAGGCCGTAACCGCCGATCATCTCCAGACAGCCTTCGACCAGGCGCTCCGCCGAGACGGTGGGACCTTCGTCCCGCAGCCGGTTGATGATTGCCCGGATGCCGGTGGACCGGATGGCGCCCATCTCGCCCGCCGCGAAGTTGATTCGCTCCAGCAACGTCCCGCTGTCGATCCACTCCTTACCGGTATGCCACCCTTCGACGGTGGGCGGGTTCAGCAGATCTTGCCCCATGTAGCGAATCTCCAACGATGCGTCGTACATGCGGGGTCTGGGCTTGGTGAAATCTCCAACCAGGCGCAGGGTGCCCGCCACCAATTCAGCAGGGCTTTTAACCTTGGCGAACCGGGCGCTCTTGAAGGCGTCGGAATTGAACAAAACCCGGAGCATTGAGCGAATCTCATAGCCGGAGCGGAAATACTCATCCTCAAGGGCCTTAATGGTTTCCGGGTCTTGCGGCGGGGTGATCTGCCACATCGCCACCGCGGGCTCATCGGCGACGAAGAAGTTGTAAAGGTGCCGGGAGATGAACCGTGCGGTGCTGGGCTGTTTCGCGATGATCGCTATGATGTCCTCGCCGTTGAACGGCCCGGTTTCTCCCAAGAAAATCTTTTCTCCATCGTCGTGGTCGAACTGGTTGTACAGGTAGGTGTTGTTGTGACGGCCGTAAGGATACCTGGGTATCGCGTTGGCGATGGTCCATCCGGTAAAGGCCCTGGCGCAAGCTTGCACGTCCTCTTCAGAGTAGTTGGAGTTGCCGTCCATGCCCACGCCCATGGAAAACAGCTCAAGCAGCTCTCTGCCCCAGTTCTCGTTAACCGCCTCTTTGTGGCTCAGCTGGTTATCCAGGTAATAGATCATGGCCGGATCGCTGGCCAGGCCCATCAACAGGTCGGAAAAGCTGCCGAATCCATGAGCGCGGAAATTGTTCAGTTGAACCAGGATTTGATTGGCCGCCATGCACTTGGAATCGCCAACGCAAAGAATGCCGTGCCAGAACAGGCAGATCTTCTCTTCCAGTTGCCGGGGGGAGTTGACCATACGGTAGGTCCAGTAGCCCTGGTTGGCCATGATGCTGGTCATGTCACGCCAGCCGTGCATATACCGCTGCATCACGTCCATATCCATGTCGGGTTGCTCTTCCGGATGGAGCAATTCTTCAACCGTGGCTTCGTAGCCAACGGCGGCCCGCCGTTCAAGCTCCTCATAAGATGCGCCGAATCCGGCTCGCCGCATCAGGTGGGCCATCAACAAGATGTCGTCGCTTGCCATTCCCGTAGCTCCTAATTTAAGCCGGTTCCCGGCATTTCTTGAACGCTACCGAGGACGATCAACCCAGTCCCAATGGGGGCGGGCTGGGCGGAGTGTCTGTCGATACTAAGACGCTTTACATTGTAAAGTCTCGCGCAAGCATTAGGAATAGCCAGCCACGCCAACAGCTTTAGGGAACATAGCTGCAGTTGCCGACAAGCGTCGAAGCTCTGGCTCTAAGCAGCATCACCGGCCCCGCTGCCTGGGGTCGAAGATGTCCCGAAGAGCATCCCCGGCGAAAGCGAAGCCCATCACTGTGATGGTAATGGCGATGCCTGGGAAAATGAGGATCCAAGGCGAGGTGGACAGATATTGGGCCGCCTGGCCGGTTAACATCCGGCCCCAGGAAGGGGTAGGTTCGGAAATACCAAGACCCAAAAAGCTGAGCCCCGCTTCGGTCAGTATGGCAGTGCCGAACATCGAAGACATGATAATCAGAAAGGGGTTACTGTGTCGGGCATAACGTGTCTCAGGATGATTCTGGGACTAGAGGCGCCGATGGCCACTGCCGCCATGGTGTAGTCCATCTCTCTGATACTTATCGTGGAGGAGCGGATTATCCGAACGCCCCTGGGCAGTATCGTAGCGGCAATGGCCAGGATTACGTTGGGGATGGTATTGCCGAACACGGCCACAATTGTCAGGGCCAGTATCAAGTCTGGAAAGGACATCCACATGTCCACCAGGCGTTGCACCAAGGCGTCTAGCTTGCCCATGAAGTAACCGGAGATCAAGCCAATCACCGCACCGGCCCCGGTCCCGATTATTACCGCCAAGAACCCGACCATCATGGAGATGCGGGCGCCATGGACCACTCGGGAAAAGATGTCCCTGCCGAACTGGTCGGTCCCAAAATAGAAGGTGGTGTTGGGTGCCTGTTTTAACGCCTGGTAATTCTGTTCCTGGTAGGTGTAGGGAGCAATGGGATCGGCGAAAATGGCTATCAGTATTATGAAACCCACAATGGCAAACCCAAGAGAGCCCAAGGGTTTATGACGCAGGATGTACAGGAAGTACCGAAGATTGCTGGGCCGGCGGCTATCGGGCCGAGCCAGGACCCGTTCCCGGATGGGTTCCAATTCAGTGGCCATCTAAGTTTTCCCCTGATTGGTGAGGCGCTGGTGATGCGCGACGGGCCCGGGCCATTGGGGGCCTACAAAGGATTCGCTCTATGGAGCGTCACAGCCATCTGCCTGGCTGCTCTATTGGGAGCCGGTTTGGCTGTAGTGCAGATGGACAGCGTCGACGGTCAGGCTATTACTTCGACAGGTCTGGGAACGGTGGCCGGCGGGACGGTGGGAGTTCTGGGAGCTGTAGCCGGAGTGGTGATCGGGTTTGTGGTCAAGCGGTTGATGGTGGCGTTGGCGCCTTGACAGGTTAGTCCGATCACCGCGCGACGCCCTAGCCTGATTACGGGTAGTGACTAAGTATCCTGGGAACACACAGGTCAGCTTCTGTTAACCTTAAAAGCGGTCCCCTTTCCCCAATAACCCATCCGTGGTTGCCGTTGGGAAAGCTCACTCACCATAGCGTCTCCTCGATACCGCTGACATGCAAATCGCCAGATTGCCAAGGGATGTGGGAGGCGGCCTACCCGCCCCACTGGGCCAGTTTTTCGTCCAACTCAGCCTTGGTGCGGTCGTACTCTTGGCCGATGCTGGCAATCATCTCCCAGTCCCGTTGGTCCGAAGCCTCTTCCAGCTCCGATTGTATCTCTCGGAGACGGGTTTCCAGGCCGTCGATGATTCGAATCATGTGTTCGTCAGCGGAGGGAGAGGGGCCTTTCTTGGCTTGGTGCGGCCGATGTCTGGGCGGTCTGGCCTTCCTGGGGGCCGGAGACTCTTCAACATTTTCCTTGTCGCTCTCCAACCATTCCTCGAGCGTGCCAGGGAATTGGTAGAGCTTCCCGTCGTCAACCACCCACAACTCTTGAGCCAGCAGCGAGGCGAATTGGCGGTCGTGGGAGACGAAGAGAAGAGTGCCCTCGTAGGTCAGAAGGACCTGCTCCAAGGCCTCCCGGCTGGGGATATCCAGGTGGGTGGTAGGTTCGTCCAGAATGAGGAGATTTGGCTCGGTGACCAACAGCCGGGCCAGGGCCAACCTGCTGCGTTCCCCGCCGCTGCAAGAGCCTACTTGCCGGAAAACGTCCTCGCCCTGGAATAGGAAACGGGCTAGATAAGACCGCGCCTCCCCAAACGACATCTCCTTGATGTCCAACAGGGAATCCAGAATAGTAGAGTCCCAATCCAGATCATCCAGGCCCTGCCGGTGATATCCCACCGCCACGTTGCGGCCCAACGTAACCCGGCCTTGGACCGGCGGCAGCAAACCCATAAGAGTTCCGAGCAGGGTCGTCTTACCCGTTCCATTGGGTCCGGCCAAGGCCGTTCGAGAGCCTCTTGCCAATTTAATATCCGGAACCGAAAACAGCTCGATAGGCGCCTCGTCTCCAGGGAATCCCACTGTTAACCCGTGGGTGCTGAGTACCGTTTGGTCCGAGCGGCGGGCAGCCGCGCTGGATATAGCGATGGCCCGGTCGCTTTCAGGTTTGTCGATCCTTTCCAATCGGTTCAGCCGTGTCTGCCGTCCCTTGGCTTCCCGGGCTCTTTGACCCGCGTGATAACGGCGGATGAAATCCTCTTCCTTGGCAATGTATTCCTGCTGCTTAGCGTACTCCCGCTGGCGGGTTAGAGTTCGTTCCGCTTTCAGGGTACGGTATTTAGTGTAGTTACCCACGTAGGATTCGATCCCGCCATGGTCCAGCTCCCACACCTGGTTCACGGTCCGGTCAAGGAAATACCGATCATGGGAAACCACCACTACAGCCGAGGGAAAGTGGGTCAGGAAGCGTTCCAACCAGGCCAGTCCCTTCATGTCCAGATGGTTGGTGGGCTCATCCAGTATCAATAGGTTGGGTTCGCCAAGCAGGGCCTGGGCTAGAGCAGCCCTGGATCTCTCCCCTCCGCTGGCTTGCGAGGCGGGCGTTTCTAGGGCGCCCTGCGACAGCCCCAGTCCTTCGACCATCCGGTCCATCGTGTTCTCGTAAGAGTACCCGCCCAGGGACTCATACTCGTCCAGCAACTCGGCATAGCGCTCCCCAGCTTGCTCATCCTGGCCGTCACCTGATATACGCAATTGCCGGGCGCCGGATTCCATGGCGTTCTCCAGCCACCGCAACCGGTCGAATGCTGTCATAATCTCGTCTTTCAAAGAGCCGGCGACAGAGATTTCCGGAGACTGGGGAACATACCCAACTCGGATGCCTCGCGCAATATTCACCGAGCCGGCGGTCGGTTCGAGCCCGCCGACGAGAATCTCAAGCAAAGAGGTTTTGCCGCCGCCGTTGGGGCCGACGATGCCGATGCGCGCCCGTTCGTTGATTTCCACGTTTATGTTCGCGAAAATCACGTCCGCGCCGTAGGTTATGCCGATGCCTGAGGTCGATAGGAGGGGCATGCGCCGGTCAACTTTCCTTAAGCCGGGAATCCGATAGATTAAGGCCCGCGTCGAGCGCTGGGCGAGTCAATGCATGGAAATTAGTGGTTGTAGTTGCCGTGAACGGCGATTGAACGCGCGGAGAGCCCCGATTTACGACCGCGCCACTTCCGTAACATTCCGATGAAGCCCTCGGGATCAAGACGGTCTCGCGGAAGTTGCCGGTAAGCGGTGGCTGGAACCGGGGCGAAAGAGGAGGGCTAGGGGGAGATGATAGGCGCTAATAGTGCTCAAGCGCCCGCTCTGCTACCGGCGAGCCCCTTTAAGGTTTTTCTTTAACCCGTTAGTCCGGACTGCCGACTTATTGATGCGCGCAACGAATTCTTCTACCGTTTCTTCTTTCTTTTCCCGCTTGGTCTTGGACTTGACCATGATGGCTTTCCCCCTCAATTCAATGCCCAAGAATGAGAGTACGTCCCGATTAAGAAGATACCCCTGGCATTCCTGATTCATTTCGAACACGTTAAGAGACCGTTCCCGACTATCATACACCAAACAGCAAAAAGACGGCCACCGTGCTGCCGGTCACCGCCGGTGGAAATCGAGTATCATAGGCCTTCTAATTATGTGCTTTTGATAGGAGACGAGATGCCAAGAGCAACGGTATATCTGGGAGAGGCCTCCGGACAGGCATTGGTCAAGGGAACCTGGAAGTTCGCCAGAGGCTACGTGCCCGGTCAGCCCAATGAGGGACTGGTGGAGCAGGCCGAAGGCAGCCCGGCCCGCCTGGCCGATTACGACGATTCGGGCTGGGAGACCTGTCACGATCTGACTGGGCGCATGTCCCACGGTTTCAGCTTCATGTGGTACCGGATCAACGTGACCTTCCCCGACCAGGTGGACGGACATCCAGTCAACGGAATGCGGGTTCAGTTCGAGACCTGCATCGACGACTATGGGGAGCTGTGGGTCGACGGGGAGTGCAATCGGGACCGGGGCGCCATACAGGGGTTCAACGTGCCCCAGCGGGTCCTCATCAGCGGCGACGCCGCCCCGGGCGAGCGGCACACCATCGCCCTGTTGGCGGCCAACGGTCCGCTGGCGGCCCCCGGCGGCACGGTCTTTGTCCGCTACGCCAACCTGGGCTTTGAGTGGACCGGAGCCTAACATTGCGATTAACCCGGTACAGATACCAGATCCGCCGCGTGAAAAGGCCGGGTTAATCGACGGCATCCGCCCAGTAAGCAAACCTAGAATGCTATAATTGTGTGCGTAAATAACCTCCGCAGGCGTCCGGGCCACCATGGATGATTCATAGTTCAAAAAGTAGCCGGGATTACCGCCAAAACCGCACCTCAGCCGGTGTAGCTCAGTGGCAGAGCAGCTGTTTCGTAAACAGCAGGTCAAGGGTTCGACTCCCCTCACCGGCTCCATTTTTTAAGCCTGCAAAAAGACTCTAGTTCTTGGGTAAGGGCCGTTGATTTAGCCCAATGTCCACGGATTGTCCACAACCTTTTTCGCCCGACCGACTCTTATGCACAAAGTCGGCTTATTGAGACAATCGAGTCGCGGTGTTCGATACGTCTCATAAACTTCAACACACGATACTTGGCCGCATCACACCGTGACCGTCGGCGTCCCCCACCGTCCTCAACGAACTACCCTGAGCGTGAGCGCTTTCTACGTAGTTCTACGCATTGCGAATATATTGGCGATATTGTTCCATGGACACATAGTGCTCTTTCGCGCCCGCCCGGCTATTCGGATGAACTTTCAAAGGTGAGGTTCTTGGTACCGGTGCTCAGGGAACTTGATGTGTGGGGCAATAGTTCAGGTTAGATAGGAAAACCGGATATGAACATCGTTTTATTGGTGATTATCGCGCCGTTGCTAGCCGCAGGGGTCGTTACTTTACCGGCATTGTATATGATCGGATTGGGCGGATGGCAAGGTCTGGCCGTTGGGTTCGTGGCAGCTTGGCTATGTGCGATGATGCTGGCTATCCTAGGCTATGTAAGGTATGCGGAGGATATTAAGGGGGTAATGGGACGCCTCATCTATGAGTCACA
>Ga0209445_1001255_pt1 | contig 13888 bp, 15 predicted proteins | sample MarorgKNORR_S2LV_4_FD_188223 | JGI IMG/M metagenome (GOLD analysis project Ga0209445, IMG submission 188223) | Marine microbial communities from the Southern Atlantic Ocean, analyzing organic carbon cycling - NADW_A/KNORR_S2/LV (SPAdes) (version 2) | ecosystem: Environmental > Aquatic > Marine >...
CATTGTTCTTATTTATTTTTCAATTCTCCTTTTTTATATTTTTTACATCCACGGCGGACCAATACAAAAAGTCGTTTTAGATAAAACAGGAACAAGGTACGCACGATCAGCTACAATAATTAATATAATTTATGCTGTAGTGCTTTATTACTTTAAACAATTAAACGATCTTCCTATGTCAACAACATGGGTTTTTGTAGGATTGTTATGCGGAAGAGAGCTCGCGATTGCTACAATGAATAAAGAATATAAATTAAAATACGTGTTTCCACTTATCGGTAAAGACTTCATAAAAATGATCTTTGGTTTAAGTGTATCAGTTGGAATAGTATTGGCGATCCACTATATTATTATTCCTAACAATTACGGTATATAAGTTTGATTAGCCAAATTGTCCGCCTGTCCTAAAACGATAGATATATTTAGGTAAGATGCTATGAATAGGTGTTCCACTAACACCAAGATCTTTTAATGTAGGATAATCTCCGGAAACAACATTTGAATATTTTAGCAATTCTACTTGGTCTGGGGTCAAAAGTGGATTTGGTAACATTTGTAAAAAGTAGGATTGAAATTTTGCAAAGCTCCAAGGTATGGAAATTAGAAATCTTTTCTTCTTAATTTCAGCTAACAAGATTTCCATCAGTTCTTTAAAGGAATAATCTTCGGGTCCACCCAGTTCATAAATTTTAGTCTGTGAATTATTTAACTCTAAGGATTTAACAATAGCTTTTGCAACATCACCAACATAGATTGGTGCAAATTTAGTTTTTCCTCCACCTATTAAAGGAAGGAATGGAGAAAATTGTGCAATTGATGCAAATTTTTCAAAAAATTTATCCGACGGTCCAAATACAACAGAAGGTCTTAAAATCACTGAAGGTTTGAAATTATCTTGAATATTTTTTTCTCCTTGAAGTTTAGATTGCATATATTGTGAAGTATGTCTTTCTCTAACGCCCAATGCACTGACATGAATTAAATTTTTTGTTCCAAGTTCATTACACAAATTGCTTAATAAATGTGGAAATTGAGAATGAATCTGATTAAATTTTTGCTTTCTTGTTTCGTACAAAATGCCCACAAGATTAATAGCTAAGTCACAATTTTTTAAAACCTGTTTAACACTCTCTTGATCAAAAATATTAGTTTTAAAAAGTTCGATCTGACCTGGGCTGCCTAAGGGTTTTAAATAACCTTTTAAGTAAGGATTACGAGTCGCAACCTTAACACGGTAGTCTAACTTCGTAAGTTCGCGCATTAAATTTTTACCAAGAAACCCACCGGCTCCAAAAATAGCTATAATTTTCTGATTATTTTGCATTTTGGTAACATTAACATTATATATGGTTTTAGGTATGACTAAAATTTATAAGTTTCAAGATGATATTTCGACTAGTGCTTTAAAGGAATTAGAAAAACATTCAAGTCTTGCCATTGATACCGAGGGATCAGGTTTACAAATTCCTCACAGAGATAAATTGAGCTTAGTTCAATTTAGCACAGGAAATAACGATGCTTATATTGTCCAACCCAACAGAAAAAAATATGCAGCACCTAATATCGTAAAAATTTTGGAAAATGCCAAAGTTACAAAAATTGGCCACTATTTAAGATATGATGTTTCCGGTTTGGAATATTTTCTTAAATGCAATGTAAAAAATATTTTTGATACCAAAATTGCTAGTAAATTATGTCGAACTTATTCACAAAATCATGGATTGAAAGATTTGGTTTTGGAATTTTGTGAAAAGAAATTAGATAAAAGGCTTAGTAGCAGTGACTGGAATAAAAAATTGGATGAGCTAACAGAAGCACAACTTCAATACTGTAGTAATGATGTTATATACTTACATAAAATACGAGATGCTTTATATAAAATGTTAGTTAGAGAAAATAGACTAGAACTTTATGAAAATTGCATCCAATTTTTAAAAACAAGAATTAAATTAGATCAAAGTGGATTTACTGAGGATATATTTCAACACTAATGAATAAAGATTTACAAATAGCAAAAAGAACAGTTCAAGCTGAAATCCAAGCCCTAAAAAAACTGTCTTCGAGCTTTAATCGTTCTTCACATTTTTCAAATGCCGTCAACTTACTTTCTAAAATGAAAGGAAAATGTTTAGTTGTTGGAGTTGGAAAAAGTTACCTTGTAAGTCTTAAAGTTTCCGCAACATTATCAAGCTTAGGAACACCAAGCGTTGCTTTCTCCGCAAATGACCTGCAACATGGAGGTCTAGGTGCTGTTCAAAAAAATAATGATGCGTTGTTAATTTTTAGTGTTTCGGGAGAATCTTCAGAATTAAATAGTATTTTAAGATATGCAAACAGACACAACATCCCGATTGTCGGCGTAAGTTGTAAAGCGACATCAATGCTTCTTCGTTATTCAACTATAAAGATATTACTACCTAAAGTTGTTGAGGCAGGTCATAGTCTAGCTCCCACGTCCTCATCATTAAATTTTCTTTCTTGGGGAGATTCTCTTGCAATCGCTTGTATGAAAAGAAAAAGATGGACAAACAAAAAATTTATCACCACTCATCCGTCTGGAACTTTAGCTACATCTTTAATCCAAGTAAAAGAAATCATGGCAAAAGGAAAAGAAATTCCACTAATCTCTGCAAATGAAACTATGTTAACCGCAATAAAAGAAATGTCTAAAAAGAAATTGGGTATAGTTTGTTGTAGAGAAAAAAACGGAAAAATTAATATTTTAACAGATGGTGATTTGCGTAGACATTCAAATAATTTATATAAGAAAACAATTTTAAAAGTATGTAGCAAAAATCCTGCTTGGATTTCTGATTCTGACACAGCTCTTTCGGCAATTGAAAAAATGAACTCTCTAAAGATAACTTCGCTTTTAGTTGCTCATAATCAAAACATAAATAAAAAAATTAAAAAAATTATTGGTATAATACATTTACATCATTGCCTAAGTCGAGGTATCAAATGAAAAAAAAACAACGAAGGGTGCAATTTACCCTTGTGTCAATTGGCCTTCTTTTGTTTATCCTAACATATTTCTACTACCCTATTATTAAAAAAGATAAACTTTTAAAAGATCAATCTGTTAATAAAGATTTTCAAAAAGTTGATGATAGAGATCAGGCTACTTCTTTTGAAAATTTGGAATATAGAGGATTATATGATTTGGATAAGCCATTTAAAGTAAAATCGAAAGAAGCTTATATACTAAATGAAGAACCTGATATTGTTTATATGAAAAATATGTATGTAATTTTATATTTGAGCGATAGTCGTATAGTTGAAATTACTAGCTTGAAAGGTCGCTATAATAAGAAAAATTATAACTGCTTCTTCGAACAAGACGTGCTTGCCGTCGACGGAGAGACAATAATTACTGCAGAAAATCTTGACCTACTTGCAACAAAAAATATTATAGAAGCTTATAACAATGTTAATTTAGATAATGCCACAGGTTCTCTTCAAGCAGATAAAATTAATTATAATTTTGATACAAAACATTTTAAAGTTTCGATGTTTAGCGATAAAGCAATAAAAATGAAGGTAATTCAATGAGCAAAATCAAAAAGTTCAAGATTACAAAATATAAAAAAGAAATTAAACCTATTTTACAAATGAAAAATATATCGAAAAGATATGGCAAACAAAATGTATTACAAGATCTCAACATGAATATAATGCCATCCTCGATTACTGGTTTATTGGGTCCAAATGGTAGTGGCAAAACCACAATATTTAATATTTTGTTGGGTATAATCAAGATGGACGCTGGTGAATTATTTATAAATCGCGACGGAAAAAAAAATATTGACATTGGATCGTTGCCAATCCATCAAAGATGCTCCGAAAATCAAATTAAATTTATCCCTCAACATGATTCTCTGTTTAGAAACATGTCTGTGGTCGATAACCTTAAAGCCATCGCTGAAATTGTTTTAAAGGATAGAAGAAAAATAGAAGAAACGGTTGAAAATCTATTATCTGAGTTTTCTCTAACCGAACAGAGAACAACATTGGCACATAGCTTATCCGGAGGTCAAAAAAAGAAAGTTGCAATTTGCAGAGCTCTTATCGGTGAATGTCGTATCATGGTGTTAGATGAACCGCTGAGTAATATTGATCCAATCACAATTGAAATGATAAAAGATGTAATTGTAAAGCTTCAACTGACTAGATCTATCACAATCTTGATTTCAGATCATGCTTTTGAAAACGTGCTTCAAATAGCCGACGAAATCAAAATTTTATCAGACGGCTATATCTGTAGTGAAGGACCCCCATCTTCTGTTGTTAAAGATGCGCGCGCACGCGAAAAATATTTTGGCCTAAACTACTAAAAAATGAATAAAAAATTCTCTGTTTCGATAAATAAAAAAATCGAAAAATTTGATAAAAAAATAGAAATTCCTGGTGATAAATCTTGTTCGATCAGAGCTATTCTCTTTGCTAGCCAATGTATTGGTTTATCAAAAATAAAAAATTTATTAGAATCTGAAGATGTTTTAAATTGTATTAATTCCCTAAAAAAGTCACTAGGAGTAAAAATTGTTAAAAAAAATAATATTTATCAAATCTACGGTAATGGCTTGAATTCATTTAAAATAAAAAAAAAAATAACTAAAATTTACGTAGGAAATTCTGGAACTTTTGCCCGGCTTTTGTTTGGGTTATTATCAACACACCCTGGAAAATTTTATTTGCATGGAGATCATTCACTGAACAAGCGTGATTTTACTAGAGTCACTCAACCCCTCGAAAAAATAGGAGCATTTTTTTATCCTCGAAACAAAAAGACATTACCACTTACAATTGAAGGAACAAATATGCCTCTAGCACAAAAACACGTAGAAAATAGAGGGAGTGCACAAGTTAAAGGGCTAATGATAATGTCAGCTCTTTCCACTCCTGGAATTACTACTATAGAAGAAAGAAAAATTAGTAGAAATCATACAGAACTTTTTTTAAAGAAAATTAATGCCGATATAAAAGTAAAAAGGCTAAAAAAAGGAAATCTAATATCGTTAAAAGGTCAAAAAAATCTTTATGGTTTCGATTATACGATAAGTTCTGACCCAAGTTCGGCAGCTTTTTTGATCGCTCTTACATTATTAACGCCAGGATCTAAATTAGTCATTCATAATGTTCTTTGCAATGACACGAGAATATTTTTTTTAAAAATTTTAAAAAAAGTTAATGCAAACATAAAAATAAATAATTTGAGAAAAGTATCGGGAGAACTGGTAGGATCTATTACAATCTTCAGCAGCAAAGTAAAACCTATTATTGTATCTAAGGATATAGGAAAATTTATCGATGAACTACCCGTGCTTTTTATAATTGCAGCTTTAACAAAAGGAGTTTCAAAATTTAAAAATATTGGTGATTTGAAAAACAAAGAATCAAATAGATTGTTGGAATCCAAAAAAATTTTGGTTCAAGCAGGAATTAAATGTAAAATTACAAAAGATGCTATGGTAATTTATGGTAAAGACAAAATAGAAATTCGAAATAAATTAATTTTAACTAAAGCAAAAGGCGATCACAGAATTTGTATGTCCTCAGCAATTCTTGCGCTGGTTACTGGTATAAGAACGAAAATTAGAAATTTTGAAACTGTAAACACTTCATTTCCAGGATTTATTCCTTTAATTAAAAATTTGGGAGGTAAAATTGCCGTTAAATAATTTATTATCCTTGCGCATAGCATGCGATGGTGAAGGTGGTAGTGGAAAAAGTACAGCAGCAAAGCTTATTTCTAAAAAATATAATCTTTTTTATATGAATTCAGGACTGTTGTTTCGTTATGCAAGTTCCTTGATTATAAAACACAAGCCCAAAAAGATAATTCCTTTTCTTAGAAAAGGATTTAAAAATTTAAATTACAAAAAAATTACTCGTCTTAATTTACATTCTCAAAAAATTAGCAATCATGTTGCTACATTGGCCAAACAAAAAAGAGTAAGACAAATAATGAGAATTTTTCAGAAAAAAATTATTAGGCAACATCATCGAATATGCTGTGAGGGCAGAGATCAAGCAAGTTTGATTCTTAGAAAAAACCCACGTTATGATGTGGCATTTTACTTCAAGTGTAATTTAAATACGGCAAGTTTACGAAGATGGCTCGACTTAAAAAAGAAAGTTCCATTAGAGGAAGTAAAAAAATCATTAAGAACTCGCACTTTACTTGATAAAAAGAGACGTCATAATCCCTTGAAAAAGATGTCCGATGCTGTACTAATACGGACCGACATTTTAAACAAAAAGGCAATGGTTACTAAGATGTCAGAAGAAATTGATAAAAAATTAATATCTAAATATGGAAGAAATTTTAAAGCAAGATAAAAGTAGGTCTCATAAAGAATTTGAAAAACTCCTTTCTGAAGATCTGAACAATCGAAAACTAAAAGAAGGCGAAATCATAACTGGAGTCGTTAGTAGCATAGGTGAAAAACATATATTTATAGATATTTCTGCAAAATCTGAGGGAGTTATACCAATTGAAGAGTTTAAACTTACCAAAGAAATAGACAAAATTGAAGTTGGATCAAAGATAGAAGTGCTTCTAGAAAAAATTGAAAATTTTGCTGGCGATGTTGTAATTTCCCGTGAAAAAGCTAGGAGAGCAAAAACCTGGAAAAAAATGGAAAAAGCTTTTGAAAATAAAGAAGAGGTCAAAGGTATTATTATTTCAAGGTGTAAAGGAGGGTTTGTTGTAGATGTTGATTCATGTCTTTGTTTTTTACCTGGATCTCAAGTAGATCTAAAACCTTTAAAAAATTTCGATCACTTAATGAGGGTGCCTCTAACTTTCGAATGTGTGAAATTAGATAAAAAAAGAGGTAATATAGTTTTATCTAGACGATCTATTTTAGAAAAAATTAGAGACAAAGACAAAGATAAAATTATATCAAAAATAAAAGAAGGAAGCATAGTTCAAGGAACTGTAAAAAATCTTACTGAGTGGGGAGTTTTTGTTGATCTAAATGGTGTTGACGCTCTTTTACATATTACCGATATATCTTGGAGTAGAATTAATAAACCATCAGAATTACTTTCAATTGGACAATCGGTAAAAGTAAAAGTTACTAAAATTGAATCTAAAACAAAAAAAATTAGTGTAAGCGTAAAACATCTTACTGAAGATCCTTATTCAAAAATAATAAATAAGTATGAAATCGGACACACTTACGAGGCGGTCATTACAAAGGTTCAGGATTACGGATGTTTTGCAAAATTAGAGGAAGGTTTGGAGGGATTAATTCACCAATCTGAGTTATCATGGACTAAAAAAAACGTTCATCCAGGAAAAGTATTATCAACATCTCAAAAAATAAAAGTTATACTTTTAGAAAAAGATATAGAAAAAAGAAGACTTTCTTTAAGCTATAAGAAAACACTAATCAATCCGTGGAAAAAATTTGCACAAGATCATAAAGTAGGAGATGAATTTGAAGGGATAATTAAGAATATAACTGACTATGCATTATTTGTGTCAATTATAAATACAGAGCTGGATGGAATGATTCATTATAAAGATTTAAGTTGGTCTGAAAAAGATTTTGAATTAGAAAAATATAAAAAAAATCAACAAATTAAATTCAAAATTTTAGAAATAAATCAAGAAAATGAAAAAATAAGGTTAGGAATAAAACAGCTTAGTAACGATCCTTTTAAATTTTTTATGAACAAAAATTTATCAGATATAGTTACTGTTGTTGTAAATCATTCATCACAAAATGGAATTCATGTTCAAGTTGGAAGGGGAAATTTATCAATATTAATCAAAAAAAACCAGCTAGCAAAAGAAATCGAAAATCAACGCCCATCAAGATTTGTCAAAGGAGATAAATTGGATGCCATTATTACAGAGCTAGACAAAGAAAAAAGGAATGTATCACTTTCCATTAAAGCTTTGGAAGAAAAACAAGCAAAAGAAGCTGTTAAAAAATATGGGTCTAAAGATTCTGGCGGAGTATTAGGTGAAATACTTGGTCCACTTTTGAAAAAAAAATCAAAAAGTAAAAAATAAATATATAATAACTGTATGGTTAGGTCCGAATTATTGCAAAAAATGTGCAATCTTCATCCCAACATAATTCGTAGGGATATGGAAAAAATCTTAGAAATAATTTTCTTTGAAATTATGGGCGCCCTTTGTGAAGGCAAAAATATAGAAATTCGTGGTTTTGGAACATATAAAATTGTAAAAAGAAAAGCTAGGATTGGTAGAAATCCAAAAAATTCAGAATTAGTTCAAATACCCGAAAAAAAGACAATTAAATGGAAAATCAGCAAAACTTTTTTTAATCGATTAAACAAAAATTTTACTGAAAACAAAATATCTGATATTCATTAAAACATAATTTAAAATCAGTGAACAGAATTATACTTGCTTTAGACACAACAAACTTAGATGAAGCAATTAATATTGCAAAAACAATAAAAGATAAAATTTTCACCGTTAAACTAGGATTAGAATTTTTCAATGCGCATGGAAAAGTGGGCGTTAAGAAATTTAATGAAATAGGTATAACTAATTTAATGCTAGATCTAAAACTAAAAGATATTCCTGAAACAGTTTATAAAGCAATTAAAGCTTTGGATAATATAAAATTCGGTTTTATAACAATTCATGGTCAAGGTGGCAAAGCAATGATTGAAAAAGCTAAAAAGGCAGTAAACGAAATAAAATCACGACCAAAAATTATGATGGTAACAATTTTAACAGCATTAAATAATGATGATTTAAAAGCTACAGGCAATAGTAATACAGTAGAAGAACAAGTAGGGAAATTAGCAGAAGTAGCAAAAGAAATGAATGTGGGTGTAGTATGTTCAGGACATGAAGCAAAAAATGTCAGAAAAGTCATTGGTCCAGATCTTTTAATTTTTACCCCAGGAATTAGAATGACTAATGATGACAAAGATGATCAAAAGCGGATTTGTACTCCAATAGAAAGTATAAAAAATGGTTCTGATAAAATAATCATGGGAAGAAGTTTAATTAAAGGAAATATTGAAGAAAATTTAAATCGAGTATTAACATCACTCAAAATATAAATTTATGTCAATAGAATTAAAAATCTGTGGTATAAATTCTGAAAAAATTATTCAAACAATTATAAAAAGCAGGGGATGCCAATATTTAGGATTTATTTTTTATCCACCTTCTCCACGAAATCTATCAATCGAGCAATCAAAAAAGCTTACATCAATTATACCTAATGATATTAAAAAAGTAGCAGTTCTAATAAAACCAGAAAGTAATTTTGTGGAAAAAATTAAAGATCAATTTGACTATCTTCAATTGTATGAAACCTCTCCAGCAAAAAGCAAAGCATTAAAGCTAATATCTAACAAAAAAATTATTCAAGCCATTAAAGTAAAAAAAAAAGAAGATATAGATTTATATAAACAATACATAGGTATTGTAGATGAGTTTCTATTTGATTCTTCCGCTATGGAAAAAAGTTCTGGTTTTGATTGGAGTTATTTAAAAAATATTAAAATTAATGAATGGTTTCTCGCTGGTGGAATAAATATAAACAATCTTGAAAAAGCATCGAAAATTTCAAAAAAAATTGATATTTCTTCAAGTTTGGAGGATAATCCTGGAGTAAAATCTTCTAAAAAGATTTCTGATTTTTTACTGAAGGTAAAAAGCTTGTGATGAAAATAAAAAAAGGGGTACCCTTAATCGATCAGCACGATAAAAATGGTTTTTGGGGAGGAAAATTTGGTGGAAATTTTATACCTGAAACTTTAAAAAAACCCGTGGAAGATCTTACTATCTTGTTTGAAAAACTCAGAAGAGATAAAAAGTTTATTAAAGAAAGAGATTATTATTACACTAACTGGGTTCATAAAGGCCCAACTCCTTTTATAAAATTAGAAAATTTGACCAAATATCTGGGAGGTGCACAAGTTTGGGCCAAGGTTGTATCAGAAGCAAGGGGCGGAGCCCATAAGATATATGGTGCGATCACAGCAGCAATGTTGTGCAAGGCAATGGGTAAGAAATTTTTGGTTACCGATACAGGTGCCGGTTATAACGGAAAAATGTTCTCAATAGCCGGAAAACATTTTGGGTTAAAAGTTAAAGTATTTATGGGTATTAAAGATATTTTAAGGCAAAAGCCTAACTGTGACGCCATGAAAGCTAATGGGGCGGAGATTGTTCCTGTTTATACTGGAAGTCAAACTTTGGTTGATGCTGTTTCTGAAGTTATGAGGTATTGGGTATCAAATAATGATACGACTCACCTTGGAGTTGGCTCGACAGTTTCTAGTAATATATTTGTGAAGATATGTGGATGGAGCACTGCACAAATTTCAAGAGAGTTAAAAAAACAAATTTTAGATGAATTTGGAAAATTTCCAAAAAAAGTTAAGCTTCTGAATTGCGTTGGCGGCGGTTCGTCGGCGTATGGACTATGGAGTGAGTTCATGGATTTTAGTAAAAGACAATTTGATTTTATCGGAATAGAAGCTGCAGGTCCAAAAAACTCAAAACTCCACGCAGCTCCCTTAAGCATGGGTGCAAAACTAGGTGTCCTCCATGGATCCATGGCATACTGTTGCCAGGACAAAGAGGGACAAATTAGTAAAACTGAATCTATTAGCGCAGGTTTAGATTATCCGGGCGTCTCTCCTCTCCATTGCTTTTTAAAAGATGCAGGACGCGCACGCTATGTGGCACGTACAGACGAAGATGCTTTAGAGGCTTATAAGATAGTTACAAAATATGAAAAAATAAACCCTAGTTTAGAGCCCTGTCATGCATTTGCAGAAGCAATAAAAATAGCTCCTAAGCTAAGTAAAGAAACAACTTTAATCGTAAATTCATGTGGGGATGCGTTAAAAGATAGAGATATTTTAAGACAAAGATTGGGGAAATTGAAATGAACATATCACCAATCAGTTTAGCATTTAAAAAATGTAAAGAGGAAAGAAGACCTGCATTACTTACTTATACAGTGGCTGGAGATAATACTAAAAAAAAATCATTAGAAATATTAAATGCAATTTCAAATCATGCAGATATATGTGAAATAGGATTCCCCCATAACACTCCTATAGCTGACGGAGGACAAATTCAAACATCTGCTTACCGTGCAATTAAAAATGGTATTAAGATGAAGGATGTATTTCAAATTGTTAAAAATTTTAAAAAAAATAAAAATGCAAAACCTGTCATTTTGATGGGTTATTACAACATGATTTATCAATATGGTGAAAATAAATTTTTAAAAAAATGCAAACAAGTGGGTGTAAATGGCCTGATTGTTGTTGACCTTCCATGGCCAGATAACAGAATTTTTGCAAAAAAATGTAAAAAAAATTCTATTAATTTTATACAACTTTTATCTCCAACAACTTCTAGAACAAGAATGAAAAAAATTATAAAGGATTCTCATGATATGATTTATTATATCAGCATGCTCTCAACTACCGGAGGCAAGCTCAAAGTTTCTCCAGAGGAAATTTTGGAAAATTACAATAAAATTAAAAAAATAAATAAGTCTAAAAATTTAGTGATTGGTTTTGGAATTACAATTAAAACCATTTCTTCATTAAAAAAAGCTGACGGTCTAGTGGTCGGAAGCGCATTATGCAAAGAAATTTCAAAATCAATCAAAAATAGACAAAATCCTGTCACAAATGTAAGTAATATGGTAAAAAATCTAAGAGCAAAATTGTCATGAATTGGATTACAAAATTTATAAAACCTAGACTTAAAACCCTACTCAAAAAAAGACAACCAAAACCTAGTGATGCTGGTCTGTGGACTACATGTGTTTGCCAGCAATTAATTTATAAAGAAGATCTCCATAACAATTTTTTTGTATGTCCTAAGTGTGAAACACACCAAAAAATCTCGTGTCGAGATCGATTCAAAATTTTCTTGGATAATAGTGAATATGAGATTATAAAAACTCCTTCACCACCCGATGATCCATTAAATTTTGTTGACACAAAAAAATATACTGCTCGATTAGCTGCCGCAAGAAAACTAACCAAGCAAGATGATGCTATTATGATTGCTAGTGGAAAATTAAAAGGAATCAATGTAACAGTTGGAGCCCAAAACTTTTCATTCATTGGAGGATCGGTTGGTTCTGCTTCGGGAGAGGCTTTTATTTGCGCAGTCCAACATGCAATTGATAATCAAACACCTTTTATATTTTTTTGTTGTTCTGGAGGACAACGCATGATGGAAAGCGCAATTGCCCTTCAGCAGATGGCCAGAACTGTCTTAGCAGTCAATGAACTTAAAAAAAACAACATTCCTTATATTGTCGTTCTAACCAACCCTACAACGGGAGGGGTTTCGGCTTCTTGGGCTATGATTGGAGATATTCTTATCGCAGAACCGAAAGCAACAATTGGTTTTGCTGGAAGAAGAGTTATAGAACAAACAATTGGTGAAACTCTACCTGAAGGATTTCAAACGGCAGAGTACATTAAAAATCATGGTGGAATTGATTTAGTTGTATCAAGAAAAGATTTGAGAGATACTATAGCAACATTGTTGTCAATCTTATTGAAGAAAAACAAATCTGAAGTTACAACTGAAAATGCCAATATCGATGAGGTCGCAGAACCTTTACAAAAAACTTCAGAAGCAGTATAGCCGTAAAATTAATCTTGACCTAAAAAGAATAAATATAGCTTTAAAAAAGTTAGGTTACGTTCAAGAAAAAATTAAAAATCCCATTAATATAATTGGTAGCGATGGAAAATATTCAACACTTAAATCTCTTCAATATTTTATTCAAGAAAATGGTGAAAAAGTTTCAGCCTATACTAGTCCACACTTGTATGACGTTAGGCATCGTTTTTGGCTTAAAGACAATTTTATTAACACAAAAGAATTAGAAAAAAATATTAAAATTATCGACAAACTTAAAGTACGTTTAACATTATTTGAATTACTAACACTGGTTTATTTAATATCAGCATCCAAACTAAAAGATACTTCCTATGCTTTGGTTGAAGCTGGACTACTTTTTGCAAAAGATTCCACGCGAGTATGGAATAGACCAAAAATTCAGATTGTAACCCATATAAATAAACAGCATTTAGAATGGGTTAAACCAAAAAGTTTAAAAGCAATATGTCAACAAAAGGTTGGTTATTTGAGTAAAAAAACAACCATTTATATAGGCAAACAGGAACCACAAACTCTCAAAATAATAAAAAATTTATTAAAAAAAAATCCTAGTAAAAAAATTATTTATGGAAGTTCTTGGACCATTAAAAAATTAGGAAACGAAAGGATCTTCAGTGATAATAAAAATAAAATAGTCTTAAGCTCTAAAAATATTTTAAGTGATGGCATTTGGAATAATGTTGGATTAGCAATTAAAATTGCTCTTGATTTAAATATACCTCGTAAAACTATCTTGAGGGCCATACCTAAGATTAATTTCGAAGGAAGATTACAATATGTTAGAAGTGGTAAATTAAAAAAACTATTATATCTCCAAGAGGAACTTTTGGTTGATGGATGCCATTCCGAAGCTAGTGCAAAAAATTTAGCTTCTTATTTAAAAACTCTGAATAAAGATATTTATGGTATTTGGGGAATGCAATCGCATAAACAACCAGAATTTTTTATTAGACATTTCAAAAAAATTTTCAAAAAAATTGTTGTAATTAAAATACCTGATGAACCTAATACATGTAATACTCAAAAACTTAAAAAAATAGCCAATCAACAAGATATCGAATGTTATATAGCTTCTGATATTAAATCAGCGATAAAAAAATTTTCTAGTAAAAAAGAAAAAGTGATAACTTGTTTTGGTAGTTTATATTTAGTTGGAAAAATTTTAAGTCTTAATTAAATATTTTCTTTGATCCAGGATACTATATTTGATTTTGT
>Ga0209445_1001271_pt1 | contig 13739 bp, 10 predicted proteins | sample MarorgKNORR_S2LV_4_FD_188223 | JGI IMG/M metagenome (GOLD analysis project Ga0209445, IMG submission 188223) | Marine microbial communities from the Southern Atlantic Ocean, analyzing organic carbon cycling - NADW_A/KNORR_S2/LV (SPAdes) (version 2) | ecosystem: Environmental > Aquatic > Marine >...
TAAGAGCCGATTTTGCGACAATGAGTACGGCCGACCCGCAGGTGTTTGCTGCTGGCGATGGTGCGTTTGGTGGATCGACGATTGTTATGGCAATGCACCACGGTCAAAGGGCAGCTTACTATATTAAAGCGTACCTCGATGGCATCGCTGAACCTATCCCTTATCGAACCCCTTATCGAACCCGTCGTGTGCCAGTGGCTCAGGATTTGCTATGGGAAAAATTACCCTTGGAGGAGCCTGTTTTCCACGGTGTTGGTTCAAACCCCATCAAATTTCCAGAAATCGAAGATACTTACGATGAAGCCGCCGCATTGCGTGAAGCGGCACGCTGTTATCGTTGTGATGCGGAGACAGGTTCAGCGGATTACTCGGTTCTTCATCGGGAAGATATTTTTTCAATGGCTCGGACCAACCCGCTAGATATCGAAAAGCATCGCGCCATGTTGCAGCGCAGATTGCTGCCACGCGACAACCCTTTCCCGGAAGGTCGCTGGCCCTCATTGGACGACATTGTGTTTCTACCAGCCAACTTGTCACGTTTGGTGATCGACCCCTATCGTGAGGCTTGTCGTATCGATGTATCTTTGGGCGCAGAGATGCCTACGCTACAGCTTCCGTTTTTGGTCAGCGGATTTGATAGCGTGCCGACGGAAGCTCAACAGTCACTGGGTAGGGCATTACAGGCCACAGGCACCGGATATGTCGGAAAAAGGTGTGTCGCTGCTGACATTGTCTGGATCCAGTGGATCGATGATGAGTCGTCCATTGAGTCCGCTGCAACCGGTTATGTTGTGCCCTGGAGCCAGGCGATCCAACGCTTAGCAGACCGAAAGCATGACACATTCACGGGGATCGCGGTCAGTCGTTTGGAGGACGTCGAAGACGCAGTAGAGTTTGCACTCGAATCGAACATCGACGCTTTGTTTTTGGACGGAGTGGACGGCCTGTCTGATCCAGGGAAAGAACTCAGTCAACAGCCGCGGTTCGATCTCTTGCCGCGCACGGTTTTAAATCTGCGTCGACGGCGCCAGGAAGAGCAGGTCACACTGGTTTATGCCGGCGGTGTTCGTTCAGGCACCGATGCGGCGAAACTAATCGCGATGGGTGCTACCGCAGTTGTTTATGGCGTTGCCGCAGCAATTGCGGCTGGCGGCATTCTTGATAAGAACTCTATTAAATATGGGTCTGACCGGTCGATGGACGAACGCACGGCTGGAGTGACAGCGTTACTGCAGGCTAATGCTGGTGAAGCGTCGATGATGGCCCGTTGTACCGGAAAAACTCGATTGCACAATTTGGAGCCAGAGGATTTGCGGGTTGTCACGTTGTCGAGCGCTGAAATGATGGGAGTCCCGCTTGCAGGCACACGTGAGGTCGAAAGGTCTGCTGAACGTTGATACGATGGCACCGCAGATTAGCTACACCGTAAACTGCAGGTCTCTATGGGTTTAGATCTATCATTGTAATTTCAGTTCTGTATCGTAATTAGCGACCCGAGCAAGCACTTGACTGCATAACCCAGATTTGGTGACATCACTAAAGATTTATCCGGAGAATATCAATGCCTACAAATCTCTCAAAGGTCGCGGATGAGCGCGGCATTAAGTACTTTCTGATCAGTTTTGTCGATCTATTTGGTATCCTACGATCAAAGCTGGTACCGGCCCGTGCCATAGCTGACATGCAGAAGAATGGCGCCGGATTTGCCGGTTTTGCCGCATGGTTGGATATGACGCCGGCCGACTCTGATATGTTTTCTATTCCCGATCCTGGCAGTCTGATTCAGTTGCCATGGAAACCTGAAGTAGGATGGTTGGCTGGTGATCTGGCGATGGATGGTAATCCGGTTGAAGCCTCCCCGAGGGTTGCGCTGAAGCAGCAGATTGCCCGTGCGGAAAAACGGGGATTCCGAATGAAGACTGGCGTGGAATGTGAATATTTTCTTGTGAGCGCGGATGGGTCGTCAATCTCTGACCTAAATGATACCCAGGAGAAGCCCTGTTACGATCAATCGGCGCTTATGCGGCAGTACGACGTGATCAGCGAGATCTGCGATAGCATGATTGAGTTGGGTTGGGGGCCTTATCAAAACGATCACGAAGATGCCAACGGTCAGTTTGAAATGAACTGGGACTATGACGATGCACTCGTAACCGCCGATCGACATGTGTTCTTTAAGTATATGGTGAAGGCGATTGCCGAGAAGCACGGGTTACGCGCAACGTTTATGCCTAAGCCTTTTTCGAATCTTACGGGCAATGGATGCCATGCTCATGTGTCTGTCTGGGACAAAACGGGTCAGAATAATGTGTTTGAAGACACTGGCGACGAGATGGGTTTATCAAAGACGGCTTACCATTTTCTGGGCGGAATCTTGCACAACGCGCAAGCGCTTACGGCTGTTTTCAATCCGACCGTCAACAGTTACAAACGCATTGATGCTCAGGTCACCACGTCCGGTGCCACTTGGTCACCGAATGCTGTCACCTACGGCGGTAACAACAGGACACACATGGTGCGCATACCGGACAAGGGTAGATTTGAGCTTCGGTTGATGGATGGCGCTGCCAACCCTTACCTGTTGCAGGCCGGAATACTGGCCGCTGGATTGGATGGGGTCGAAAGTGAACGGGATCCGGGTAAACGACTGGATGTGAATATGTATACAGATGGCCACAAGATTCGCGGTTTACGAAGGTTGCCGGCTAATCTGCTGGATGCAATCCGCCTGTTTGAAAAAAGCAAAGTGCTGCGGTCAGGACTCGGTGATGCACTGGTGGACAGTTATGCCAAGCTCAAATACCAGGATTGGCGAAATTATTCATCTGCGATCAGTCAGTGGGAACGTGACCACACGCTGGACTGCTGAAGATCGCGTGGGATGAACACTCAGGTTGGAGGTGGCCAGTGAAGTTCCTCGTTTTTCAGCACATCCAATGTGAGCATCCCGGAATATTTCGTGGGTTGCTGGACGGCGCTGGAATTCAGTGGGATGCAGTCGAACTCGATGCGGGAGAGAAGATTCCCGCTTTTGAATCGTATGATGCGCTGTGGGTCATGGGTGGCCCGATGGATGTCTGGGACGAGGACAAATATCCATGGCTGGTGCCTGAAAAAGCGGCCATCCGGCACTGGGTCTGCGACCTGAAAAAACCCTACCTTGGATTTTGCCTGGGTCATCAGTTGCTGGCCGATGCACTGGGTGGTGCCTGTGCGCTGCAAGCTGTGCCGGAGATCGGGATTCTTGAGGTTGAGTTGACGGCCAATGGACGCGCAGATCCTCTGTTTGCCGGCATCCAACCGTATATTCAATGTCTTCAGTGGCATTCGGTCGAGGTTAAGACGCCGCCGGTAGGCGCCCGCGTGCTGGCGAGTTCCGAAGCCTGCAGTTGCCAGGCGATGCGGGTTGGTGGTAACGCATGGGGTATTCAATTTCACGTAGAACTTCAGGAGTCGACTATCCCTGACTGGGGTCAAGTGCCGGCATATTCCGAGGCACTGGATCGAACGTTGGGCCCCGACTCACTGGAACGCATGCAGGCGCAAGCTGACCCTTTGTTTCCGGAGTTCCGAGATGTGTCGCAGACTTTGTTCAACAACTTTGTGGATCACGTACCTGGATTAACGAATTAATCTGGTTTCAGATGTGATAGATCCACATTTCGCAATATCCGGGGATGGGTGATGGGTCTGACCAAAACCAAATTCGAACGATCATGATTCTGCGCCTATGGCATACTGGGTGGCATGTTTGTCCACGCCTATGAAAGTGGGTAATGTGACCTCTAATACAGGGCAGAGTCCTCGCTTCTTCCGGGCCTTGCGGGATATTCTTCCAGCTGACGGCTTATTGGTCAGTGATGAAGAACGAAGACCCTATGAATGTGATGGGCTGACCGGTTATCGTGAACTGCCCTTGGCTGTTGCGATGCCGGATCGGCTTGATCAGATCGAACAAATTCTTTCCCTGTGTGATAGTCAGGGCGTGCCTGTGATCGCGCGCGGCGCCGGTACCGGGCTGTCGGGCGGTGCTACCCCCAGGCGTGACGCACTGCTGTTGAGCATGGCCCGGTTCAGTCGCATTATCGATGTCGATCCAGTGGGTAGGACAGCACGGGTTGAACCCGGTGTCCGCAATCTTGCAATCTCGGAAGCGGCTGCGCCGTATGGGCTCTACTATGCACCGGACCCTTCCTCACAGATAGCTTGCACGATCGGTGGTAATGTTGCTGAAAATTCCGGTGGGGTGCATTGCCTTAAGTATGGCCTGACAATTCACAATATCATCTGCCTCGATGTCGTGTTGATTGATGGTGAAAAGATAACAGTTGGTAGTGAAGCGCTGGATTCACCCGGATACGATCTGTTGGCGCTGATGACGGGTTCTGAGGGAATGCTCGGTGTGGTCACAGCGATTACCGTGCGCCTGCTGCCGATTCCAGTTTCTGCCAAAGCGGTCTTGGCGGCCTTTGACGATGTCGAAAAGGCGGCAGATAGCGTTTCAAAACTGATCGACGCGGGCGTTATTCCTGCCGGGTTGGAGATGATGGACAACCCGGCTATTCGGGCAGCAGAAGATTTCTCTGAAGCGGGCTACCCACGCGATGCTGCTGCAATTTTGATTTGCGAGGTTGATGGGACTGAAGCCGAGGTGGACAGACAGATTGAACTGACGACGTCTGTTTTCGAGATTGAGGGCGCGACTGAAATTCAGGTTTCAGCTACAGAGCAAGAACGGCAGCGTTTCTGGTCGGGCCGCAAAAATGCATTTCCCGCAGTTGGTCGAATATCTCCTGACTATTATTGTATTGATGGCACTATTCCCCGCCTGCAACTGGGCCGTGTGCTTGCTGGAATAACCGAGCTCTCGAGTTCTTACGATTTACGAGTCGCCAATGTGTTTCACGCAGGAGACGGCAACTTGCACCCACTGATTCTTTACGATGGGGCGCAACCGGGCGAGTTTGAGCGAACAGAAGCGCTTGGTGGAAAGATTTTAGAACTGTGTATAGAAGTGGGTGGAACAATAACCGGAGAACATGGTGTCGGTTTGGAGAAGATCGACCAGATGTGTGTACAGTTCGAACCCAGTGAACTCGAGCACTTTCATGGTGTGAAGGCGGCGTTTGATCCCCGTGGATTACTTAATCCAGGCAAGGCCGTACCAACATTGGCACGCTGTGCTGAGTTCAATGCGATGCATGTTCACGACGGGCGAATCCCTTTCCCGGATATAGACCGTTTCTGAAAATTGATCCGGATGAACGACAGTACTGCTGGGCTGTCCGAGGCCATCAACGTAGCTGCGTCGGTCAAACGTTCACTACAGATAGTCGGTGGAGCGAGCAAGCTGTTCTACGGTCGTCAGCCTGAAGGCGAGGTTCTGGCGGTTGGCGACCACACAGGAATCATCGCTTATGAGCCAACGGAACTTGTCGTCACAGTCCGAGCCGGGACGCGGCTTTCTGAACTAGCTGAGGCATTGAGGCGTGAGCGGCAGATGCTGCCTTTTGAGCCCCCATTATTTGGTTCGCGGACAACCATTGGCGGGACTGTGGCTTGCGGATTGTCAGGTCCCAGTCGGCCATACCGCGGTGCAGTCCGGGATTTCGTGTTGGGTGTTGGGTTGCTCAATGGGCGGGGCGAGCGGCTTCGATTTGGCGGTCAGGTCATCAAAAATGTTGCGGGCTATGATGTGTCGCGCTTGATGACGGGTGCTATGGGGACACTCGGTGTGATCCTTGATGTGTCAATTAAAGTACATCCATTACCGGAAATCGAAAAGACTTTGTATTACGAGCTCACTGAACAGCAGGCATTAAAGAAAATGAATGAAGTGTCTGGCAGACCCCTGCCGTTGACGGGCGCCTGTTATTACCAGGGTATCCTCAGCCTTCGATTATCAGGATTGGTCGAAGGAGTCTCCGCGGCGGTCGATATTCTCGGCGGATCGCAAGCATCGGATGATGACGGGCTTTGGACAACTTTGCGTGACCATAGTCACCCATACTTCCTTTCGGATAAGCCGCTTTGGCGGTTGTCCGTACCGAGTGTCGCTGGATCTTTGGATCTTGGGGGGGAAACACTTGTCGAATGGGGCGGTGCATTACGGTGGCTCCATAGCGAACTGTCGCCAGATCTGATTCGAGCTTCTGTTAAGGCCCTTGGCGGTCACGCAACACTGTTTCGTGGTGGTGACCGCTCGGGCAGTGTATTTCATCCAAATCCGCGGACACTACACGAATTGAATGTACGATTGAAACAGACCTTCGATCCGGACGGAATTCTGAATCCCGGACGACTGTATCCTGATATTTAGGACCATGCAGACCAAGCTTGCTGCATTTATCTCTGACACATCGACTGGCCGTGAAGCGCAGGCTATTCTCGGGCGCTGTGTCCATTGTGGATTCTGTACAGCCACCTGTCCGACTTACCAACTACTCGGCAATGAACTGGACGGTCCTAGAGGGCGGATTTACCTAATCAAGTCTATGCTGGAAGGGACGGCTTGTTCAAAATCTACTTTATTGCATCTGGACCGATGCCTGACTTGCCGATCATGTGAGACGACCTGTCCGTCAGGCGTGGAGTACGGCCGCCTGCTTGAAATAGGGCGCCAGGTGGCGGAAAAGGCAGTACCAAGATCCATTGGGCAGCGGCTTAGTCGTCGGTCGTTGGTTTGGTTCTTGACCGGTGGGCTCTTTCCTGTTTTGCTTGGATTGGGCCGGTCAGTTCGCAAGTATCTTCCAGAGAAAGTTGCTCGTTATATCCCCGTTCGTTATGCAGTCAGTGAAAAACCAACTACGAGAAGACCAAGGCAGATGATCGTGCTAGAGGGTTGTGTGCAACCCGCGCTCAGCCCGAATATAAATGCCGCTGCGGCCAGGGTTCTGGATCGGCTTGGGATCAGTTTGATTAGCGCATCAGACGCAGGGTGTTGTGGCGCTCTCGCTCTGCACTTGTCAATCGAAGACAGCGCTCGTCAGACCATGCGACGTAATATTGATGCCTGGTGGCCTTTACTGGAATCCGGTGCTGAAGGCATCGTTATGACCGCGAGCGGGTGCGGTGTGACGGTAAAAGAGTATGGCCAGGTGCTGGCTGATGATTCGGAATATGCCGAAAAAGCTAAGCGGGTTTCGTCCGTAACATGGGACCTGTCTGAGATTTTGCTCAGAGAGCCGATGGCTGCGTCTTCGGCTGGCCGCGGTGTGAGCGTTGCGGTTCAGACACCTTGCACACTGCAGCACGGTCAGGGGATCAATGGTTCCATTGAAGAGATCTTGTCTCGCCTGGGTTTTCAGCAGGTCACGGTTGAGAATCCTCATCTGTGCTGTGGGTCAGCCGGTAGCTATGCGATCCTTCAGTCGTCGATTGCCAAACGCCTACGTCAAGACAAACTCAACGCGCTTCAAGCGGGCGAACCGAATGTCATCGCGACAGCCAATGTCGGGTGTCAAGTACACCTGGCTGCGCAATCGACGGTACCGGTGCGACACTGGATTGAACTGGTCGATTCGGTGATGCCATTAAGTCATTGAAATATAAGTATTAAAGGAATAATAAGTGTAACTAACCCCTGGGGTTGCATAATTTAGAGTATTAGTTAATAATAATACAACTAAGTAAGTAACTTAACGTTTAACGATCAGGTCACCCAGACGAAAGCAAACAGACCGGTAGGGCAAGGAACAACTCAAGAAAGATCGCAAACGGAAAATCTCCTCCATCCTCCTTTGGTGGTTTCAGCACAGCGCTTACAGCTGTGCTTTTTTTTATTTCGGCCGAGCTCTATCGGGGTCTAGGAGTTGTTTCGTCGGGCGCCATCTTGTAACATCCGCGCCTCGAATTTATCTTTAATGATGATTAACGATGGGCACATTCACTGCAAAACCTGAAACCGTCGTCCAGGACTGGTATCTGGTCGATGCGACCGACAAGGTGCTCGGTAGACTGGCGACCGAGATTGCCACACGGCTACGTGGTAAACACAAGCCCGAATATACCCCTCACGTAGATACTGGTGACCACATCGTCATTGTGAACGCCGCAAAGATTCGGGTCACTGGTGATAAGATTAACCAGAAAAAGTACTACCGTCACAGCGGTTATCCTGGCGGAATTAAGGAAACGGCGTTGTCAGACGAACTAGAAAATAACCCAGAGCGGGTGATCGAAAGAGCTGTGAAAGGGATGCTTCCTAAGAATTCGCTGGGAAGGGCAATGTTCCGGAAGCTGCGTGTCTATGCCGGACCCGACCATGCTCATCAGGCACAGCAGCCAAAGGCACTGGAAATTTAGATCTTAATAAAGGTCAATATCAGAGACACAAAGATGGCAACAGGCGAACAATTTTTCTACGGCACCGGCAGACGAAAATCATCTACCGCGCGGGTATATCTAAGCCGAGGGAGCGGAGACATCGTAGTTAACCGACGACCTCTGGATCAATACTTCGGACGTGAAACCGCCCGGATGGTTATCCGCCAGCCGCTTGAAGTCGCCGATATGCTGGGTAAGGTGGATATCAAAGTCAATGTGTCCGGTGGCGGTAATACCGGTCAAGCGGGTGCGATCCGCCATGGTATTACACGGGCTTTGCTTCAGTATGATGAAATGCTTCGACCTGCACTGCGTAAAGCTGGGTTCGTGACACGCGACTCACGTAAAGTCGAGCGTAAGAAAGTCGGATTTCACAAAGCAAGAAAACGCCCACAGTACTCCAAACGTTGATCAGCCGATAAGACTTCAGTCAGAGCAAGTCCTGGGGTGTTTTACGAACTGCGTTAGTACACCATTAACCCTGGGTGTATGGCTGAGTGGGTGGAGTTTATGGAACAAGAAGTTGTTCCATTCCAGATCTCTAAAGGCATGCTGATCACCGGTATGTATCGTGGTGAACAAGACGATAGCCTTTATGTCTGGATGCGGCGGTTTGACAGTGAAGCGCAGCGGGAAGCGCTCTACGAAGCAGTATATGAAAGCGATTACTGGAAGAACGAGATTAGCCCGCGAGTCGACCAACTCCTAGACCGAGAATCCATCAAGGTCCTGCGTATCGTACCTACACCCAAATCGACCGCCCAGTAAACCTGCTTTCCCCGAATCGTTTATTACTTCGGTTGTTACCGTTCCAGTTGTGCTAGCCCCGGTTCCCGGGTCTCTGGCTGTGTATCGCCAGTCTAACTACGCTTGAATTCTAGTCTAATTGCCTGAGTGCAGGTTTTGCCTGGGCATTCCCAAATCGGGTTATGATCACAAGATGATCATTCGTATGCCGTCGCAAAACCGGCCCTACCACTGGGGACCTTATCCGCTTGAGACTCTTGCGCGGGATCCGCGCATTACTATGCGGGAAAACGAACGGGCGGTGGTACCAGCTCCCGAGTTTCTAATGCCCCCGCGCAGTGTGCTGGCTGAAGTGGTTCGAGAATATCTCGATATTTTTGTACAAAATGCACTGACCAAGCCAGCAGTTGCAAAGGCACCTGTTCCAGAAAATCCACAAAGACGGACCACCGACGTCAAGGGCTACAGCTATTTTATGAATGTCTCCCAGGTCGGTGTCTGCCGTATGCCGATCAACGCCTGGGCTGACAAAACCGAGCCTTTGGCGCATGACTATGCCGTCGTTCTATTGCTTGAACACGGGCGACTTCCAGAACGGGGTAATCCGGCACGAGACTGGATCGAGCCGGCCATCACCGATACGGCCGATTGTCGGGTCGGAAGTGTTGCGGTTTGCTTGGCCGGGCACATCTGTCAGCTCGGCTGGTCAGCCTTTCCTCATGTGGTGGGTTCGGGCCGTGTTGATCCGGTGAGGCTATCGGTGCTTGCCGGGTTGACCGTCCGGTCCGGCGATGCATTAGTCAATCCATTTATCGAGCAGGAATTTTCATTGGCCGTCGTGACCACTGATTACGCGTTAGAGCCCGATCTACCACTTGCTGACAGTGCGACCAATGCAAGAGATCTCAGGTACTGGTTAGGGCGTAACGGCGCGGTGTCAGGTCGTGAGCGTAATCGGCGCAGACGGCGGGCGACACATCTGGGTGATTATCCGATGGAGACAGTCAAGCGGGTCGACCGACCCACTACCCTGATTCTCGATGACGAAGTACCGCGGGTTTCCAAGCGAGCCGCATTTTTCGATCGAGCACTTAGGGGCGACTTGGGTGGAAAGGCACAGCAAGAGAGACATCGTTTTGCATTCAAGCAGCCCCATACGGCGGGCATGATGCCGTCGATGCGGTCCATGGTTCCTCTTCAGGGTGGAGAGCCGACAGAACAAGGTATTTCACCGGGAGCTTATTCCAATCCTTCAGCCAATGCGCGGGCACTTAAGTCGCTGTCGCATCTTTTGGGTGCCGACATCACTGGAATCTGCGAAATACCTGACTACGCATGGTACTCCCACGATGCCGACGGCACATCCATAGATAAGTCGCACCGGTATGCAGTGGTTATGGTGATTGATCAGGAGTTCGACACGATGGAAGGTGCGTCGGGTGATGACTGGATATCCGGAACGCAGTCTATGCGCGCTTATCTACGGGGAGCAGAGATCGCTGGCGTAATGTCTGAAATGCTTCGCAGACTGGGGTTTAGTGCGCGTGCTCAAACTAATGTCGACAGCGAGGTATTGCATATACCGTTGATGCTGCTGGCTGGTTTGGGAGAGCTGTCGCGTATTGGCGAGTTAGTGTTGAATCCATTTGTGGGTCCACGATTGAAGACCGTGGTTATGACCACAAACATGCCACTCGAGGTCGATCAGCCGATTGATTTCGGTCTCCAATATTTTTGCAGCCAGTGCACGAAATGCGCACGCGAATGCCCTTGTGATGCGATTTCCTGGGGTCAGAAGGTGATGTTCAATGGCTACGAAATGTGGAAACCCGATGTCGAGCGTTGTACACGCTACCGACTAACGAACGCTCGGGGATCAGCGTGCGGAAGGTGTATGAAAACTTGTCCGCTGAATAAGGTAGTTACTTGTGAAGGCTCATTACTGGAGCGGGTTGCTAGTTGGTGCGGTATTAATGCCCGATTCCTGAAACCAGCGCTGGTGCCGCTGGCAGTCAAAGTTGATGACTGGCTCGGGAACGGCGCTCGTAATCCGGCAAAGAAATGGTGGTTTGACCTCGAGGTAATCGATAATGTCTGTGTCGATCCGGTTAAGGGAGTGAACCAGCGTGAGCTGAATCTGGAACACGAAGTAGATCCGACGAAGCAGAAGATCGCCTACTATCTTGCCAGTATGATGCCTGTACCCAATAACCTGGAGAGTCAGGTGGTAGACCGTAAGGCAGCGCTTGCCAAGGCTCGCGAGATCGAATCACCTCAAAGCGCTTTAGAGCGCAAAGCCTATTCCGGTGATATTCCTCTGAACTACTGGCCGACTCCCGCAGACCCGGGTGGGCCCCGCGGCTTGCCCGATCAACCCAAAGTGTATGGTCCAGCAGAGCGGAGATAACTTTCGTTCAGTGCGATGTTATGATTCGTTAAGTACCCAGCCGACTGTAGCTATCTGAAACAGCTTTCTGTCAGATTTCAGAACTGACCCAAGGAGACGAACTGCGATGATGACAGTATCACTGTCCTCGGGGCGTGACTTATTTATGACGCCGGGACCGTCGGTTATGCCCGACCGTGTTCTAAATGCGATGCATCAGGCAGCGCCGAACATCTATGAAGGAGAACTGATCGATACTACGGACAGTATCCTTTCCGATCTGGCCGCTTTTGCGGGTACCCAAGGCCGTACAGCGCTGTATATCTGCAATGGACATGGTGTCTGGGAGGCGGCGATCAGTAACCTGTTCGAACCCGGAGACCAGGTGTTGGTTTTGAACAGTGGTACTTTTGGTGGCGGTTGGGCGAACCTCGCGCGGGTCATGGGAATAGATGTTATTGAGCTTGACTTTGGCCGCCATGACCCGATTGATCCTGAACAACTGCGGGACCAGTTATCGGCGGACAAGGCCCACAGTATTAAAGGCGTATTGGGTGTACACACCGATACGGCGAGTTCAGTTCTTAACGATCTACCGGCGATTCGTCGGGCGATTGATGACGCAGGGCATCCGGCACTATTTGTAGTGGACGCGATCGCCTCATTCGGTTGTGATCGATATGAGATGGATGCTTGGGGAATCGATGTCACCGTGACGGCGTGCCAGAAAGGTCTAATGACTCCACCGGGCCTAGGTTACCTGATCTTTAATCGTAAGGCAGAACTGGCTTCGCAGAAAATTTCCAAGCGCTCGCCTTACTGGGACTGGCAGCCACGAATCAAACCGGAGGTGTTTTATCAACGGTTCTGCGGCACCGCGCCAACCCACCTTTTATTTGCACAACGGGCTGCACTGGACATGATCAACGAAGAAGGGTACGAAGCGGTCTGGTTGCGTCATGCCGCGTTGGCGCAGGCAGTGTGGGCTGCAGTGTCTGCCTGGGGAGTTGCAGGTCCGTTGCAGTGTAATATCAGCGAAGAAGCTTATCGGTCGCACGCGGTAACGACCATTCGAGCCGATGGTCATGATATGGCCCGTATGCGCCAGTGGTGTGAAAGGGGAGCAGGCCTAGTGCTTGGATTGGGTCTTGGCTTCGACTTGCCGGAATATATGGATGGCCGATCCGTGTTCCGGATCGGTCACATGGGTCACTTAAACCCGCCAATGTTGCTCGGTGCTCTGGCAACGATTGATGCTGCGTTCAAAGCCCTTGATTTCCCGCACGGAAACGGCGCCGTTGAAGCGGCTGCGAGTGCCCTGGCGAGCTCAGGATAGGATCTGGAGCATTTAACCCTTTAAAGTATTTTGGTTGGCAGCTCCCGATGTCAGGTTTTCAGTTGTTGAAACCGTATAGGCGTGCGGCATTGTCGTAAACGATCTGGTGTTTCTCTTCGGGGGTGATGTTGGCAAATGTGCGTTCAATGACCGCTTGAGAGTTCGGGAACGTTCCTTCGTCGTGTGGGTAATCACTGCCCCACAGCAGACTACCCGCACCGGTAAAGGAAAGGCAGCGTAAGGCAACAGGATCATCGCTGAAAGTAACGTAGCCCTGTCGCTGGAAATATTCGCTCGGTTGAAGATCGAGACGAGGTTGGATCCACATGTGTTTTTTCCCATACTGCTCGTCAAGCATATACAGTAACCAGGCTAACCAGCCTGCGCCGCACTCGACAACCACAAATTTAAGATCGGGATGCCGCATCAGCGTGCCACTACTGATCAGCAAAGAAACTGGATTCATCCCATCGATCATTGACATGGCCATCAGATTGAGTGCGCCACCAGTACCGTTTTCTTCCCCCCAGTCTTCTGGATACCGATCGTCACTGTTAGTGAATGCGTGAAAGCTCACAACGAGACCGGCTTCTTCACAGGTTGCCCAGAATGGGGTGTAAGCAGGATCATTGTAAGGTCGATCGGCCATGGTGATCGGGATCTTTAAGGACCGGTAGCCCAGTTTGGCGACGCGGTGAACTTCGATGACTGCACCGTCGAGGTCCGCTACTGGGACGATAGCAACAGGGGCAAACCGGTCTTTGTCCGAGGCCACAAGTTCCCACAACCAGGTGTTGTAAGCTTTGGCCAGTGCCAGTTGATAGCCTGCATCAGGTGAGTTGTAGAGGAAAAGGGACTGGTTGGGATAAATCACTTCCGCGCAGATGCCGTCACGCCCCTGGTCTGAAAGCCGTTTGCCTATATCGCGACCGCCACTGGGATCAT
>Ga0209445_1001272_pt1 | contig 13731 bp, 15 predicted proteins | sample MarorgKNORR_S2LV_4_FD_188223 | JGI IMG/M metagenome (GOLD analysis project Ga0209445, IMG submission 188223) | Marine microbial communities from the Southern Atlantic Ocean, analyzing organic carbon cycling - NADW_A/KNORR_S2/LV (SPAdes) (version 2) | ecosystem: Environmental > Aquatic > Marine >...
CAAGGGCCATCATGGAGTGGTAGGACGCCATTCCCAGATGCCGGGCGTTGCCGATAGTTACCATCCCCAATCCCACGTTTTTGGCTTTCTCGATGGCGATATCCATGGCTTTCGGGGTAATGATCGTGCCCAGGCCCCGGTCAGAGTCGATGGTGGCCGTGCTTGGCGACTCCCGCACCACCTTCCAGTCCGGACGGGGATTGATCTGGCCGCTCTGAAACCCGGTTATGTAGCTTTTGAGCATGTTAGATACGCCGTGGGTATCAACGCCCCTCAGGTCGGCTAATACCAGCACATCGGCCCCCAGCTTGGCGTCCTCCGCCGGCACGCCGAGCTTTTCGAATATGTGGGCCACTGTTTGTCCTAGGGCGTCCCCGTGTACGATCTCAGCTTCTTCCAGGTTAACTCTGAACTGTTCTAGCAATGCCACTCTCCTAGTTTTCGCCCTGTTGGGCATCCATTTAATGTCGCGGAGGCAAATCACTCCGCGTCCGTTGCGCCTTTGTCCTGGCAGTATAGCATCGGACTACATTGGGCATCCAATGAGTTGGAGACTAGGCATCGTAGTCCCCCGCCCGCGTCATCCCGGCCCGTCCGCGGAAGGAGAATCCGGGAAACATTTCGTCACCGAGGCAAGTGTTCGGGAAAAGATCAGTCTTGGGGTTCCAGCTTTGCCGCCCCTGCCCCGGTTCGTGGTGTGCTCGTCCAATCTCAGTGAGTTTTGGAATCAAAATCCCCAATCTTTCTGACTCCCGGCTTGAACTTAAGACTCGCTTTGCCTAAATTAAAATTCAGGGATTGACCGGGAAGTTGGAGAATACAGAAGTTCAAGTGTAGGGATCGGTTAATGCGAAAAGTACATCTGGCCCCAAGATTCAAGCTATGGCTGATTCTGGGAACCACGGCGGGGCTAATCATCACGGCATTGTTGGCGTTGATGTTGGCATGGGGACCGCCGCCCGTTTTTGAAACCCCCAAAGCGGCAACGACCCACGGTAATCTGTCCGATTCCCGACCTATCTTAGCTCCGCTCCACACTTTGGCTGGGACGACGGGGCTGCCGCCGGGAATCTTTGACGTAAGATCCGATTCTAATACTCCGGTGTTGGCCTTCAGCAGCGGCCTGGCATTTGCCATGTCTTTTGGAGCATTTTGGGCCGCTCGCCGCCGTCACGGCGCCGCTGTCCCGAAGCTAGTTTCCACCGGACTTAGCACCCGCCAAAAAGTGTCTCCGGCCGTCTCCCTGTAGCGGGACTAGGTGAGGTAGCTTTGGCAGTGGCAAGACCTTCGGAGTCTGCGGACCCAAACGTCCTCAGGACTAGACGGCCGGGAGGGCGGCGGCAGTGAGCGGCGCGTTATCCAGTGTAATCGCCATGTCCATGTTGATGTTGGTTACCGTTCTGGTATTCCAGATCATGGACATCGTGTGGAACACCCAGGTATACGGCCATCAAGAATTCACCCGGCGGATCGAGGAGCGGCAGGCCACGGCCGTCGATGTGGAATCAACTTCAGACACTACCACGGATTGCCTTTCATATACGGCCACCGTAGCTAACACCGGAGACACCATAGTCACCGATTTCACCGAGATGGACATCCTGGTCCAATACACCGATAGTGGGGAAAATCAGGTCGCGTCTCGTCTGGTGTACACATCGAATTGGACTATCAGCATGAGTCTAGATAGCCGGGACCCGAACGCCTGGAACCCCGATGAAACCGCTACGATCACTTTCACTCTGCTCTTGGCGCTCAAGGACAATACTCGTGGAACGGTGGTGGTAGTCACGCCTCAGGGGGTGGTGGATTCCAGCTACTTCAGCTGTATCTGTGCGGTCAGTGACACTGGATATTTGAGCCCCACCGCTCAAGCCGCCGACACGGGTGGGGACGGCGACGGCTTCGAGTCAGATCCAACTAACGCCTTTGCCGACGACGCCTCTTCTGCCACCAACGTTGGGGGCGACGGAGACCAGCACCGGTTCTACGACTATGGAATCTCCCTGAAGAGCAGTTTCGACATCAGCGGGATCGAGGTGCGGCTGGACTGGTGGTTGAGCGCTCTCGGCGGCGGCAACAGCATAGACGTGGAGCTGTCCTGGGACGGCGGGACTTCGTGGACGGCGGCCAAGACCGACGCGGTGGAGAGCACCTCGGAGCGCAGCGCGATTTTGGGAGGTTCTTCCGACACCTGGGGCCGGACCTGGTCGGTCGCGGAACTCAGCGATAGCAATTTCCGGGCTCGGGCCACAACCAACGGTTCCGGCGGCCTGACCTACTACGTGGATTGGGCGCCGGTCAAAGTGTATTACGCGCCTTAATGCCCGCACCCGTCCATGGCTCCCAGCATCATGCCTTGATATAATCGCGCCATTCCTATCTAGGGTGGTGCGGAATTGACAATGGCTAGAGACCAAGCCCTGAGCATCATGGCGCGTCTGGGCGCCCAACCGGCGGTGGCATTTTACGAAGGCGGCGTCGCTTCGGCAATCTCGGCGGTCCTGTCAGAGATGCCGCTGCCTTTCAGCGTGGATGAATTCGGTAATATCATCGTGCGCGTTCCTGGGCGAAGTTCGGAAGTTCCGCCTCTGGCATTAGTTGCCCACATGGATCACCCGGGCTTCGAGGCCGTGGCAGTCAATGACGGGTACTTGGTCGGCGAAGCTTTGGGCGGCGTGCCCGAATCCAGTTTCGACAAGGGAGTGCCGCTTCAGGTTGTTTTGGCCGATGGACAGCGCTTATCGGCGGAAACCGCCGGCCGTAACGGGGCCGAAAACCGGCGGCAGGTTCTCATTAAACTGGACCAACCCAGGGAAGTGGCTCTGCCGTGTTCGGTGGTTTTCGACCTTCCAGATTTCCAGTTGGAGGGCGATATCATCCGCATGCGGGCGGTAGACGATCTGGCCGGTTGTGGCAGTATCCTGGCGGTCTTGTCCGGATTGTCGGGAAAAGCACCCGATGGGGATGTCTATGGCATTTTTACTCGCGCCGAAGAAGTGGGACTGGTCGGAGCCCGGCTGATGGCCGAAGCGGGTACTTTACCGGCCAACACTCTGGTCCTGTCTGTCGAATCCAGCCGCACCCTGCCCGGCGCGGAGATGGGTAGCGGGCCGGTGATACGAGTTGGTGACGCGGGTTATACCTTCAACGCTGAGGCTGAATCGGCATTGATCCGCGCTCGGGAGACGTTGCAGGCCAGGCCCGAGGGATTCAATGTACAGCGTCAGTTGATGAGCGGCGGCACTTGCGAGGCCAGCGCATTCGCCATGCACGGTTACCGGACCACCGGCATCGCCTTTCCACTGGGGAACTATCATAACGGTGGGGAGGACGGAGCCATAGAGGCTGAATACATCCATGTGGACGATTTCATGGGTGGCATCGAGTTGATGCTGGAGGCTTCTTACCGGGTGTCCGACCGGGAAAATACCGGGTTCCGGCAACGGTTGCGGGAAGTCCCCGACGACTTCCGCCAGCGGCTGCGGGATACGGTTCAGCGGTAGGGTCGGTCTCAGGTAACACCGTTCGCCCTGAGCTTGTCGAAGGGTCGTTCCGCCGAAGGATGGTTCGACAGGCTCACCACGAACGGGAGATGTAGCTCCGGATTTTAGCCGGGGATTCGAAGAAGGCGGTAAGCCGGGCCCTAGGCCAACCCCACCACCCTCACCCGGTTATTGTTGCTGTCGGCGATGAACAGGTTACCGGCCCGGTCTACGCCAACCCCGTGGGGACGGTCCAGTCCCGCGGCAGTAGGATCACCGCCGTCGCCATCGGCTCCCAGGTGTCCCCCGGCCACGGTGGTGACCACTCCGGTAACGGTGTCGATGCGCCGGATGGCGTGGTTTTCCGTGTCCACCACGAGGATGTTGTCTTGATGGTCGCACCGGATGGCTTTGGGTCCGTTCCAGGTGGATGCCAGGGCGGGTCCGCCGTCGCCGGAGTAGCCCTTTTCGCCCGTCCCCGCGAAGGTTGACATGATTCCGTTGGCGTTTATCTTCCGGACCCCGTGGCCCTCACGTTCACAGACGTAAGTGTTGCCCTTGCTGTCCATGCAAACGGCCCTGGAACCGAAAAAGCTGGCCTGGACCGCGGGACTGCCGTCGCCCGCCCGGACTTTTTCGCCATTTCCAGCGAAAGTGGTGATGATGCCGGTCGCCAGGTCCAAGCGGCGTATTCTTTGGTCCTGGATGTCGGCGATGAGCAGCCCGCCCTTACCGTCGAGGAAAGCGTCGTTAGGCTCTTTTAGCTGGGCCAGGTTGCCGGGGCCGCTATCGCCGCCGTATCCTGGCTCGCCGGTGCCGGCCACGGTTGTGATAATCCCGGTTGCGGCTGCGATCTTGCGAACGGCGGCGTTAAGCCTATCGACGATATAGATGTCGCCGTTGGTATTGACGCACAGGGAATAGATCTGATTAACCGTCGCTTGCAGCGCGGGGCCCCCGTCGCCGGAATACCCCTCCGCCCCTGTACCCACCACGGTCGTAATCACGCCGGTTGTAGCGTCGACGCGGCGGACGGTGTGGCCCTTGGCCTGACCAAAATACATGTTTCCTTGCTGATCGAAGTCGCACATGAAGGGGTCATTGATCAACGCCAGCTCAGCCGGCCCGTCGTCGCCGCTATACCCCGGCTCACCGGTTCCGGCGATGGTTTGGATGATGCCTTTGGTGATGTTCATGGTGGCTCCCTTGAGTTACAGAGGATTAGTTGTGGTGCTGAAATCCCCCGATCCCCCCTTTATTAAAGGCGATTGTGTACTTTGCAAACCCAGTCACGAACCCCGATGCCCGCGAACAGCTTTCCAAACCAGAACTAACCCAAATGGGGCGAGCACAAGACCGAAATATACCGGTTCTTCCGTGTCCTCAATCCACCCATACCACAATGCGGTCAGTGAGAGTGCGCCCACAGCTGTGATTAACAGCCCCAATGTGAATTGGACAACTCTTCCCTTTTCCCCTGCGCATTCGAAAACGGCATCCTTGGTTTGGCCTTCGACAGTTGATGCCCTTTCTTGGGTTGCAGAAACCGCCGAATCAGCTCCTTTACACTCCGGACACCGTATCGACGTGGAAGATGTCTCTTCGGCCTCTTCGGTCCATGTGTGCCCTTTATCGCAGGTCAGGTGAAAGATCGGCATCTAATCCCAGCCGTTCCGAAATAGGTGTAGGCGTTCGATTCCGCTCTCTGGTACAAAATCAGTCCCCCTACAAGCTCTAGTCGATTACTCCTTCATCGACAGCTTTGGCGATGGCCTCAGCTTGATGTCAAGGGATATTTGCCTTTATTAAAGTGGGGCCAGGGCGAGTTCGTCCTACGCTGACTGCTGATGGCTGACCGCTACCCCCCAACGGCCCCGTTATACCAATCCAATATCTCGCTGCCGGTCATGAATACTACTCCATGGAACTGGCGGATGTACTCCCAAATCATGTCGTAATACTTGATGCGGTGGGGCACGCCGGTGATGTAGGGGTGGGTGGAGACGCACATCACGCGCGCGCTTTCGGCGCCTTCCCGGTAGAGGGTGTCGAACTGGTCCCGGGCTCGCTCGAATATCTCGGGGGACTTGTGATTTTGGGCCAGGTAGATGGGGATGTCGTTAAGCTCCAGCGTGTAGGGCACCGACACCAAGCGTCCGTTTTCCACCTTCATCTCGTAGGGTTGGTCGTCGTTGCACCAATCGCAAACGTACTCGATGCCCTCTTCCACCAGGATGTCTGGCGTCTCGAAGGTCTCGGCCAGGCCGGGACCCATCCAACCCCGGGGCGCCGTGCCGGTGAAATCTTTGATGGTGCTGATGGTCTTGCGGATGGTTTCCCGCTGGTCGGGTTCGGCGTTGATAATTCGCTGGATGAAGCCGTGGCCCATCATCTCCCATCCAGATTTGAGGCTCTCCTCCACCAGATGGGGATAGGTGTTGCACACCGACGCGTTTAGGCTAACGGTTGCCCGAATGCCGTGGCGGTCCAGCACCTGTTTCATCCGCCAGAAGCCCACCCGCATGCCATAGTCGTACCAGGCATAGTTGGGGACATCGGGAATAACGCTGCGGCCTTGGGGGACGGGCAACACGGTGCGGGCCATGGGCTCGTTGATGTCCCACTCTTCCACGTTGATAACCGGCCACACCACGACCCGGGCGCCGCCGGGCAGTTTCAGGGGTTCACGCTCGAAGATGTTTGAATAGTCGGATCGGGGATTGGGCATAGTCGCTCCTTCGTGGCCAGCCGACAGCAATCGGCCTTCAGCGCTCAGCTAGCCCTTACCACCTATCTAGCGCGACGAAGGCGACTCAGATCCAGAATCGGGTTCGCGCGTCTAAAATGGGAGGGGGCTGAAAGCTGATTGCTGTCCGCTGATTGCTCCGATCAGGCTGAGAGGCCCAGGGCCTGTAGGCCCACTTTGGCGATGGCTTCATCGTCCTCGGCGGCCAGCCCGCTGACTCCGATGCCGCCCAAGATTGCCCCTGAACCTGGGTGCAACACGGTCACGCCCCCCTGGACGGCGGCCAGCATGGGGTCTCCCATCTCGGCCACGGTACGGCCCTGGCTAGCCATTCGGGCGGCATAGTCCTTGGAATCCTGGCCGGAGATAGCGCAGGTGTAAGCCTTACGCATAGCCATGCGCTGGGGACCCTTTCGGCACCGGTCCATCCGGGCAAAATCCATGATATCGCCGTTGTCGTCGACGATGGCTATGGCGACGGGATGGGCTAGATCTTGGGTGGCTTTATCCAGCATTGCTTCCATGGCCCTTCGTGTTTGGTCCAAGCTGAGCATAGGCTTGTCGTACATAACAATCCCCCGTAGGCAGGATTGGGTAATTCTACACTTGGGGGCTATGGGGGGCAAGGGAAGCGAAGCGGGGATGGGGTGGACCGGCAGAGACGATGAGGTTGACGCTGATTATTGTTTGGAAGGGCACATGACATCCCCGAAGGAGCAAAAAACGCAGCAGTCGTTCGCATTGGGACGCAGAACAGTATGGCAATTGGCGCACTCGTGGAAGAACTGGCATGCGTCAGTAGGCATCTCTAGGTCTTCCGAGAAGCCGCATTGGGGGCATGTCAGTTTGGAATTGGTGGTAAATTGCATGAGCTTTCCCTTTCGAGATCCTGGACCGGGCTACTCTTCCGGCGCCGGGCAACGAGTGTGATCTACTAAGTTGGATGCCTCAGGCCGGAGAGGGATGCGGCCTTTTCAAACATCCCCTCGGGGGCTAGGCCGGGGAAGCGGTCCGGGTACATGGCTTCGGCCAGTCCTTCCATCACGTCGATAACTCTGGGACCGTGGCGGCTGGGGATGCGGCCGTCAAACAGGAAGACTTGTTCCTGTTGTACCGCCGGTAGTGTGGTCCAATCAGGTAGGGAACTCAGCCATCCGGATGTTTCCGCGGATATCCGGGACGGCTCGAAGGCGCAGGGCATGACCATCAAGTATTCGGGCTGGTAGTCTAGAACCTCCCGCCATTGAATCTCCCGGGATTTGCCCCATTTTTCGGCCAGTCCCTCCTGGCCTCCGGCCAGTTCCACCAGTTCGGGGACCCATTGCCCGGTGTTGCGTAGCGGTTCCAGCCAGTCGACACAGAAGACCCTGGGCCGAAGCTTGATGTCTTGAAGTCCGCCGGTCACGTGGTCCATCCGGCGGCGCAAATCATCCACCAAGTCTTGTGCTCGCCGGGGAACCTGGGCTGCCTGGCCGACGTTTAAGATATTCTGGAAGATGTCATCCAATCCGGCGGGCCGCACGGTAATTATTTCCGGCTGATAGTCTAAAACTTTGGCGGCGGTCTCGAATACCGATCCACTGCCGATGGCGCAAACTTCGCATAGCTCCTGGGTGATTATCAGGTCCGGCTGGAGCTCTCGAAGCAAGTCGCCATCGATCCAGTAAAGGGGGTTATTGTTGGTTCGGGCCTGCTGGATGATCGCGTCGATCTCCGAGCTTTCCAGGTGGCGGATATTCCTCAAGCTACGGCTGACCACCGGCTTTTCGCCGACCGTCTCCGGGTAGTCGCAGGTATGGGACACGCCCACCAACTGGTCTTCCATACCCAGGGCGCACACCATTTCGGTGGCGCTGGGAAGCAACGAGCATATGCGCATCGACTAGGCCTCTTCAAGTGATGGAGCCAGTATAGGCGGCATCACCGAGGCTATCAAGGACATAGAAGGAATCAGCTTTCAGCCGACAGCCGGTCCGCGTTGCAGAAGCCAAAAGGGACAGCGAAATGCTCATAGCCTGTGCTACTACGTCGTTGAGGGCGTTGATGGCCCGTGCTAGAATTGGCATGGCAAAACAGGGGAGATTCGTTTTTGGTAAAAATACTGGACGGGCGGACACTGGCCAAAGAAATCCGCGCCGAGGTGGCGGTGGGTGTGGCCGAATTGCTCCAGAAACACCAGGTTAATCCAGGTCTGGCCGCAGTGCTGGTTGGTGACGACCCGGCGTCGGCTATCTACGTCCGCAATAAGCGCCGAGCCTGCGACGAAGTGGGCATGTTCAGCGAAACCTTTACCATGCCGTATATGGCGACACAGGCGGCGCTGGTGGAAAAGTTGGAAGAACTGAATGCCGACCATCGCTTCCACGGCATCCTGGTCCAGTTACCGCTACCGACTCACTTCGACGAAAACGCCGTGATCGAGGCCTTGCTGCCCCATAAGGACGTGGACGGTCTGCACCCGTATAACGTGGGAAAGCTGACACAGGGCCGTCCTGATTACATCCCCGGTACGCCCGCAGGCATCCAGCAGTTGTTGGTGCGCAACGGATATGACCCTGAGGGACAAAACGTCGTCATATGCGGCCGCAGCAACATCGTGGGCAAACCTCTGGCCAACCTGTTGATGAATCGCCGGCCGGGGTCAAACGCCACCGTCACCGTGTGCCATACCCGCACGGAAAACCTCTCCGAAATCACTTTGCAAGCCGACATTCTGGTGGCGGCTATGGGCCAGCCGCTGGGTATAACCGCCGACATGGTCAAGGAAGGGGCGGTGGTCGTAGACGTGGGCATCAACCGGGTGGTGGACACCGACCGTAAACAAGGCTACCGGCTGGTGGGGGACGTTGATTTCGAGGCAGTGTCCGAAAAGGTTGAGGCCATCACTCCGGTACCAGGTGGTGTGGGACCAATGACTATCGCAATGCTCCTAGTGAATGCCCTAACCGCTGCCCGGCTCACTTTGGAAGATGATGAGTAGCAGCCATCAGCATTCAGCTATCAGCCATAAGAAACAGACGAAGAACTCTGAAAGCTGATCGCCGAAAGCTCTCCCCCATGCGGACCAGCGACTTCGATTATCACCTTCCTCAGGACCTCATCGCCCAGACTCCCATCGAGCCCCGGGACGCTTCTCGATTATTGGTGTTGGACCGGGGAAGCGGGCGTCTTCAGCACAAGCATTTCCATCAGATCGTTGAGTACCTTCTAGCGGGCGACGTCATGGTGTTCAACCAGAGCCGGGTCATCCCCGCCCGGTTGCGAGGGCGGCGGACCGACACCGGCGGCAAGGTGGAATTTCTGCTATTGAAGCGGGAGAGTCCGGGGGTGTGGCAGGCTTTGGCCCGGCCGGGCCGCCGCCTAAAAGCGGGAGCGACCGTGACCTTGGAGCAGGCCGGGCAGATTCGAGTTGAACCAACACCCGCCACCTTCGACGTGGAAGTGTTGGATTCTGGCCAGGACGGAATCAAGACTATCCGGTTGTTCAACGAGGACGATATAAACCGCTTTGGCGTGATGCCCCTTCCGCCTTACATCCATGACAGGCTGGAGGACCCGGAACGATACCAGACGGTGTATGCGCGCCAACCCGGCAGCGCTGCTGCGCCTACCGCCGGCCTGCACTTTACCCAAGAGCTGCTGGACAGCCTAGCATCACACGGGGTTGAATCGACGTTCCTTACGCTGCACGTTGGACTGGACACGTTCCGCCCGGTGCAGGAAGAGGACCCCAGCCAGCACCGGATACACACCGAATACTACGAGCTAAACCAGGAAACCGCTGATGTATTAAACCGTGCCCGGAGCGAGGGCCGGCGCGTCATAGCCGTGGGAACAACCTCGGTGCGGGTGCTGGAACATACGGCCCAAGAGATAGAAAGACAAGGCCGGGAGCAGTTGGCCCAGTGTCAGGGCCAGGCGGATCTATTCATCGTGCCGGGCCACCGGTTCCGCATGGTGGACGCCATGGTGACCAACTTCCACCTGCCCCGCTCCACCCTCCTGATGCTGGTATCGGCCTTCGCCAACCGGGAAACATTATTGGGAACCTACCAAGTCGCCATTCGCGAGCGGTACAGGTTCTACAGCTTTGGGGATGCGATGTTGATATTGTAGAAAACCGCAAATTAGGGTTGTACAATTGTACAATAGTCTACGTGAGGAAACCCATGGACATCGTTGTGGATACATCGGTGCTCATAGCTGTAATTGCGAATGAGCCGGAGAAGGATCGATTGATCCGGCAAACGACCGGCGCAGACCTGCTAGCACCTCCATCGTGTCATTGGGAGATTGGAAACGCGTTTTCGGCGATGCTGAGGCGGGGACGCATTACATTGTCGCAGGCGCAACATGCCATTCAAGCGTACCGGGAGATTCCCGTGCGGTTCGTAGATGTGGATCTGGTCCAGGCGGTGGAGTTGGCTGACCGCTTGGGAATCTATGCCTATGATGCCTACGTTATTACCTGCGCCTTAAATCAGAGGTGCGCGATTATCAGCCTAGACCGAGGGTTGGTAACGGCGGCAAAATCAGCAGGGGCAGATGTACTGGAGGTGAGCCGATGAAGGTCTACACCTATTCTGAGGCAAGGCAGAGTCTTGCTTCCGTCCTCGAAGAAGCCCATAAGGAAGGAGCGGTTGGGATTCGCCGCAAAGATGGGCGGATGTTTGTCATCCGGCCGGAGCCTACGAATGGGTCTCCTCTTGATATCAATGGTATGGATCTGGGCGTGACCACAGATGAGATTGTCGGATTCATTCGGGAAAGCCGTCGAGAGTCGTAGAGAGTCAGCCCGGCCACCGGTTGGGCCCTTTGCGGTGCAAAGGCGAAGCCAAATCAGAATACAAAACAACAGCCGGATGCTGGGGGAGGCGCAGGATGAGCCGTTACGCACAACAGCCAGAGGGGCCGCCATCCGGCTATGTTCGTGGCAGTGATATCTCCCTTGAGGAGTGGCAGTCATGTAATCTCGCGGTAGACCATCATGGTGAACTTTACTGCTATTTGGGCTACCGCCCGGACCGCGATCAGCGTCGTGACCTCGCGTATTATAGCGTTAGGAATGGCTCTCACAATCCAGATGGTCGATTTTCGTTCCGATTTGTACGCCTATTTGGTGGGTCTTTGTCCTACGACTCTTTCTTCCCCGACCGTTCGTACTACAAGATGCTTGATGATCGAAGAGTAGTGTTTCCGGGAGTAGCAGATTTCTACTTTGGCGTAATGAATTGTAAGAATGGCGGCGAAGACCATGAGCTTACGCGTTCGTTGTTTGGCGGGACTGTCCGAGAGATACAATTGGCAGTCCAATGCCTAGGAATGGCCATCGGTCAAGACTTACCTGTACACCAGAAACGACCTCGGTTAACAGCCTCGATGCAGCGCGACAATCGTTGCGACATTACCCACTGCGTGATTCCTATGAACTTCCCTTATATTTGCCTGTCCGAGTCTCAGTACTTATGGGGGCATATTTCACTGTCGGGATTTTATCGAACTCTCGCTCTTATCGCAGGAGAGGCGGGCATAGTTCGTTCCGCATTACTAAACGAAGGCCTATCAGAGGAATCTTTGGAGCGCTTCATTGCGTGCGACGCCAATCAGCATATGCTGTTGATCGACGATCTCGACGTATAGGTGAGATCAAAACTGTCTTAAAAGCCGATGGAGCAGCCCGTCTTCGGGCCGCCCTCACTGCAACCTAGTATGTCATCCACGGCCTAGGGTGCACGAAGTACAAAATTCTTTTACGTATCATAGCCGCAGCATCGCATCAGCGGTGTTGATGTTGTGATATAATGGATATACATTGTATATACAGGCGAGTAAGCCATGATAAAAACCCTCACGGCCCACGGCAACAGCGCCGCCTTGATTATCGACAAAGCGCTGTTGGAGATTCTGAACATCGACATGAATACCCCGTTGGAAATAGTGACTGACGGGGAGAACTTGATAATCTCGCCGGTCCGCGACGATAGCCAACCTGACCTGGTAGCCAAGGCGCTGGAGAAGGTTAACGCTCGTCATGAAAAGACGCTGAAGAAGCTGGCCGATTAGCCGGTGGAGCCCCGGTTCTTGCAGTTGGCCGATGTTATCCGGATTCATGTCGACCAGATAGAACGGTACGGGGGTCCGGCCGGTATCCGGGATCTGGGACTCTTGCAGTCGGCGATCGCTATGCCACAAGCTTCGTTCGACGGTGAATGGCTGCACCGCGACTTGTATGAAATGGCGGCAGCCTATGCCTTCCACGTGAGCCGGAATCATGCATTCACCGATGGCAACAAACGAACCGCGCTCGCATCTGCTCTGGTTTTCCTGGAGATCAACGGTATTTCTACCCAAGACCCGGAAGGTCGGCTCTACGAAACAATGATCGATGTTGCTTCCGGCGTATTGGACAAGTTGGGCTTAGCTCAAGTGTTCCAAGGCCTTGCCGGGGAGTGACGCGGGTTCACTTTGAGTTCAGTCGGGGGAGGCCTGTATTTGCGCCGCTGTGAAGCCGGTTGCTTGGCAGGTGTTCCCGCCTACGGCAACTGCAGCAACTGCAAAATATTCCCGTCAGGGTCTTTTAGGGTGGCGATCCAGCCTCCCCAGTGTTCCATCTCCGGGGGGCGGATGAACTCTACGCCTTGGTCTGCCAGGCGCTGACAGATGGCATGGATGTCCTGAACGCCTAGGTGGGGCATCACCCGGTAAGGGTCGCGGGATGCTCCTTCCACATCTCCGTGCAGGCCGATGTTGAAGCGGATGTCTCCCAACTGGAAGGCGATGAAGTCTTCGTGGCGGGAATGAAGAGGCAGTTGCAGCAGGTCGTGGTAGAAGCGGAACATCCGCTCCAGGTCATCGGTCCAGAGGGTTATTCCTACAACGCCGGTAATCATCTTAGCTATCAGCGCTCAGCTTTCAGCCATCAGTCGGCCGGGCCGCGAGTTTTGGGGAGGCCGGAGTCGTTCGCTAACGGCTATGCGGTCTGGGCGGCTCGTTTGGCGGCGGCGCAACTGGGGCACCACCCGTAGAAGTCCACCCGCTGCCAAGCGACTTCGAATTGGGACTCCTTGGAGATACGATTTCTAAGGCGAAGGACCGCGTCCTGTCCGGTGTCGGTGTCGATGACGGTCTCGCATTGGATGCAGACCAGATTGACGTGGGGTTCCATGTTTGCTTCGTACCGGGACATCTTCTGGAAGGGCAGTTCCTGTATCAGGCCGCTCCTTTGCAGAACGCCCAGCGTCGAGTAAATGGTGGCCAGCGTCATGGACGGGAAATGGTCTCGCACTCGCTCGAAAATCTGTTGCACGGATGGATGGTCGGTGGAGTTGAGTACCGCCTCGGCGATGGCGAGACGTTGCGGCGTTACCCGGACTTCCCACTCCCTCAATCGTTCCACTAGCTCTTGTTGGGTCAACATAAATACTCCAAGGCACTTGGCCTAGTAGTAGTGAATGGCGTGACGACGGGATACTTCCAAGTCAGGCCGAACTGCTGTTCACT
>Ga0209445_1001274_pt1 | contig 13726 bp, 10 predicted proteins | sample MarorgKNORR_S2LV_4_FD_188223 | JGI IMG/M metagenome (GOLD analysis project Ga0209445, IMG submission 188223) | Marine microbial communities from the Southern Atlantic Ocean, analyzing organic carbon cycling - NADW_A/KNORR_S2/LV (SPAdes) (version 2) | ecosystem: Environmental > Aquatic > Marine >...
CTTCTGACCTCGGCCTCCCGACCGCGATCGTGGTGAACAAACTTGATCGAGAAAACACGTCCTTCGGGCAAACCTGTCTGGAAATAGCCGAGGCATGGGGTCGTCAGTGCGTGCCCGTCCAGACCGTCAACGCCGATGCTGAATCGTTCAGCAGCGTTTCGAGTGCGCTCGAGTCGGGTGACCTTGACGAGAGCGTTATCGAGGCCATTGCGGAGGCCGACGACGACCTGATGATGAAATATCTCGAAGGTGAGGAGCTTTCGCCCGATGAGATTTCTTCGGGTCTGAAAGCGGGAGTCCTCGATCGCAGCATCATTCCAATTTTTGCGACCTCCGCTGCCAACAACACCGGCATGACCGAACTGCTGGACGGCATTATCAGTCTTCTGCCATCACCCGACGACGTCGAGTTGCCCGACCTGCCCGAGGGTGCCCAGGCCGCACTTGTGTTCAAGACGTCCGCCGACCCGTTCGTCGGAAAGCTTTCATATTTCCGTGTATATGGCGCAACGCTGAAATCGAACGCACCGCTCTGGAACGTCAACAAGGGCGAAAACGAACGGGTGGGCCAGCTATCCCGGCCGGCTGGCAAGGAAAACGAAGCGGTCGACCAGGTCGTCCGTGGTGATATCGGCGTCATCTCGCGTTTGAGCCACACCCAGACATTCGACACGCTTTCCGACAAGGGCAAAGATGTGAAGCTGGTCGGTATCGACCTGCCAACGCCAGTGTTCGCCCTGGCTGTGACGCCGAGCACACCGGCCGATCTCGACAAGATGGCCGATTCGCTGAGCAGGATCACTGAAGAGGACCCCACTCTCGAAATTGAACGGAACGCCGCCACGTCGGAGACCATCCTTCACGGCCTTGGCGATATCCATGTCGACCTGGCAATTGAACGTATTGCCAGGAAGTTCGATGTAAATCTCGATACCGCTTTGCCCAGCATTCCCTACCGCGAAACTGTCATCGGGCAGACATCGGTCTCTTACAAACACAGAAAGCAGTCGGGCGGGCGTGGGCAGTACGGCCACGTCGTACTCGAGATATCACCTGCCAAAGCCGGAGAGGGCATTACGTTCGGGTCCAAGGTCGTTGGTGGAAACGTGCCCAAGGACTACATTCCGTCGGTCGAAAAGGGTGTCCGAAACGCGGCCATCGGCGGCGTCGTTGCAGGATTCCCGGTTGTCGATGTAGCGGTGATGCTCACCGACGGTTCTTCGCACTCAGTCGATTCATCAGGCATGGCGTTCGAGATCGCCGGTAGCATGGGATTTCGGCAGGCGGTGCGTGATGCAAAGCCAACTCTGCTCGAGCCGGTACTGAAGCTGAAGATTCTCTCGCCCGACGATTGCGCTGGCGATGTTATGGGCGATCTAAGCAGCCGTCGTGCGCGCATTGGCGGAATGGAGCCAAAGGGCATGGGTCTTACCGAGATCACCGCGGAGGCCCCCGCGTCGATGATGCAGCGATATGCCGCCGATCTGAGGTCGCTTACGAAGGCCCGTGGAGACTTTACGGCGGTTCTGGACCATTACGAGCCGGTGCCGCCACAGGACGCCCAAAAGGTGATAACGGCACGCGGTTCAGGCGAAGAAGAATAGGTGCCATCGGCACGATCACTGAGAGATTGGTGGGCGTGTGCACGGTTGGGCCTGTCATGCTTCGGTGAGGACGCGACGTACACATTCTCCCTCCCTAGCGGGAAGGGAGTTAGAGAGTGGGTTGGGACGTACCGATAGCCACCACCGCCCACCGACCGACGCGAGTTTATTTTCATCACCATTGTGTCGTTGGAGCCCTTCCACTGTGGTCGGCATATCGAGTGCCGACCGGCGCCCCCGCGGCGCGTTGTGATGAACCAGGTGCCCTCAGAACAGTTTTTAGCCGAACAGGGGGTTCGAGCCGCCAAACGAGTCTATTGCTGTGCCCGTAACTGCGGAGCTGGCATCCGAAGCTAGGAACAGCGCTACCTCGGCTATCTCGGAAGGGTCCATCAGCTTCGGGTTTTCCGCACGTCCGGTCGTGTTGAACGCGGCCCTGAAACCTTCTGTATCGGTCCCACCGGGGCAGATTGCGTTCACGTTGATTCCGTGCTCGTACACCTCGGCTGCGAGTGATTCCGTAAGACTAATCAGGCCTGATTTCGTGACACGGTAGGCACTTCTGCCGGCCCCACCCTTCCGGCCGCCTATCGAGGAAATGTTGATAATCCTGCCGTAGCCGCGGTCGATCATGCCCGGCAGTATGGCGCGGGTGAGCAGAAATACCCCGGTCAGGTTTACGTTCAGCACATCGCGCCAGAGATAGGGATCAAGCTCCATGACCGGTATGCGACCGTGGATGATCGCGGCGTTGTTGACGAGAATATCGACACCGCCGAACTCGTTTTCTGCAGTGCGGGCCATGCTTTCGATATCGGCCTCAACCCCCATGTCGGCAACAACGGCAAGCGCCTGGCTGCCGAACCCACGAACCGAATCCGCTACGTCCTCGATCTCGCTGGCCGTGCGCGCTGTTGCCACGACGTTAGCGCCGGCCTCACCGAATGCGAGTGCAATGGCCCGGCCGATGCCTTTGCTGGCACCGGTCACAAGTGCGGTTCTTCCTGAAATTGATGTCATGCACGAAATGATAACCCCGACGGGCACCTCCGCTTCCTCGTCTTGATTATTTACCGGAATACTTACCGGCATGCCCGGTGAATCATTGCCGATAACCTGAACTTGTTACCTGATCCGCTCGGCTCAAAGGTGTTGTTCCAGTACCTTTCGCCCCTGATCGGTTTCACATTTCTTCTGCTCACGCTGCAATTATGGCGAGTAGGTGTCAGGCATTACCGATGAACGGGTAGTTAACTCGTTCATGAAGGGATAATTGGCAGGATCACCCGCGACGTCAGTTCAGCGCTTGTGTGAAGCGTATTGTCGGCTTTGACCATCTTCGTGTGCCGACCCACAGGTTCGCCTGTGTTCGGGTTCACATCGAACCTCGGGAAGTTCGAGCTCGAAATGTCGATTCGAATCCGGTGCCCCTTTTTGAATACGCTCGAGATCGGCCACAGCGTGATCGTCGCTTCGACCGGCTCGCCGGGGGTCATCATCTCGGGCTCGGTCCACGAGTTGCGATAGCGCATCCGCAGAATCGTGTCGGTCAGGTTCAGGTGGTATCCGTCCGGGTAGTCGTCGCTTTCCGGGTAGACATCGATCAGCTTCACGGTGATATCGGTATCGACCGCGGTTGAAGAAACCCACAGCTTCACCGAAACCTCGCCGGTGACCTCCGTATCGTCCTCCAGAAGATCGGTCTCGAAAGCCAGCACATCGGGCCGGTCCTTCAGCAGCGGATACGGCTCCTCGGCACCGATCCACTCGGCCCCCTCTTTCTGGTGGAATCCACCCGCTGCGATCACCTCGCTCAGGTTGTTTCGGGCGAGCGTCCACTGGTCGAGAAACGGTGGGACGTCGTCAAGGGCAGGTCCCCCGTCTTCGGGCGAAGTGATCTTGAACATTCCGACCAGCTGACCACCAACGGTCGGGACCGGGTGTTCGGGATCGTAGGTGTACGTCAGTGAGCCATCCTCATCTTCCGACGCAAAAGGATCGAGCGATCCGTCCTCGTGCATGTAAAGCGTCTGGAACTGAGTACGCGCAGGTGGCCACTCGGCCTCGTCGCGCCAGTAACCGCCGTGATTCAGGTGCCCCTCTGCGGTCTTCGTGCCGTCCCCGGTGCCCAGGACATACAGGCGAACGGGCGGGTCGTCTTCCGGCACAGTGATCCCTTTCAGGTGCCGATCGAAGAACTCCAGCCGTTCAGGGTTGTAAATCTCGTTGCCCCAGACACTTGCTTTGCCAGTGTCAACATCTCCGTGCCACGACCCGGTGGCTCGCATTCCGCCGTGTCACCAGGCACCCAGAACAAGCCGAGTCGGCGATTCGTTCTGGTGGTCCATGGCGATGAAATAGTTGGCGGTTGCGCCGACGAAGTTGTCGTACCAGCCGCAGGAAACGGTCATGGGCACGTCGGCATGTTGTCCAAGCTGAAAGAGTGGCTCCTGGTTTGCGGCCTCCTGGGCCCACCATTCGTCATACTCGCCCCGGTAGTAGTAGTCGAAAACGGTCTTTTCTAAATCAGGAGCAACCCTGAGCGCCGTTTCGCCGGGTTTCAGTGGGAATTTCTGGAGCCATTCACCCATGTCCCGCATGGCGTCAAGGATGATGCGGGCCTTTTCCAGATCGTCACCGACCTCGTGACTGTCGAGGGCATGAAGGTGTGCCGCTCCGAACATCTGCAGTGACATTGCGCCACCCTCGCGGGCCTCGTGTCTGTAGATATCGGTCGGGCCCGCCTCGACCCACATGGCGGCGAGGTGCGGGGGCTTGCGGAGAGCGAGCTGTGTTTGCGTTATGGCGCGGTGTGAAGAGCCGAGTGTGCCGATATTGCCGCTGCACCAGTCCTGCCCGGCAAGCCACTCGACGGTGTCGTAGCCATCGTCGCCTTCCCACGGATTTATCGTGTGGTAGTAGTGCCCGTCGCCTTCGCTGCGAAAACGTGAACGTAGGTCCTGAACGACGAATGCGTAGCCACGGCGGGCATAGTAGGGAATGACGTCGTCCCACTCGGGGGCGGTCTTGTCGTAGGAAGTGCGGACCAGCAGGGCGGGTACCTGTTCATCAAGCGGGCTGCCGTCGCCGTGATTCGGCAGGTAGATGTCGGTAGCGAGTTTTATCCCGTCGCGCATCGGGACCATCACGTCGCGCAGGGCGTGAAAGCCGTAAAGAGGCTGGGAGGGAGTGTTGGTGGTTGTCATTGCCGAGCGAGTTTAGTCGCTCGGGCAGCGTGCGTCACCGCTACTGACGGTTATTTCACGCTGACATCTGAACCCCGCGCTCTCCTCTTCCCGACCCCTGCGGAGGGATCGAAAGACAGCACGGGCAGAGTTGGTCAATTCAGCCGACACCGATCCTGCCATCATCTGCCGTACTTGCGCAGCAACAGTGGCTAAATTAATACTGCGGATCGTAAGAGAGAACACTGCGTTGCAGGATCGGACTGCGTCCCTCCGCTCCGGTCGGGAAGAGGACACGGTGTTGATCGAACGGGTCGATTTCAACTAATGCCATCACCCCGGAATAACCGGAAGCGTTATGTGAGAGGGGTGTAGGGAGTCGTGGTAGACCTGCTGGTTGGCGACGGTGATTTCGGTGTCGGTGGCTATCGGGTTTCCGCTGTTCAGGTTGCGGTTGTAGCGCGGGAAGTTCGAGCTGGAGATCTCGACTCGGATGCGGTGACCTTCCTCGAACAGGTTTGACGTGTCCCACATATCGATATCGAACTCGTAGATCTCGCCCGGAGCCATCATTTCCGGATTGTCGGTACCGTTGCGGAACCTCGCCCGTACGATGCCCTCGCACAGGATGATCGGCCTGCCTTCTTCGCCGTCTTCGGGCGCCGGTTCGACATCCACTAAAGCCGCCGTGAAATCGGTGTCGAGCGCGTCGGACGACGCCCATATGGTCGCTGTAACCGGGCCGGTAACCTCTACCGCCTGGGTCAGCACCGCAGATGTAAAAGTCAGCACATCCGCGCGTTGCTCGATCGCGGTGCGATCACGCGGACCACACAGGTCGAGGCTCTGGTACTGCGCCCCCCAAGACGGCACAGGATCGGCGGGGTCGTACGTAAACCTGTCGGCAGTTTCATCGATAGCCGCCTGATCGGTCGAAAGCCAGCCGCCCGGTCCCGCCGAATCGCCAGTTCCGTGCAGGTAGTACTTCGCCCACTCCGTTCGGGCCAGCGGCCACTCGTTCTCGTACCGCCACTCGTTCTGGCCCATCACAAACAGCTTGATCGGCGGCTCATCGTCGATACCGGTGTCGATTCCCTTCAGCCGCTGGTCGTACCAGTGGGTGTGCATGTCGACGATATCCCACAGGCCCTGCCTGCCGAAAGTGCGGTCTTGGTACTCGCCGTTTTCGCCCATCGGCTCCCGACCCCACGGCGAGACCTGGTGACTCCACGGCCCGACAATCAGCTTGGTCTTCTTGCGGGCGTCTTCGGTCCGCGCCTGCATCGTCCAGCCGTTGAATAGCTTGAAATTCTCGTGCGAAAGCGAATCGAACCAGCCCGTAATGAACAGCGACGGCACCGCCATCTCGGAGTACTTGTTGCGCAGGCTGTAGCTGTCCCACCAGTCGTCATACTGCTCGTGGTCGATCACGCCCTTGTAGTAGGGGTGCGTCCGGGTGACCACCTCCATCGCGGTGTCGATTGGCAGTGTCTTAAAAAACTCCTGCTGGTCGTAGTGCTTGAGCGACTCGCTCTGCATCGAGTGGCCCAGCATGTTGAGAAACGTGAGTGAGACGCTGTGGTGGATCACGCCGTTCACCCGGTGGTGGCCGTAGTTGTCCTGTTGCGAGGCGATTGGGGCGACTGCTTTCAGGTACTTCGACCGCAACGATGCGGGAAGGGTTTGGGTAAAGCCGGGGTACGACAGACCGAATGTGCCGACATTGCCGTCGCACCACGACTGCTGGCCGACCCATTCGTGGGTGTCGTAGCCGTCGTTTAATTCGCAGACGTAAGGCTCCCACTCCCCGCCGGAATCACCGCGGCCCCGGCAGTCCTGCATTACCACCGCGTAGCCACGCTCGATGAACTTCCGGGTCCAGCCCATGTAGCGCGGCTCCTGGTTATCGTAGATCGTCCGCAGTAATAGAGCCGGCCACGGTCCATCGCCCTGCGAACTTGCGGGAAGCCAGATGTCAGCCGAGAGATTCACCCCGTCGCGCATGGGCACCGGGATGTTGATCATCAATCGGCCGGGTTCGACGAGTGGTTCGTGCTGCGAGGTCACGCTTGCGGGTCCTTGTTAGGGATTTGGATTGATCGCAGCATTGTGTGCCCGCGAGGAGCGATGGGCAATGCCTTTGGGGTCTTTCTCCTGGGTCGGCGAGGCAGATCAATCGGTCCGCGGTAGTCAACCATTTGGGAGTAAACTTCGGCCCGTTATTTCATTTTCTCGGGCAGTTGGCGTCAGCTAACCGCAATGCCACAACTGGAGCCGCCGAATGTCCTTCAAAGTCGTTATCACCATGAACAACCGTCCGCCCAGTGAGATCACGCTGAACGTGATCCGAGATGCCGGACTCGAGGTGGAGTACGTGAAGTGCGCCACTGAAAACGAGGTAATAACGGCTGCGCAGGGTGTCGATGTGCTGCTGGTTGGCACCGTTCCGCACACTACCCGGAGGGTGCTGGAGGCGCTGCCAAATCTGAAGATGGTCGGCCGCTCGGGCGTCGGCGTCGATTCAGTCGATCTTGACGCCGCGACCGAGCTTGGAATCTGCGTTACCAACACCCCGGGAATCAACACCAGCGAAGTCGCCGATCACGCAATGGCGATGCTGCTTTCGATCACCCGAAAGATCCCCGAGCAAACTGCGGCGTTGAAGAGCGGTGCGTGGTCGGACCGGCCCCAGGAAGTTGAAAAGCTGCGGGGGCAACTGCGCCGGATAGCCGGCACCACGGTCGGTATTTTTGGACTGGGCAGTATCGGCAAGGCGTTTGCGATCCGGGTGCGCGGGTTCGGTCCGGAAAAAATCATTGCGCACGACCCGTACGTACCGCAGACAACGGCCGACCTTTTCGGCGTTCAACTGGTCGATTTCGACACGCTGCTTGCAGAATCGGACTTCATCACCGTTCACTCGCCAGCAACTGTCGAGACCAACCATATTTTCAACATCGACGCGTTCAGAAAGATGAAGTCGTCTGCGATATTCATCAACTGCGCCCGGGGTCCGCTGGTTGACGAGGCGGGACTGCAGGAGGCGCTTGAGACCGGCGAGATAATTGCCGCCGGAATCGACGTGACGGAGGTCGAGCCGCTGGACGCAGAAAGCCCGCTCCTCAAAATCGACAACCTGACGATCAGTCCGCATGTGGCCGGGACATCGGAAGTTAGCGGGCGTGAGGGTGCCCGACGCTGGGGCGAAAACGCTGTAAAAGTGCTTACTGGCAAGGCCCTGCACGGGCTTGGCAATCCCGAGGTTGTAAAGCGAATTGCAGTGCTGCGGGCACAGGGCCCGAGCCGGTGGGACGGCATTCCCGACCCGGTAACCGTGGCGTGGAGCTAGGGGGCTCGAGCGACCGTGGCCTCCCTCCCTGCCCGGGAGGGAGTTAAAGGGTAGGTCGGAGCGTGCAAGTCATAAGTCTGAGCGTGCGTAAACATTTCGCTGCCCCGCGCCGCGAAACGCGAGCTGAACAGCGCAATGCCGAGCACCGCGGTGAAGCTGAGCTGGGGGTTTCCTAACCGCCTGGATTGGTCCGAGCGAAACGATGCTGCTGTTCGGTACATTGATCGGTGCCACGGCGATACTCGTATTCACGAAATCTCCTGAGTTACGTAACGCAGGCTGATCCACCACCGCCCGCGAGTGGTTATACCCGTCGGTTCGCGCCTAGAATGCGTCCCGAAAACAAACCACCTTGGCCCGCAGCAGGAGAAAGCTCCCGTCCAATGAAGATCGAGCAAATTTCAGTAACCGTGTTCAACACAACGTCGAAAAAGGTCAACGACACCGATGGGCACACCCATCCCGGGCCGGAACACGATTCGCAGGAGGCTTTGCTGACAATTACGGACGATGAAGGCAACTCCGGCTATTCATTCGGTTCGTCCGAATCGCTGCGGCCTTATGTGATCGACAACTACGTCAAAAAGGTCTTCATGGGTGAAGACCCGATGGACCGAGAAAAACTCTGGATCAATCTTGCGAAGTGGCAGCGAGGCAGCGGGGCGAACCTGACCGACCGCACTCTTGCTGTCGCCGAAATGGCGCTCTGGGACCTCGCCGGCCGTGCGCTCCACACCCCGGTCTGGAAAATACTTGGCGGCTTTCGCGACAAAGTCCTGGCTTACGGATCGACCATGTGTGGCGATGAAGAGCCGGATGGTCTTGCCACTCCCGAGGACTACGCGAATTTTGCTGAGTGGATGGTGAACCGTGGCTACAAGGCGATCAAGCTCCACACGTGGATGCCCCCGGTTTCGTGGGCTCCCAACGTAAAGATGGACATCAAGGCATGCGCGGCTGTCCGTGAGGCCGTTGGACCGGACTTCCCGCTGATGCTCGACGCGAACCACTGGTATTCGCGTATGGAAGCCCTCGAATTGGGCAGGGGCATTCAGGCACTAGATTACTACTGGTACGAAGAGCCGATGGACGAGCATTCGACCGAGTCGTACCGCTGGCTCGCTGAACAGCTGGAAATTCCGATCATTGGCCCTGAATACGCATACGGCAAGTTCCACACCCGGGCTGAGTGGATCGCGACCAGGGCGTGCGATATTTCCCGGGTGGGCGTTGCCGATGTAGGTGGAATCGGTCCGAGCATGAAGATCGCCCACCTTGCCGAATCGTTCAACATGGACTGTGAAATCCATGGTGGTGGTGCCGGAAACCTTGCAGTAATCGGCGCTATTTCCAACACGACATGGTACGAGCGCGGCCTGCTGCACCCGTTCATCGATCACGATGAAGTCCCGAAGCACCTGAACTCGATTGTCGACCCGATGGACGCTGACGGGAATATCCCGATGCCGACGCTTCCGGGTCTTGGCGAAGATATAAATTTTGATTACATCACCGAGCGCACAATCGAGACACACTGAGAAGAGGCGCAATCATTCGAGACTCGAACTTCTGCGGCAGATCGTCCCGATAGAGGGCTTGTTGCCCGCTTCGACCTTCGTATAATTGCCCGGCTGGCGATACCAGGTATCCGATGTCGCTGAACAGTGCAGTTACTAATTTAATTTGAGCTGACACGCCCGCGCTATCTGCTTCCGTTTATTACGGGGGCGGGGGATGCGGGCGTTGCTATAGATTCAGGAGAAAAGTCATGACGCAACAGGCCTGGGCATTTCTCGGTGGGAAGCAAGTTCCCCTTGAGGACGCGAAGGTAGGCGTCAGGACGCACGCTCTCCATTACGGCACGGCGGTGTTCGAGGGGATTAGGGGCAACTGGAACGAGCGTACGGGCAAAGTGGTCATATTTCGATTGAAGGAGCACTACGAACGGCTTCTACGCGGTTGCAACATCCTCCGCATCGACCTTCCATACTCGGTGTACGATCTCTGCAAGATCACAACCGATCTACTCGAACGAAACGGCTACCGGGAAGATGTGTACATCCGCCCCCTCGCGTTCAAAGGCGAACAGCTCGTCGCCAATCTGAACCTCAAGACGGTGGAGGACGAATTCACGATCGTGATCGTTCCGTTCGGCTCGTACATCGATAACACTCGACCGCTCAAATGCCAGACTTCCTCGTGGCGAAGGCCGATGGACTCCTCGATGCCGACGGGCGTCAAGATTTCCGGTCTGTATACCACCAGCATTCTTGCGAAGACCGAGGCGATTGCGGCCGGGTTCGACGAGGCGATTCTGCTCAACCAGGACGGCACGGTGTCAGAGGGCAGCGGCGAAAACCTGTTCATGGTCCGTGACGGCGTCATCATCACTCCGTCGGAAACGGACAACTGCCTGCTGGGTATAACGCGCGACTCGGTCATCCGTCTGGCCGGGGAAGAACTCGGAATGGACGTCGTCCAGAGGCACATCCACCGCTCGGAGTTGTACTTGGCAGAAGAGGTTTTCCTTACCGGCACAGCCGCGCATGTCATCGCAGTCGGCGAGCTCGACCACCGCGCTATCAGCACTGGTGAAACCGGACCGATCACGAAAAAGCTTCAGGATCTGTATTTTTCGTCTGTTGTTGGTGACAACGATAAGTATTCTGACTGGTGCACGCTCGTATCGCCCTCGGGCGGATGACGGACCCTGGGCCGTTTGAGCCGGAAGACGTTGCCGTTCTCGGCGATACGGGCCGGGTCGACGTGTGGTCGCAGCGTGCTGGCACGACTGATCTCGGGGCACCAAAACTGGGCTAGAAAAAGGTAGAGACCGGCCAGATGAATACTGATCCGCTGGCGGTGAGGGACGTCTTCGCAAGCCACTATTTTCTGCTCGCTTTTCTTGCAAGTCTCGGAACGACGCAGGTTGCGGTATCCATCTCGGGGGCACGTGGTCTGTGGCTTACGCCGCACCGAACGGTAACTCGCTGGCTGGGGATCGCCCTAATCGTTACCGGGTTCTTGATCTTCTTCGCCCAGCCGCTGTGGATAGAGGGACCGTGGGCGGCAGGATCGGTCGAAGCCGACTCGGTGAGTCGAGAGTGGGGGCAGGCCGACTGGGGAGACCTGAGTGGGGCGCGGAACGTCAACGATATTCATGGCGGACTGGACGGCACCAAGCAGGCGATCTGGTTTCCGCTTTCCGCGGTGCTGGCATTTGCAATTTCCGCCCTGTTTGGCGCACTGAATTTACGCGTATTTAAGACCGCGGTTGTCCCGGCCGAACGACTCGGGCTTGATGAAGAAGATGCTGGCGGGTTGACCGGTCTTGCACGCCGGTCATATTTCTCGAACCTGCCGGTTTCGTGGCGGCTTTTTACTTCGGAAGTTGGCGAGATCTGGCGCACTGGACTTGCATCCGCCGACCGCTGGAGCGTGTTCAGGGTGATTTTCGGAAGGTCAGGGGAATGAACTCGCTCGACGCCGACCTTGTGATACGGCTGAACGGCCTTTCGGGGAACATCGCGATTTTCGACGACCTGATGCGGTTTGTTGCCAGCGACTACCTGATGCCACTGATTTTCTCACTCTGCATGCTGGCGCTGTGGTTTTCGGGTCGTAGTCCGGCAGAGCGAGCGAAATACCAGCTTGCCACGCTCGTCGGTATCAGTGCGCTTGCACTTTCGAACATCGCCGTCTGGCTCATCAACATCACCTGGGAGCGCCCGCGCCCGTTTATCGATCACGGAGATCAACTGAACCTGCTGTTCTACCCCCCGACGGACCCGTCGTTCCCCGCGAACCCCGTGGCGATTGGATTTGCCGCCGCCGCTGCGGCGTGGAGCGTCAACAGAAAATTCGGCTGGTGGATGTTCGCGGCCGCGAGCCTGTACGGCTTTTCACGGCTATACGCCGGTGTTTTCTATCCGACCGATATCGTCGGCGGCGCGATCGTGGGGGTAGCTGTATTCGGATTCACCAGCTACCTGCGCCGGTTCCTCGAACCGCTCGTGACCACGTTTGTCAGGCTCATGCGCGGTTTGTCAGCCGCCTGATTCTGCGTCGCCATCGACGTCGCAGACGTTCCGATAACGGATTGCCTATCTTGATGCTCGGAGCCCGGACCCAGACCCTCCGGACCCTTGGTGAAACGGTCGGCTCTCGCTGTGGTGAGTGACCCTCCAGAAGCATGTCCGGATTGGTCTCGAATAGGTCTATGGCGTCCTGTTCATCGACCAGCTCGGCAACTATGTCGAATGCATCGCTGAGTTCTGGCGACCTCGGTGCCTGGACCGCGTGCATTTCGGATGCCACAACATGGGCGATGCCGCGCCTGACGAACTGCTCGGCAGCCCTCTTTGCGCCTGCACCGTTCTGCCCTGTCAAGCTTCCGGCGGCGATCTGGACGACCACGCCATCGTTGACAAGCCCCTGCAGACGCTTTGGCCGACGTTGAAATTCGATGTTTCGTTCCGGATGGGCCAGTACTGGCACGAGCCGTTGTGTAAGGAGCCGCCCGATTACGTCCTCTATATAGGACGGAGCCCTGTTGAACGGCGGCTCCACCAGCAAAAACGGGGTCCTGTTAAGAGTGATCGCACTCTCAGCGTCGACGAGGTCAGGCAGTGAAGTGTCGAGTCGATTTGTCATACCGGTGAAGATGCGGACCGACGGCGCGTTTCTCTGGGCCGAACCGCTTCGCAGGGCGGCGTTCAACGTATCGGCCAAGTCACGGACCATTCGTGGGCTCTGGCGTTCAAGTTCCATGTCGCGATAGTGGGGGGTTGCCACTATCGTGTCGGTGCCGTCGCGTGCGGCCATTCGGGCCATCGCCAGGCTCTCTTCGACCGTAACCGGACCATCGTCCAGCCCCGGCAATATGTGTGCGTGGATATCGACTCGTGCCATTAGTAGCTAATTCCTCGAACGCGCCCGCTGCGGGCCGTGCCAGTTAGTTGCCTCTATGTTCGGGCCGTCAGGCGGCGAAAAGCTTCACCGTACTCGAAACCGTAACCTTTTGCCGCATCGGCGTGGTGTGCCCGCATGCGCAGGTCCATATCGGAACCAAACGATAAACCGGGAATCTGGCTTTTGTGCTGCGCCAGTGCCTTGATCTTCGTATCGACTGAATCAGTAACGTCCACGATCACATCGGCCTGATCGGTACCCCAGTAAAACAGGTGCTTCACCTTGTAGGGCTCGATGCCGCCTGTGAGCTGTTCAGGGAAATGCAGGTGGTCCCGGGCATAAGGGTAGATGGCATCCTGGACCGTTATCCCAACGCTCCTGTGATCGCGGTGTTGGAAGCCGTTGGTGCGGTTCTGGTCGTGAGTGAAAACGACCTCCGGGCGATACTTTCTGAGGACACGAACGATCTCGCCGAGGAATACACGGTCTGCATCAAGCTCGCCGTCCGGGTGACCAAGCACCACGATGTCGCCGACTCCGATCGCATCGGCCGCTGCCCTCTGCTCGGTCGCTCGAATTTCCACGATTCGGTCTGAAATCATAGCGAGGTCGTTCGAACCACTACTACCCGTTGTGCACTGGACGTACGTGATTTCAGTGCCGTTCGCGGCCCACAG
>Ga0209445_1001277_pt1 | contig 13716 bp, 12 predicted proteins | sample MarorgKNORR_S2LV_4_FD_188223 | JGI IMG/M metagenome (GOLD analysis project Ga0209445, IMG submission 188223) | Marine microbial communities from the Southern Atlantic Ocean, analyzing organic carbon cycling - NADW_A/KNORR_S2/LV (SPAdes) (version 2) | ecosystem: Environmental > Aquatic > Marine >...
GAACGCCCGGTGTGCGTTTCACTGCTACAACCCGCCCACGCCAGGCAAGCGGTTGACCGTTACCGCGTGGATCGCCGACAAATATCTGAGAAGGGGCAAAAACTATATCGTCACTGAGGCCGTATCGGTGGACGAAGACGGCAAGCTGATCGACCGGGTTATCACCCACGAACTCAAGCAGCCGTCGGAGGTCGGAAAGAAATGGGGAGGGTAATTAGAAGTTACGATGAGGGCGACGAAATCACGCCGCTGGTCAAAGAACTGACCCAAGAGGCAATCAATCTGTTCGAGGGTAGCGCGGGCAATACCGGACCCTCACAGTTCACCGACGAACATGCCGCGAAAGAGGTTTTGGGCACGGAGGGCACCGTCGCTTCCGGGCGAATGTCCCTCACATTTGCCATCGAGATGCTACGCAGGCACTTCGGCGCAGAGGTGTTCAACCACACCGGCATTGTAGACCTCAGGTTCCTCAGACCGGTCCGGCCCGGAGACACCATCACCTTCACCGGCAAGGTTTCCGGCACTACAAGAGAGGCCAACGGAAACCGGGTGTCAGTTGATATTGAGGTCAAGAACCAGAAGGGCGACACCACGGGCGTAGGCCAGGGGAGCGCCATAGTCCCCAACGCGTTCCTACCGCCGGAAGACCTCTAACACGAAACCCAAACTTAGCAGCGAACACAAAACACCCCGGTCTGTTTCGGACCGGGGTGTTTTTAGGATCATGCTGAAAGCTGTGGGCTGAGAGCTTTTACCCCCAACGCGGTTGTTCGTCTGGGCTGATGCCTAGCGAAACCTTAGTCTCTTCGATGCAGTCTTTTGGTCTTAAGGTTTGCCAGTTTGATTCTGGTCGATTTAGTTGCATAAATCAGTCCAACATCTGGAGTCGATTAGGGCTGTGACGAGACATCCCGCGCTCAATTCTGCCTGACTCGATTTGCTATAGACGAAGATAATAACCGATGCAAGAACCGTTTTGCACCCCTCAATATTACTATTTCGGGATAGCCAATATTCTTATTTGTGGGTTATACGTCTGTGGAGAAGTAGCGGCCCGGTGTAACGCCCAATGTGCGCCGGAACATCGAGATGAACGCGCTTGGGTTTTCGTATCCAACGTCCAGGGCCACCGCCGTAACAGGTTCGCCTTTGGCCAACCGCATCAGCCCGCCCAAAAGCCTAGCCTGCTGCTGCCATTGGCGAAAGGTCATACCCGTCTCCGCTGAAAACAACCTGGCCAGCGTCCTGGGACTGGCTCCGGCCACCCGGCCCCAGGCTTCCAGTGTGCGTGTGTCTGCCGGGTTTTCCCTTAGGGCCGCGGTGATCTGCCGCAAGCGGGAGTCCGTGGGCTCGGGCAGGTGCAACGGTTCCACCGGCAAACTGCGGACCTCATCCAAGATCAGGTCCATTACCCGGCTGTCCCGGCCCGAAACGTCGTAGAGTTGAGGCGCCTCCGCTGCGGTGAGGATGAGCTCGCGCAACAACGGCGAAACGCCGACCACCCCACAAACATCCGACAGTTTCAACTTTAGGTCATCCTGGATATACAGGCTCCGCATGGAAAACGCACCGGCAGATTCGATCTGATGCTCGATCTTTGCCGGGATCCAAACCGCTCGGTGCTGAGGGACGACCCACGCTCCTTGCTCGGTGGTTACCTTCACGACGCCATCGCAGGCGTACACCAGTTGCCCTCTGGCATGCCAGTGATGGTCCGAGCTGTACCCAGCCGGATATTCGGAAACCCGTACCACCACTGGACGGTCGATCTCCTCGCCATAAGAGTCATGTGGACTGGACTGCATATCTGTCCTATTTGAGGTATTTTCTGTCTGTATGTCGACAGATTGTATCCCCTGCCTTGGTTATACTCAAGGCTCAACCGCAGCTTTGGAGAAAGGGCGCCAACAAGCTTAGGGTAGAGGGTAATCATGGCGGCATCTGAGACGACACCCGGCCAGGCCACAGACATAAGGCTCACGGCGCGCGTGATGGTCACTGCACTGGCGGTTGGTCACGTAGCTTTCCATTGGATCATTCAGAGTTTCGTGGTGGTGCTTCCCGAGATACAGCGCACCTTTGGGCTCAACGGCGTGGGTGTTGGCGGGATTCTCACCATGCGCGAATTGGCCTCTGGTCTGGTCACACTGCCCGGCGGAGTGGTCGTCGACACGCTACGGAAGTGGTGGGGATGGCTGTTGGCGGGTTGTGTTGCGGCATCCGGCCTGGGCGCTCTCTTGATGGGTATATCGCCGGCCTATCCCTTGCTGCTATTTGGCGTTGCAGTGGTTGCGATCTCCCATTCGCTGTGGCACCTACCGGCGTCGGCTTCGTTGTCCCACCATTTCGCCAGCCGCCGAGGTGTGATGCTGTCTTTTCATGGCGTGGGCGGCAGCGTCGGCGATGTTGCCGGTCCGCTGATCACCGGGGCCTTGCTGCTGGTCATGGGTTGGCGGGGCATCCTGAGCATCTACGCTATTGCGCCGTTCTTCATGGGATTCATGGCCCTTTGGGTTTTTCGGGGCATAGGTGGTGCCAAAGAAGACGGTGACAAGGTAGTCGGCCTCGCCCAGCGGCTGTCAATGACCAAGTCGTTATTCAAAAGCCGGATGATGTGGGGAATGACGGCTGTCCGCGGGCTGCGCTCTATGGCCCTAGTGGCGCTGGTGACTCTGCTCCCTTTGTACTTGGGGAACGACCTGGAACTTGGTGTGTTCAACCGGGGATTCCACATCGGCATGTTAATCGCAGTCGGGCTGGTGGCCAAACCTGTGGCGGGTATGATATCCGATAAACTCGGGCGGAAGCAGGTGCTGGTTCCAGGCCTAGTCTGGTCCTGTGTTTTTGCGTTACTGTTGGTCATGTTCAACGACGGTGTGATGTTAACCGTCACCATCGCTTTGCTGGGCCTGTTCTTGTATCCGGACCAGCCTATCCTCACTGCCGCGTATTTCGATGTGGTAGGGCGCGATGTGGCTACTACGGGGCTTGGCGCGGTGTCCTTCATCAGTTTCCTGATGGCAGCGGCCTCACCGTTGATCGCCGGTGGGATATACGAGGCCGCCGGGTTCGAAGCTGGGGTGTATTACATCGCTGGGTTGTTTGCCTTGGCCGCCGCGATATTCGCTGTCTTGCCTCTTCACCAACGAATCGGCGTCGAGTAGGTGAAAGCGCCCCCGAGTGCAGGGCGGACGGGGGGCGTTAGTAGGTGGGAGGGCATATTTGGTGGCCGGTATTTGCCGTGTCTGTGAGTCTATGCTGCGGACTCGAGTTCCAGCGCTTTCTGTTCCTCAGAGTAACGCTCGGCGCATAGTTCAACCACCGTAGCCGGGGCTATGGCTAAAGCGCGATAGACGGGGCGATTGCACCCAATCATCGAGCACTTGCTTTTTTGATTTCTTATCCCATCACCTCGGTGGCGCTGGACCTTGTGTCTGTTTAGGTGCTTCAGATATAAGCTTTGGTTTGTGAGAGATTAGCCTCAAGTGCTGTTTGGGCCGATTGAAGTGGGCCGTTTGGCCCAAGAAATCTCCCCAGATTGAGGGTTGAAAATAATAAAATGAGTCCCGATGCCGCCTTATTAAGGCGGCATCGGGACTCGTCGTTCGTTTGGGACAGGTCGGATCTAGGAGATGAGCTTGGCGCACTCGTCGATCAGCGGAGTTACTGCTTCCCGTTCTTCGGAAGGCAGCGTGAAGATCACTCGGTCCACTCCGGCATCGCGCATGCGGCCGATCAAGTCCGGGTCTGGGCGCAGGCCGAAACTGGTGATGTTCAGGGAGTCCGGGTCCCGGCCAGCTTCTTCCGCCTGTTTCTTTAGCAGGACTATCTTCTCCGCCAGGCTGGCTCCACCGGAGCCGCGCCCGCCAATGGGCATCCAGCCGTCGCAGTACTCTACGACCCGGTCGAAGGTCGTGGGGCCGTCGCCGCCCATGAGAATGGGCGGGTAGGGGCGTTGCACCGGCTTGGGGTAGGCCCACATCTTGTCGAAGTTCACAAAGTCGCCGTGGAATTCAGCTTCTTCCTGGGTCCAGATCTCTTTCATGGCCAGGATGTTTTCCCGAAGGATCCGCCAGCGACGCTTGTAGTTGGTGCCGTGATTCCCCATTTCCTCGGCGTTCCAGCCGCCGCCGACGCCGAAGATGAACCGGCCTCGGGACAACATATCCAGGCTGGCGATCTCCTTTGCGGTGGTGATGGGGTCGCGCTCGATCATCAGGCAGATGCCGGTCCCCAGCTTCAGGTCGGTGGTCACGCTGGCGGCCGCAGTGAGTGCGACGAACGGGTCATAGGTGTGCCAATAATCCTTGGGCAGGTCCGGGCCTCCGGGCCAGGGGCTGGTCCGGTCGGCTGGTATATGGGTGTGTTCCGGGACCCACATAGACTCGAACCCGCGGTCCTCCAACATCTTGGCCAGGTCGTCAGGCCGGATGGAGTAGTCGGTGGAAAACATCATTGCGCCGAAATCCATAGTTACCTCTCAAAAGTCTGGTGGTCGCGGTGGACGCCAGGAAAAGTGCGGCTAGTATAGCACCCGAAAAATTCAGCTTAGAAAGAGCGGGGAAACGGAACGGCCCAGGACGAATTTACTTGCGGGATCGTTCAAAATCGGCATACCATCTAAAATTTCGACGGCTGACGGGGCGATATCTACCGGCTGGCGATAGACCGTGCATACCGTCGCCAGGGAATCGCTGGGAGATTACTTTCGGAGGCGGAAACTTGGCTAAAGTCCCAAGTGGTTAAACGCGTGGGAGCCGTCCTCGAGAAAGACCATCCATGGGTCACAGGCTTCTGGGACTCCACGGAGTTTTATCTGGAGCCCTTGGACATTAGGTATGTCCGTGACCTCTAAGGATTTTCGCTCCTAAAATACCACCACCGACCGCAGTACCTCGCCGCGCTCCATTTTATGGAAAGCCTCTTCCACGTCTTCGATCGCGATGGTCTCGGTGACGAACTTGTCCAGGTCCAGGCGTCCCTGCAGGTATAGGTCGATGATAATGGGGAAATCGCGGGAGGGCAGGCAGTCGCCGTACCAGGACGATTTCAGGCTGCCGCCCCGGCCGAATACTTCCAGCAGCGGCAGTTCGATCCTCATGTCGGGGCTGGGCACGCCCACCAAAACCACCGTGCCGGCGTGGTCCCGGGCGTAGAAGGCCTGTTCGTACGTCACCGGGTTGCCCACGGCCTCGATGGCCACGTTAACGCCGTTGCCGCCCGTCAGCTTTCGTATCTCTTCCACCGGATCGGTGCTTGAGGCATTGATGGTGTGGGTGGCTCCGAACTCCTTGGCCCAAATCAGCTTCCGGTCGTCCAGGTCTACCCCAATGATGGTGTGGGCGCCGGCCAGACGGGCTCCGGCGATGGCCGCGTTGCCGACCCCACCACAGCCAAATACCGCCACTGAGTCGCCCCGGCTGACGTTGCCGGTGTTCATGGCAGCGCCGAAGCCGGCCATAATCCCGCAGCCCACTAAGCCGGCGGCTTCGGGGCTGGCTTGGGGGGAAACCTTGACCGCCTGACCGGCGTCTACCAAGGTTAGTTCGGCAAAGGCGCCGATGCCTAGGGCGGGCGAGAGGGGCGTGCCGTCGGCCAGAGTCATAGGCTGGAAGGCGTTCCGGCTGGAGAAACAATACCAGGGCGCGCCGCGCAGGCAAGAACGGCAGGTGCCGCAGGGCGCGCGCCATGCGATGATCACAAAGTCACCAGGAGCCACGTTGGTCACGCCGTCTCCCACCGACTCCACAGTCCCGGACGCCTCGTGACCCAGCAGGAAGGGGAAATCGTCGTTGATGGCGCCTTCACGATAATGGAGATCGGTGTGGCAGACACCGCAGGCCTTCACACGGATCAGTGCCTCGCCTGGGCCCGGATCGGGCACCAAGATCGGGATCAACTTCACCGGCGCGCCCTTGGATTGGGCGACTACTCCATTAACCTGATGGGCCATTTTCTCTCCTACCGAGCCTCTTGTTTGGGTCAGGAGGATATTAAGCTGCGGGAGTAGCGTCTGTCCATTGGCCCGGCGACGGATAGTTCAGTTGTGATTCAGTGGTGGTCGTCTTCGGCGGCCAACTGCTCAGCGTGCTGCCCCAACTCGCCGACGGAGACCAGTCCCTTCTTCAGGGCCAGTTCTTCCAAGGCGGCCAGCCACCGCTGGTAATAGGTGGAGGAATCGCCGGACTGCTCCGCCCGGGAGATATGCTCGATAAAGATGCTGTTGAACTCTCGACATTCGTACCGGCCGGCATTGGTGAGACCGACTGCGACGCTGAAGGCCCGGCCCTCCCAGGGCTCATGAAACGTAGGCTCCGCTTTGGAATGATCAGTGACCGGTCCAAACCCGGACGACCCGCCGATGTCATGAACGCCGCTCATGGGATTCTCTAGATCTCGCCAACTGGCGTAGGTACTCAGTGGCCGGTTTGATGCGGTTGGTTCCGGACGGGATTCAGCCGGCCAGTTCGGCCTCGACCCGTCGCGCGAAACCGATGAGTTCCTCGTCCGATCCGTGGTCGCCCATGATTGATATACCCACCGGCAGCCCGTTGACCTCGGCCAGCGGCATGCTCAATTGGGGCCTTCCCGTTGTGCCAGCGATGCAGGTCAACCGGCTCAACCGCCCTTGGACGTCTTTCTTGGCCGAGGCAGGCAGGCCTCGCAGTGGGGCGGGCACTACCGCCGTGGGCAGGCAGACGAAGCCGCCGCCGGCGAATACCTCGTCCATCCTGGCACTGACTTTGTCTCGCAGGACCGTCGCTTCACTGATCTGGGTCTCGGTTAGGCTGATTGCCAGGTTGTAACGCTCGCTGACCCAGAAACTGAACCTGGGGTTCACCTGGTCTATCCAGTCTTTGACCGAATCCCAAGCTTCCACGGACTGGAGCACGTTTTGCTGGACGGCCCATTCGGTCAATCCGTTGGGTGACAGCTGCAAGGTGGTCGAACTTCCGGCCATGGCAGCCAACTTTTCAGCGACCGACATCAAAGCTTCGGAGACGTCTTCGTCGGCTTCTTCGAAGGCATCCTCGGCGATGATCAGGCGGCTTGGGCTCGCGTCAGGAATGGTCGATTGAAACACCGTCTCGGCCACCTTGGCGTAGGTTTCAGCGTCCCTGGTGAACCAGCCGATGGTGTCGTAGCTGGGCGCCTGCATCAAAATCCCTTCCAGGGGGATGCGCCCGTGAGTGGGGCGCAGGCCGTAAAGGCCACAGAAACTGGCAGGGATGCGCACTGAGCCTCCGGTGTCCGAGCCCAGAGCAAAATCAACCAGCCCTCCGGCCACCGCCGCCGCTGAACCGCTGGACGAGCCGCCTGGCACCCGCCCCAAGGCTTTGGAGTTGATGGGCGTGCCGTAGTGGGCGTTCTCCCCCAGGATGCCTCTGGTTAATTCGTCGGTATGGGTCTTCCCCACCATGGTGGCCCCGGCGCTCACCAAGGTCTGCACGATCCAGGCGTTGCGCTCGGCCGGTGGGTGAGTCGCCTTCCAATCGGGGTTGCCTCCTCCGGTCACGTGCCCGGCCACGTCAAAGATGTCCTTGGCTGCGAAATTCAAATTGGACAAAGGTCCGCCCAATGGGCCCGCCAAGTAGGCTTTCGTGTCCTTGCAGAAGGCGTCCAAAGGGTCGACTAGGGGCTGTCGGGGCCTGGCCATCAGGGACCTCCAAGGCTGGAGTTAACGGTAAAAATCGAGTTTCTGCCCGCGGGTACCGTAGTATATCCCAAGATTCCGGCCAAGCTGCTAGAAATAATGGGATCAAAATCGCGACGGAATCCGTCAAACGAAAAAGAAGGCACAATCAAGACGATAGTCCGACGGAGAACAGCGATGAAAAAGAGACCGGCACAATCATGTTCATAGTGACAATGGTCGTATTGTTAGCGGCAGTCGCTCAACCGAGCCGCCTGTCAAAGGCCCACCGCCTCCCACAGAAACTATGGCACAAGGAAATCCCTCGCCACAAGGCCGGCTCAAGTCGTAGTCCTAGCACCTATTGACGACTCGGCCATAGTTCGTCCGTCGTCTCCAGCAGGCGCCTATATTCTCAAGGTCACGTCTGGTTTGCCCAGTGGTTGTGCCGAGTTCGATGGCTTTAATGTCGAGCGAGTCGGTGACAACTTCCGCATGGAAGTTACCAACCTGATGCCCCGTCCTAGTTTGATTGTCGCCTGCACATCCATCTACTCTTACAACAAGAGCGAGATTTGGCTAGGGAGTGGACTGATCGTGGGCGAGACAGACACGGTTACCATCAACGAGGGCATCACGATCTTGTTTACGGCCCAAGACGACGTCGCGTTGGCCATGGTCGAGAAAGAGCCGCCCATCGAAAATGCCGAAGTGGCCGAGACCGACGGCGGATATCTGCTTACGACGGCATCGAGGCTCCCCCTAGGAAGCGGGTGCTCCAGGTTCAACGGCCATGAGATCAACCGCCGCTTTGCCGACCGAATCGAAGTTACGGTGACCCACGTTGAAGTCGCTTCGGAGAACGTGCCTTGCACTGCAGATCTTCCGGTGGTCGTTACCGATATTCCATAAGGGGATGGTTTCGGAGGCAGACGTAATTACTTTGTGTTCGTGAATGGAGAAAAATCTATCTTCACCGCCAAATAAACTCCGGTTAGGAAACAGCGCAAATGGCCGGCCAAGACAAACTCGGCCGGCCATTTGCGCTTGGTAATCTGCGATATACTGACTGCCAGATGCCAAGGGGCATTCATGGAGAGTAAATATGCTGACCGCCGAAGCCAATGAGAGGCTAACCAGAGTTGGACCGGGGACCCCGATGGGCGAGCTGATGCGCCGCTATTGGATTCCGGTACGCCCTGTTGTCGAACTGAAAGAGGAAGAGGTGATGCCCATCCGTATCTTGGGAGAAGACTTGGTCCTGTTTATCACCAAGAAGGGCGACCTGGGCCTGATCGGCGAGCGCTGCCCCCACCGCATGACCCTGATGAAGTACGGTTTCCCCGACGAGGACGGCCTGCGTTGCTGCTACCACGGCTGGATGTTCGCTCCAGACGGCCAGTGCATCGACACTCCCTTGGAATCGCCGACCAACAAGCTGAAGGACCAGGTCAAGATCGGTTCTTATCCTGTGCAGGAGATGGGCGGCCTGGTTTGGGCCTATATGGGCCCCCAACCGGTGCCTTTGTTGCCTCCCTGGGACCTATTCGTGATGCCCAACGCCATCCGCCAGATCGGCATCTCGCATCTGGCCTGCAACTGGCTCCAATGCCACGAGAACACCGGCGACCCAGCGCATAGCGTCTACCTCCACGGCTACAACTTCAAATACATCTTAGAGAAGAAGGGAGAGCTGGAAGAGCGTACGAAAGACCGGCAGATGTCCACCTTGCATTCGAGGATCGATATGGGCCGGGGCATCGAGTCCCTCTACGCCCACGAGACCCAGTATGGCATGGAGAAAGGGATTAATTACTCCAAATCGCTGGGCGCGGACAAAGACCGCCAGTCGCGCCACTCAACCGTTATTTTCCCCTTCTTCACCCAGACCGGCGGGCCCGGACAGGTGCGTCAGGAATTCCAGATTCGCGTGCCCATCGACGACACCAATACCTACCACATCGCCTACGGCTGCTACATGGGTCTAGGGGGAGTAGAGGCCGGCGAACAAGAATCGGTCCCCTACTACGAAATCCCGATATATGACGAGGACGGGCGACCGATATGGGACTTCGTCCTCGCCCAAGATTCCCACGCCTGGGTCGGCCAGGGCGACATAATGGACCGGACGGTAGAACACCTGGGCCGGACCGACTTGCCCATCGTGTTCATGCGCCGTCAGTTTGAAGAGCAGATGCTGATAGTTGAGGACGGCGGCGATCCCAAAAACGTCTTTCGCGACTCCAGTTCAATGCCCGGCCTGATCCATGGCGGAGTCTGGGATGAAAGCAACTCATCAGTCACCGGGGCCGGAGGCGCGGTTTCGAGCTTCCGTTCCGCCTACCACAAAGGATACGGTATCGATGACGCCGACCGTTACGGACCCGCCATGCCGGAGATCATAGACCTGATGCAACGCATCGACGACCACCTCACCGCCGGTCAAGTCTGATTCAAATTCGCTAAGAGAACGACGTAGGGGCACGGCATTGCCGTGCCCCTACGTCGTTCTGTCTCCAGTGATAAACTACGTCGAAATCCCACCTAGGCGTACTTTCGCCCTGATGAACGAGGAAATGATAGATGCGCGCAGCCGTAATCACTGAACCAGGTGGCCCCGATGTCCTTAAAATCATAGAGGTCGACGACCCCGTCCCCGGCCCCGAAGATGTCCTAATTGACGTAAAAGCATCCGCCCTGAACCGGGCCGACATGATACAGCGACAAGGCAACTATCCCGCCCCCGCCGGCAGCCCGTCGGACATTCCCGGCCTGGAGTTTGCCGGAGTGGTGCTTGAGGCTGGCGAACGGGTGACCGGCATGGCCAAGGGAGACCGGGTTTTTGGCCTATTGGGCGGCGGCGGTTACGCCAGCCGCACAATCACCCATCACCGCATGGCCGTGCGCATCCCCGACGCCTGGGACTTCGTGCAAGCTGCGGCGACGCCAGAGGTATTTTTCACCGCCTATGACGCACTGTTCAACCGGGGTAACCTGCAGATGGGCGAAAGGGTGTTGGTCCACGCCGCCGGGAGCGGAGTGGGCACTGCGGCTGTGCAGTTGGCCCACCATGCCGGAGCGTTCGTCTTCGGCACCGCCGGTTCCGCCGAGAAGCTGGCTGGGGCGGCTGAACTAGGCATGGATGTCGGGATCAACTACCATGACCAGGACTTCGCTGAAGTAGTTAAAGAGCACACCTCAGGTGTGGGGGTGGACGTGCTGATCGACTTCATCGGCGCGCCCTACTGGAATAAGAACATCGCCTCCATGGCGGTCTTGGGCAGATTGGTAGAAGTGGGTTTGATGGGTGGCAGCAAGGTTGAGGTGGAGCTTGGCCAACTGATGGGCAAGCGGCTACAGGTGACCGGGACCGGATTGCGGGGCCGCTCTCTCGAAGAGAAACTGGCCGTGACCGCCCAATTCAAGCGTCACGTGCTGCCCCACCTGGCCTCAGGAAGCATGAAGCCCGTAGTGGACCGGTCGTTTCCCCTGGAAGAGGTTGCGGACGCCCACCGCTACATGGAGACCAACGCCAACTTCGGAAAGATAATCTTGACCATCGACTAGCCGTCTTCAGGACCAGGGAGAAATGACATGCCAGAGATGAAAACTCCGGATAGGATCACCCCCCAAAGCCCTGGTGATTACCTCGAGGTCATGAGCAAGGTCGTTTCCCAGTCGGGCATGTCTTAGAAGATCGTTAAGTCCAAGTGGCCCGGCACCCGGAAGGCGTTCCACGAATTTGATGCCGCCAAAGTGGCCGGCATGAACCCAACAGACGTTGACCGGCTGACCGAGGACACCAGGGTCATCAGGAACCGCCGCAAATTGGAAGCCGTGGTGAGCAACGCGCAGAAGATTCTGGAACTTGACGCTGAATTCAGCGGGTTCCAGAAATACCTCCGTTCCCACGCAGATTTCCCGGCCTGGTAAAAGACCTTCGAAAGCAATTTAAGTTCCTCGGGCGATGGGCTGCTACTACTACCTTTACGTGGTCGGCGAAGAAGTACCAGAGCACGAAGAGTGGATGGACAGCATCAAGAAATGACACAGTCCAACGGGGGCGTATGAGATGAAATTAGAAGGTAAGATTGCGCTGGTGACCGGCACCAGCCCAAACATCATGGGTGGCATCGCCGAGGGACTGGCTGAAGAAGGCGCCGACCTCGTCTGCATCGACATCAATCCGGATTACGCCGAACAGTGTGCACAGTCCGTGATCGCCAAGGGCAGGAAGGCCATCTCCATCGCCTGCGACGTTACCGACGAAACCCAGGTAACCGCTGCCGTAAAGCGAGCCAAGGAGACCTTTGGGGGAGTGGATATCCTGGTCAACGGCGCTACCTTGTTCAACACTAAGGGAATCCTGGACATGTCCGTCGAAGAATGGCGGCGGCAGACCGATGTTTTATTGACCGGCGCATTTCTGTTCACCAAGCTCATCGCCAAACAGATGATCGAATTGGGCCGACACGGAAACATGATCAACATCATCTCCACGGCCGGACATCAGGGCGAGCCAGGGAACATCGGCTACGGCACCGCAAAGGGAGGGTTGCTGAACTTCACCCGGGCGGTGGCCATGGACCTGGCGGAACACGGCATCAGAGTCAACAGTCTTACCCCCACCGCCACCGATAGAGCGGAGGGGTTGGAGCGTGCCCAGCGCTGGGGGGTAGAGTGGCCTGGACCTCGGTTCGGACAGCGGTTACCAGGCTGGCCGGCCGACCCGGGCGCCAGGTTGCCAATGCAGAAGCTACCCAGCCCCAGCCACTACGGCAAAGCGGCGGCGTTCCTGGCCTCCGATGAAGCCGAGATGATCACCGGCTTCGATCTACGGGTTGATGGCGGGGCTATCGCGAAGTACTGGATCTGGGACCCAGGGTCATAACGGCGCCAAAGTCATTTACCTGGGTCTCACATCAGCTATAATGCCTAACCAATAATCATCCCGGCGAGACTGACTCCCAAGAGGTAAATCGATGGCGGAGATATTTGGCGCAGGCCTAACCCATTACCCAGCCCTGATTGCGCCCGACGAAGACAAGATGTATCCCCTGCTCAGGACGCTGAAGAACGACGAACGCCTCCCTGAGAGTCTCAAAGACCCCATGAACTGGCCGGAAGCCATGCGGGTTGAGTTCGGTGACGACGACGGCTATACCGCGGCTCAGAAGCACCGGGAGCGCCTGGTGGCCGGGTTCCGAAAGGTGAGACAGGAGATTCAGGCCTTCAACCCAGATTTCATAGTGATCTTCGGTGACGACCAGTACGAGAACTTCAGGGAGGACGTCATCACCCCCTTCTGTGTGTTGGCCTATGATGAATTCAATTGTTCGCCCTTCACCAGGGCTGACGGTTCGGCCCGGCGCAACGTTTGGGACGAGCCGGCCGACAAGGTCTTTAACTACCAAGGCCATCCTGAGGAGGCCAGATACCTGACTTCCGGGCTGATCAACCAGGGAGTGGACATGGCCTATGCCTACCGTCCGCTGCATGAGCCAGGCCTGGCCCACGCCTTCATCAACACTCTGTTGTATCTGGACTACGACCGTGAAGGGTTCAGCTTTCCTGTGGTGCCCATGGCGGTCAATTGTTACGGCCGTGGGGTTATCAGTCAAAAGGGTGGCGCACTGCCCGTTAAGGTGAACGGTGTGGCCTTGGAGCCAGACCCGCCTGGCCCGACCGCCAAGCGCTGCATGCAGGTGGGAGCGGCCCTGGCCAGGGTGCTCAAAGAGAGCCCTTACCGTGTCGCCTTGGTGGCCTCCTCAAGCTGGTCTCACGCATTCTTGACGGCCAAGAACAACTATCTGTGGCCTGACACGCCGTCCGACCGCGAGATGCTTTCCAGTTTGAAAGAAGCCAACTACGGGTACTGGAGCAACCGCACCACCGCCGAACTGGAAGCCGCAGGCCAGCACGAGCTACTCAACTGGGCCTGTATGCTGGGAGCTATGGAAGAACTGAACGCCAAGCCCGATTACGTGGAATGGGTGGAGACCGACGTTCTGACCTCCAATAAATGCTTTGCCACGTTCAAGACATAATCAGCTAACATATACCCGAAAAATCAGACTGCA
>Ga0209445_1001286_pt1 | contig 13677 bp, 16 predicted proteins | sample MarorgKNORR_S2LV_4_FD_188223 | JGI IMG/M metagenome (GOLD analysis project Ga0209445, IMG submission 188223) | Marine microbial communities from the Southern Atlantic Ocean, analyzing organic carbon cycling - NADW_A/KNORR_S2/LV (SPAdes) (version 2) | ecosystem: Environmental > Aquatic > Marine >...
TTTTTTTTGTAGAGAGCTTTAGTTCGCTTGAAGGTTGTTAAGGCCTTGTCATACTGTTTTTGATAAAAATAGGCCCAAGGTAAAAGTTTAACCGCTGTTGGATTACCGGGAAACTTTACCAGTGTTTTTTTTAGGTAAAACTCTGCGACCTCAAAATTACTCTGATTAAATTGTTGTAGCGCAAAGTCTAAGTCACGGTTGGAAGATGACTTAATGCCTAAGTTTGAGGCCAGTTTTTTAGCAGCACTAAAAGCCTTATTGGTTTCACGTATAGCACTACTAAAAGCCTTATTGGTTTCACCTATCGCACTATTTAACGAATCACTAGTGGGGCTTATGATATTTTGTATCGTAGTACAACCAGAGATAGTCCCCTGTAGGAATACGCAAAGAAATATACAGTAGAACTTAAAGGTCGTTAGGTTAAAGAGACTCATGATTATCCTAAGTTAAGCAAAGACACTACTTTCATAAAGGCTTATCGGCACAAATATATATTTTTAAAGCACATTTTATGATTTTTTAGTGAATATATGTTGGATTTATTCCTGTTTGGATCAGAATCATTTATATTACATTTTGGTTGTGCGAAAATGGCTCTGAGTGATAGTATCAGGCTTTTCAAAATCTTTAGAAATAATGGACAGTCTGAAAAATATCATATTTTATTTTTTCTTTATTTTGATTCTTGCTTGTTCATCAGAAGAGGCAAATAACTCTGTGAACGACAATGGTGGTATAGCTACATTAGATAACTTTCAGGAGAGTTTCAAATTTGAGACAATAACCATAGCTTCAGAGGATGAAGTTGTAGCTAATAAGGCACCGAAAGGAATGGTGTTTATAAAAGGAGGTTGTTTCGTTTTGGGTAATAACTATGCGCAAGTCGATGAGGCTCCAGAGCATGAGGCTTGTGTTGACGATTTTTATCTTGATAAGTATGAGGTTACTCAGGCTCGTTGGGAAAAAGTAATGGGTTTTAACCCCTCCAAGTTTATTGGGTCTAATAGACCAGTGGAGCAGGTTACTTTTTATGATGCACAGGAATTTGCTGAAAACACTGGGTGTCGCCTTCCTACCGAGGCTGAATGGGAGCATGCAGCAAGGGGTCATGCTGATGCGAGATATTTTTGGGGAAATATGATGAATGGTGAGTATGCTTGGTTTGAGGATAATTCGACTGCTCAAACTCATGCGGTTGGCAAAACCAAACCAAACCAGTTCGGTGTTTACGATATGATGGGAAATGTTTGGGAATGGGTCGCCGATTGGTATGACGCAGCTTACCCTAGTGGTAAACAGATAAACCCAACCGGTGTTACGAAGGGAGATTTTAAGGTGGTTCGTGGAGGAGCTTTTGATTCATCCGCGGGTGGTTTGCGTATTACCAATCGTACTTGGCTACACCCCAAAAACAAGGTTTTCCCAAAAGTCACCACTCATGGTCAGGTAATGAACGAAATATACAATTATGTGGGGTTTCGTTGCGCACAATCAATATCTCAAGTTTCAAAATAATTGCTGCCCAAGGAAGTATTTATTTTGTTTTGATTCTTAATTAAGTGAGATAGGTTCTTACTTGCAGTCTTGACAGAGACCAAAAAGATCCAATTTATGAGAAGTAATTTTGAAGTTCTTTTCCATGGCGACTTCTTCCTGGTATTTTTCTATCAAGGGGTGATTGAACTCAAGAATTTTGCCACACTCGGTGCATACCATATGATCATGATGGACACTCTTGTAGGAGCTCTCATATCGTTTTTGCCCATCACCAAAATCCATTTCCAAGGCCAACCCACTTTTAGTTAGTAGGGCTAAAGTGCGATATACCGTTGCAAGTCCGATTTTAGGTTCTGTCTTTAGTACTATATTATATAGCTCTTCTACGGTGAGATGATTTTTACACTCAAGAAATATTTTTAAAACAGTTCGTCGCTGCTTGGTAATCTTTAGGTTATTTTCGGAGATATATTCTTCTAGTACATCAATTTCTTCATTATCTAACGAGTCATTCATTGCATGCCCCCTATCAATGCAATTAATTCATCAGGAACTTCTAAGTTATTTGGATGTAAAAATAAGCAAAAAGCTTCTTAATCTTTAGTACAACCATAATACGAAAAACTTCAATTTTCAATCAAATCAAACTTTACTGTTTATTAAAGTTTTGATTTTTTCTACGCAAGAGGCTGCAGTGATACTTGATTGTTTTCCGTCCCGCATGTTTTTCAGTTGGTAGTTTCCTGACTTGATTTCATTTTCTCCAACAATCAATGCAAATAGGCTTGCAGATTTATTTGCCTTACGCATTTGACTTTTCATGCTTCCTTCTTCGTAATCTCTTTCTACCGATAACCCCCCAGATCTCAACTGGTGAACGAGATTAAAGACAATTGATTTTGCATCTTCACCCAAAGAAACAACAAAAATATCGGGGTTTTTCTCTATACTTTTTATGTCATTAAATGGAATCAAGGAAATGAGTCTTTCAAGGCCTAACGCAAAACCAAAGCATGGGGTTGGTGGACCTCCGAACTCTTCAACTAGCGTATTGTATCGTCCGCCTCCACATATTGCGTTTTGGGCACCCAATTCTCTAGAAGTGACTTCAAAAGCTGTATGGCTATAGTAATCAAGGCCGCGTACAAGATTAGGGTTGATAATATATGGAATCTGCGTCTCGCGAAGTAAGGACTGTACTTTTTCAAAATGGCATTTGCATTCATTACAAATGTAGTCAGTTATTTTGGGAAATCCAGATGCGATTTCTATGTCGCGTTCGATTTTACAGTCTAGGACTCGCAATGGATTTTTTTGATAACGTATATTGCAGTTTTCGCATAGATCAACTAAATGATTGGTTATAGATTTTTTAAGAGTCTCCCGATATTCTGGGCGGCATTTGTTGCATCCTAGGCTATTTATTTGGAGTTCGAATTGCTTGAGTCCTATAACATTAAAGAATTCCAGAAGCATGATCATTACTTCTGCATCGATAGAGGGGTTGTGAGATCCCATTGCCTCTACCCCGATTTGATAAAACTGTCGGAACCGTCCTGCCTGAGGTCGTTCGTAACGAAACATTGGGCCAAGATAGTAAAACTTTTGAACTGTTTGCGCTGTATACATTTTATGTTCAATAAAAGCGCGAACCGCAGATGCTGTTCCTTCGGGGCGTAAGGTGACCATTTCTCCACTTCGGTCTTCAAAGGTATACATTTCTTTTTCTACAATATCAGTTGTCTCTCCAATTCCTCTTGAAAACAGCTTAGTTTTTTCAAAAATTGGTAAACGGATTTCATTGAATCCATAACGATTAAAAACTTGGTTGGCTTTGTTTTCGACCCAACGCCATTTTTCAATTTCATCTGGCATGATGTCTTTGACACCGCGGATTGCTTGAATTCTCATTTTTTTAGAGATGCGTCGAGTATGAAAGTTAATCTTTTAGAAATGACTCCGCAGTTTTAACATCATCGCGGCTACCAATATATAGGGGAACGCATTGATGGATATCACTGGGAACAATGTCTAGAATCCGTTCTTTTCCTGTAGAAGCACGCCCACCAGCATTTTCGACAATGAAAGCCAAAGGACTTGCTTCGAACGCAAATCGTAGCTTTCCTTTTGGATTTTTATTGTCCTTGGGGTACATAAAAATGCCCCCCTTTAGAAGGGTTCTGTGAAAATCAGATACCATGGAACCGATATACCTACCTTTGTACGGGCGATTTGTTTTTTCATCAAGTTCTTTAAAGTGATTTATTAACTTTACTTGTCTATAATCCCAATCTATTTGATTCCCTTCGTTAACGCTATAGATGTTACCTTTAAGTGGAATTCGCATATCTGGATGTGATAAAAAAAATTCTCCAATAGAAGGGTCTAATGTGAAGCCGTGAACTCCACTTCCAGAACTATATATAAACATTGTGCTAGAACCATATACAATATAACCACCTGCGACTTGATCTGCTCCCTTTTGCAAGAGGTCATCTTTAGTTACGGAGTCACCGCTACTTTTTTTTCGGTACACTGAAAAGATGGTTCCTATGCTGACGTTTACGTCAATATTTGAGGAACCGTCTAGGGGATCCATCATAAAAATATATTTACCGGCCTTCTCCTCGGGGACAATGACAGGGTTTTCCATTTCTTCAGATGTGATAGCGCATACTGTTCCAGACTTTCCTATTATATTGACAAAGGTAGAGTTTGCGAATTCGTCCAGCTTTTGGACTTCTTCACCGTGGACGTTAATTTTTCCGGTGACTCCTAGTATGTTCCCACCGATCCCAGCTTTGTTGACTTCCAATGAGATAATTTTAGCGGCGACAAGAATCTCGTTCATTAAACTGGTGAATTCACCTGTGGCTCCTAGAAACTTTTGCTGATGTTGCAGGTGCTGCACTAAGGTGGTTTGTTCCATGAGTTTCGCTTGAAGAAGATCGCTTGAAGGGCAGTTTAATTACTGCAGCCAGTGATTCTACATTATATATTGAATAACGGCAATGAGAATACCCTAGGCATCCATTGTTGTCTAATGTATCATAAGTACTTGTTAATATTAAATAAACTCATCATGAATAAATACGTTTCCGAGTATACTGATTTTTTGATAACTGAGAAACGGCAGTCTCAAAACACAGTTGAGTCTTATCGGCGTGACGTTAGTCGTTTTGAAAAATATCTTTCAAATAATCAACTTGGTGGTGCTAAGACAAGCGATGTGAGGTCATTTCTTGTTTTTCTCAGAAATGAAGAGGGTTTGGCACCATCTTCGGTAGCAAGGTGTTTATCCTCGTTAAAATCGTTTTATAATTTTTTATATGTTGAGAGTTTAATCTCAGAGAATCCTATCGAAACAATTGCTTCCCCACGGCCTTGGCGAAAGCTACCAAATGTAATGTCTATGCAAGAGGTTGATGCGCTTATTGCCGCTCCAGATATAAATACACTTGCTGGCGTTAGAGACTTAGCTATGCTTGAATTAATGTATGCAACTGGGTTGCGTGTTTCAGAGTTGGTATCGCTGAAAATGAGTGCGGTCAATCTAGAAGTTGGATACCTTAGAACACTTGGTAAAGGGGCTAAAGAAAGAATAGTCCCTATTGGAGATATAGCTAAAAGCACTATTGAAAATTATTTCATTAATGCGCGCCCATTATTTCAAAAAAAATATACATCTGAGGACTTGTTTTTAACTAGATTTGGAAATGCTATGACCAGACAAGGTTTCTGGAAAATTCTAAAAAAATATTCGATCAAGGCAAAAATAGTAGGTATAGTTTCTCCGCATGCCTTGAGGCATGCCTTTGCTACTCATCTCTTGGAACGAGGAGCAGATTTGCGTTCTGTTCAAAAAATGCTGGGGCATGCGGATATTTCTAGCACTCAAATATATACTCACGTTCTAAGGGAGAGAATGCGTGAGGTTCATGAACGTTTTCATCCAAGAGGTTGATAGGATGGGGCGATACGCTTATATTTCTCTTGACGATGCCATCAAATAAAGATAGGATCATGGTCAATCCTGCCTGATTTTCCACCATATATTTGATTTTAAAACCTTTTGTGTTAATTCTTACTTTTACAGTGGTCTTACATCATGGTGTTTGGTATCGAGGAGATCGGTGACGAAGGTTTATGCTTTAGCTTCGTTTTGAAGAAAGATCAACTTGAGATTGATCAGGGAGGGTTGAGTGTAAAAGTTGATATTACTGTTAATGGCTCTCTAAATAGAATAGATGATGATGTTTACCTAAAGGGTACAGTAATGACTAGTGTAGTTGCTAGTTGTTCTCGTTGCCTTGATACATTATCATATCCCGTTGATAGCGATTTAAAATCTCATTTTGTAAGATCAGATGATCGGTCTATATCAAAGAGAGATGTGGAGTTGCATGCGTCTGACATTGATGCGGAGGTATACGAAAATCAACAAATTGACCTTACTCAATCGATCAGAGATAGCATATTGCTCGCGGTTCCCGTTATATGCTTGTGCGAGGAAAACTGCAAAGGCATTTGTTCCCAGTGTGGAAAGAACCTAAATCAGGGACTTTGCAAGTGCGTAAATGAGTCATTTACGGATCCAAGGTTGGAAAGTTTAAAAATTTTTAAAGACAAACTTATTAAAGGAGGATAGATGCCAGTTCCTAAGAAAAAAATGTCAAAGTCTAGGCAAGGGCAGCGTAGATCGCATGACAAGCTCAAGCAACCAACCATGAGCGAATGTCCGCAATGTCATGAGATGCGTAAGCCACATCATGTATGCTCCCATTGCGGATATTACAAAGATAAAGAAGTAATGGAGGTAGAAGTTGTCTAAGTGCCATTCATAGTGCCGCCGATCACGTCTTATTTTATCCTAAGCTCATAAGTTTTTATTTAGGTGCTTTTTGTTTGGGGTGAGAGGTAAGATTTACATGCCAGAAGTTTCCTAAGTTTATTAACTCTACGTATTGTTTTTAAGGGAATCGATCTCTTGATGGAGTGAAATTCGAATATGAAGATTGTGGTTGACGCTATGGGCGGTGATCATGCTCCTGGATCTATCATTAAAGGAGCGGTGATGGCAGTAAAAGAGTTTGATGTGGAGATTGCTCTGACTGGTTTATCTGGTCTAATTGAGGCAGAGTTATCTAAATATGAGGATTGGATGGACCTTCCGATTGAGGTTGTGCACGCTGAAGATGTAGTTGAAATGCATGAAGCACCCTCCAAAGTGTTACGGGGTAAAAAAAAATCATCAATCAAAGTCGGGCTTGACTTAGTTAAGGCTGGTCATGCCTCTGCTTTTGTCAGCGCGGGGAATACCGGTGCTGTTCTTGCTTTTGCCACTTTTACTCTGCGCCTTCTAAAGGGAGTAGATCGCCCTGCAATTGCCATTCAGTTACCAACATTAAAAGGCTATTCTGTTTTGCTCGATGCCGGAGCAAACGTTGATTGTAAATCCAGTCAACTGTTCCAGTTTGGTATTATGGGGCATTCTTTTGCCAAGTACATTCATGGGAAAACTACTCCTGATGTGGGTTTATTGAGCATTGGTGAAGAGGACTCAAAGGGAAACGAGGTTACTCGCGAAGCTTTTCATTTGTTAAAAAATAGTCATGTTAAATTTATTGGCAACTTGGAAGGCAAAGAGGTTTATCAAGGCAATGCCGATGTCATAGTATGCGATGGTTTTACCGGAAATGTGGCTTTGAAAATTAGTGAGAGTCTTGCTGAGATGATAGGTGAAAACTTGAAGTTAATTTTTACAGCCAACTGGGTTACTAAGTTGGGGTATTATTTAATTAAACCCCATTTTTTGAAATTTAAAAAAATGGTTGACCACTCCGAGACAGGGGGGGCTCCTCTTTTAGGGGTGAATGGGGTTTGTATAATTGCCCACGGTGGTTCCTCACCAAAAGCGATTAAAAATGCCATTATTCGTGCTAAAGAATTAGTAGAAAAAAAAATGAATGGACACATTCGCGATGATATAGAGTCAAATCTTATGGCTAGCAAAGAGCCTTTTTGGAAGCAGATAAAAAAAATTACTTTCACGCCGGGTAACCAAGGAAAAAATAGCGGTATTTCTCAAGACTCTGAAGAAGATAAACTAGATTAATTTTTTTATGAATACTGCTAATAAAATCAGAGCCGAAATTGCAGGTACGGGTATGTTTCTTCCCGGTAAAGTTCTTACTAATGCAGACTTGGAAAAAACTCTCGATACATCTGATGAGTGGATTCGTACACGTACAGGAATTTGTGAAAGACGTATTGCTGATGAGGGAGAGTCCTCATCCACTTTTGCGATTCAAGCAGGGAAGATGGCTCTTGAGTCAGCAAGAATCCAACCTAATGAACTAGACCTTATTATTGTTTGTACGTCAACTCCTGATATTCTTTTCCCAGCTACAGCGTGCTTTGTTCAAAATGGACTTGGTGCTGTGAATGCTGCTGCTTATGATATTTCTGCTGTATGTTCTGGGTTTGTCTTTGGATTGTCTATTGCGGAGCAGTATATAAAGAGTGGTAGGTATCGCCACGTTTTAATAATTGGCAGTGAAACCAATTCGCGTATTGTAGACTGGTCAGATCGCTCGACTTGCATATTGTTTGGCGATGGGGCTGGAGCCATAGTTTTAAATAAAAGTGAAATAAATGAACCGAGGGGTTTGCTTTCCACTCACATTCATTCAGATGGTGGTAAATCTGGCTTAATCATTGTTCCCGGTGGTATCGGGGAAAAAACAATATCGCACGAAGCTATCGATAAAAAAGAGTATTTTATTCATATGTCTGGCAATGCCACGTTTAAGGTTGCGGTCAAGCGAATGGTGGAAGTTTCTAAAGAAGCTCTGGATTTTAATGAACTTTCAGTTGAAGATATTGGTTTAGTTATACCTCATCAGGCTAATCGACGCATCATTGATGCGGTAACTAAGAAATTAGACATTCCTAAGGAAAAGGTTTTTGTGAATATTGAGAAATATGGAAATACATCATCGGCTTCAATTCCTATAGCTATGCATGAAGCCAGTATAGCTGGTTTAATAAAACCAGGATCCCTTACTCTTCTTGTTGTTGTCGGGGCTGGATTAACTTGGGGGGCGGCGTTGATTAGATGGTGAAAATTGCTTTTCTTTTTCCCGGTCAAGGATCACAAATTGTAGGTATGGGTAGGGAATTTTATGAGACTTCTTTGGAGTCTAAAAAATTGTTTGATAAGGCTGCAGAAATTCTTGGGTTTGATATTGCAGACCTGTGTTTTAATGGGCCTGATGAAAAGTTAATGCTTACAGAAAATGCCCAGCCAGCTCTTCTTATTCACAGTATAATAGCCTTGAATATGCTGAGGGAAAATGGTATCAATGCCACAATAGCAGCTGGCCATAGTCTTGGTGAGTATTCAGCCAATGTTGCGGCAGGATCTATTCAATTTTTGGATGCAGTTAGATTAGTTCGCCTGAGGGGGCGTTTCATGCAGGAAGCTGTTCCCGTTGGTGTTGGAGGTATGGCTGCTGTAATCGGAATATCTTTAGATAACGTTCGATTATTATGCGATAGAGTGTCAAAAGAAGACTTTCTTGTTCAACCTGCCAATATTAACAGCCATGAACAAATTGTTATTGCCGGTCACCTTAAGGCTGTTGAGGAAGTCTCTCAATTAGCAAAAGAGGGTGGAGCTAAAAAATCAGTCATGCTACCAGTTAGCGCTCCTTTTCACTGCCCTTTGATGAAACCAGCAGAAATTAATCTTAAAAAAGAACTGAAAAAAACAGAGTTTGTTGATCATCAATATCCTGTTGTATCTAACATTCAAGCTCGGCCCATTACTACGGGTTCCTCGGCGTGTGAAGCATTGATTCGACAGGTGTGTTCGCCTGTTAGGTGGGCTGAAACAATGCAGTATTTGATTGACCAAGGAATAGATGTTGCTATTGAGCTTGGTACAGGAAGGGTTCTGTCTGGTCTTATGCGGCGGTTTAATAATGATGTAAGATGTTTTCACGTCGGAGATCCAGACTCCTTAAAGACAACGGTTGAGGCTTGTGAAAACTTGATAAAATCACAGAATAATTAATGGAACTTAAAGATAAAATTGCACTAGTTACCGGTGGGGGGCAAGGGATAGGGCAGGTGATCGGGGATAATCTGGCAAAATCTGGAGCGCACGTTATTTTCGGGGACATTAATCTTGAAAATGCTGAAAAATCTGCTGAAGATGTTCTCGCCAATGGAGGGAATGCTTCCGCTGCTTTAATAAATGTAGCGGATCCAGAAAATGTTAAAGTCGCATTTGATTCAATAGCAAAGGAATTTAAGCCCTTAGATATTTTGATTAATAATGCAGGAATTACTAAGGATGGATTGTTTGTTAGGATGAAGGAAGATGACTGGGATCGTGTTCTCGCTGTAAACCTTAAAGGAAGTTTTCTTTGTGGACAACAAGCAGCGAAGCATATGATGAAGCAACGTCAAGGCGCTATAGTTAATATTGCTTCCATTGTTGGTGTTATGGGAAATGCTGGACAGGCAAACTACTCTGCCTCTAAAGCAGGTTTGATTGGTTTGACAAAAACTATGGCACGAGAACTAGCCCCCAGAAATATTACAGTGAATGCTATAGCCCCGGGATTTATTGATACAGAAATGACGCGTGTTCTTGATGAAAAAATAAGAGACAAGCTGATTGAACAGATACCTCTTTCACGTTTGGGGTTGCCTGATGACATAGCTCATAGTGTGGCTTTCCTTGTTTCTGACCGTTCTAATTATATCACTGGTCAGGTGATAAATGTTAATGGTGGAATGTTGATGTAATATTTTTTAGGAGTTTTAATTATGTCTGTTGAAGAAAAAGTAAGGGAAATTATAGTAGATCAATTAGGTGTAGATGAGAAACAGGTTACTGCTGATGCTGGATTTGTTGACGATCTAGGGGCGGACTCTCTTGATACCGTTGAACTTGTCATGGCCCTTGAAGAGGAGTTTGATGTTGAAATCCCAGATGAAGAGGCTGAAAAAATTTCAAAAGTCCAGGATGCAATCGATTACATCAACAACAACACTAATTGATCGATGCTGATGAAGATGGAGTGAGTGGATGAGGAGGCGCGTAGTTGTTACAGGGATGGGTATTATTTCTCCACTTGGTATTGGTATTGAAGAGAATTGGTCGTCTATAACTAATGGAAAATCTGGGATCGGTCCAATTACTAGGTTTGATGCAGAATCTTTTCCTGTAAGATTTGCGGGTGAGGTTGCCGGCTTCGATGCCGAGCTGTATATGGGGCATAAAGAAGTAAAAAAAATGGACAGGTTTATTCAGTTTGCAGTAGCTGCTAGTTACTATGCTCTCAAAGACTCAGGATATGAAATTACTGAAAAAAATGCCGAGAGAGTTGGAGTCCAAGTTGGCGTCGGTCTTGGTGGATTACCAGCGATAGAGAAATACCACAATTTATATAAAGAAAGGGGGGTTCGTAAGATCTCCCCTTTCTTTATACCTATGGTAATTGCTAACCTTGCATCAGGCCAAGTTTCAATTCATTCTGGAGCGAAAGGTCCTAATACCTGTGTTGCCACTGCTTGTGCTACGGGGACTCACTCTATTGGGGATGCAGCCCGTTTGATACAGTATGGAGATGCTGATGTTATGATTGCTGGAGGTACAGAGTCGGTTATCACGCCTCTCTGTGTCGGGGGATTTCATGCGGCAAAAGCTTTGTCGACCCGCAATGAAGATCCCGAAGGTGCAAGCCGGCCATTTGATATGAATCGAGATGGGTTTGTTATTGGGGAGGGGTGTGGCGTTGTAGTATTAGAGGAGTATGAGGCTGCAAAAAGGCGTGGCGCTAAAGTGTATGGTGAGATTATTGGATATGCACTGAATGGAGATGCGTATCATATAACGTCTACCTCGCCAAATGGTGAGGGAGCAGCTCGTTGTATGAAACTGGCTTTAAAAAATGCAGGCATAAACAATAACGAGGTTCAGTATATTAACGCTCACGGAACCTCTACAGGAGCAGACTCTACTGAATCACAATCTATAAAATCTACGTTCGGACATCATGCCTATGATCTATCCATTAGTTCGACTAAATCGATGACTGGTCACTTGCTCGGAGCTGCCGGTGGTGTAGAAGCTATTTATACATTATTGGCAATAAGCCGCGGCATTTTACCACCCACCATAAATTATAATACTCCTGACCCAGAGTGTGACTTGAATTATATTCCTAATCAAGCTAGGGATGTAAAGATTACTACAGCTATCTCAAATTCATTTGGATTTGGTGGAACAAACGCTGTTCTGGTATTCAAGAGATTGATTAATTAAATTCAAAAATATAATGCAGGAAGACCGAATTAATGCATTGATCACTTTGCAGAGATTATTGTGTTATCAATTCAAAGACCTCGAATTACTCCACAAATCGCTTACCCATAAGTCCTATTCCAATGAGGTTCTCCTCTCATTAAAAAATAATGAGAGGCTTGAGTTTTTAGGCGATTCTGTTCTTGACCTTATTGTGGCTGATTATATGTTTTTAACGTATCAAAACTTGCCTGAAGGATCATTGTCAAAGCTTCGAGCAGCTGTTGTTAATGAAAGTTCCCTTGCTGGACTAGCAAAAAATTTAGAACTAGGTAGTTATATTTTGCTGGGTAAAGGGGAATCTTTTTCTGGGGGTAGGCAAAAAGCATCTATTCTTGCTAATGCTTATGAGGCCTTGGTGGGAGCTCTTTTTTGCGATAGTGATTTTCGAACAACTGCTGATGTATTTTTGCCGAAGTTGGTTGAGAAAATTGATGAGTATCGGGGTGCCTGTATAGCTACAGATTTTAAAAGTGATTTACAAGAATACACACAAAATAGATTTTCTTGTGTCCCCTTGTATGAGGTTGTGGGGGAAATGGGTCCCGGCCATGACAAGCGATTTGATGTTAAGGTTAAAATTCGGAGTCAAGTACTGGGATCCGGAAAAGGACGCAGCAAAAAAGAAGCTGAGCAGAATGCGGCAAAGGAGGCATTGAGTGCCTTTTTAATTGATAAGGATTAAAAGGTTTATAAGAGTATGAAGAAAAAGAAAATGCTGATCGTCCCAATTTTTATTCCACACGAAGGGTGCCCTTACCGGTGCGTTTTTTGTAGCCAAGTTGATATTACTGGCACTCGATACACGACAGACGAAAAAAATGTTTTGGATACTTTAAAAACCTACCTTGGCCCCGATTTTAATTCAAACCGCGCTTCTAAATGTGAGGTTGCGTTTTATGGTGGGAGCTTTACCGGTCTGCCAAAGGAGAGACAGGAATTTCTATTGTCTGTGGTCAGACCATTTCTTGATAATGGGCGAGTTGATGCTATTCGTATTTCGACTCACCCACTATTTATTAATTCTGAACGACTTGACTTGATAAAGACTTATGGTGTGAAGACGGTAGAGTTGGGTGTGCAGTCGACAAGCGAGCAAGTTCTTGAAGAATCTGGGCGCCCATGTTCTAAAGCAGATTTGCTTAAATCAATATCTTTGATTAAAAAACGTAACTTCATGCTGGGCCTCCAGTTAATGCTGGGCCTTCCTGGTGATAATGAGAAACGTTTCCAAAGCTCAGTAATGGATGTTATTAGTATGAAACCGGATTTTGTGCGGCTTTACCCTACCTTAGTATTGCGCCATACCTCGTTATATTCAATGTACCAAAAAGGATTATATTCTCCTTGGTCTTTGAGTAGGACCCTTGATGCATTAAAACATGCCCTAGCATTATTCAATCAATTCAATATTCCTGTAATAAGGGTCGGGGTTCAGCCTGATCGTTCTTTAGAAGAAAACCTGGTAGCAGGTCCGTTTCATCCTTCCTTACGTTATCTTGTTGATTGCCAGATAAGCCTGGATTTAATGGTTGAAAAAATTCTTTCTTTAAATAGTATGCCTAATAAAATACTATTTAGAGTTCCAAAGAATTCAGTTTCTGTTTACACGGGCAATAAGCGTGAGAACATACGCTATATTCAAGATCGTTTTGGGTTTGATGAAGTATTTCTTGTCGGTGAAGAGCTATGCAGGGAAATTGAGTTGGTTGCTTAATATTAATACTTAAAAATGAATTGAGGAGCTAGATGGTTACTATAGGAATGAACTATAAGGTGTTACCAGGAAAAGAAGAGGT
>Ga0209445_1001294_pt1 | contig 13631 bp, 14 predicted proteins | sample MarorgKNORR_S2LV_4_FD_188223 | JGI IMG/M metagenome (GOLD analysis project Ga0209445, IMG submission 188223) | Marine microbial communities from the Southern Atlantic Ocean, analyzing organic carbon cycling - NADW_A/KNORR_S2/LV (SPAdes) (version 2) | ecosystem: Environmental > Aquatic > Marine >...
CGACCAAAGCCAAAAACAACTGAAGGACGTGTATAGGCTATGCTACAACCATGCTTTTTTATGTATTTTTCAGCCATGAATTCATTCAATAATTTCATAACGCCATAAGTATAAAAATGCTGATCAATACCGCTATAATCATTTTCAGTAATTGGTCTTTTGCCGTAGAAAGATTGATTAGCGCCGTAAACAGTTTCACTGCTTGCAAAAACTAATCTTCTTATTTTATGTTTAACAATCATTTCAAATATTGAGGTAGTGCCAACAATATTAATTTTGCTTGCCAATAGTGGATTGTTCTCACATATCATTCCTATGCCATAGGCAAGATTTATAACACTATCAAAATGATATTTTTCAAAAATTGATTCAATATTCTCTAAATTGGTTATGTCCAATTTTTCAAATTTTAGTAAATTCAAGTCATGTCCTGCCGCGATATATTTTTTTTCTAGTTTGTCTTTATTTTTACCCATATCCAGATCAGCGGCAATAATTTCTAAATTTCTTTTTGCTAATTGAAGAACAACCCTACTACCAATATAACCTGTTGCACCCGTAACTAAAATTGTCATATCTTTATTTTTGCTTTAGCCAATTGCAATATGTTGTATTTATTTTAAATAAAAAATTTCATCCATCATTACCCATGAATCATTTTCTTCATTTCCAGGAAATGGATTAAAGCAACTAATCATTAAATTTGTCCATTTTTCAACAACAGGAATTTTTTGCATGTCTGCCATATCTTGATCAAAATTATTCCCCTCATATTCTAGGTAACCAAACATGAAGTCTTCTTTCAAAAATATACTGTAATTTTTTACTCTTATTTTTTTTAATTCACTTAATACTTCAGGCCAGACATCTTGATGATTTTTTAAATAAAAATCTCTTTTGTCATCTTTCAATCTTACTGCCATTGCGTATCTTTTTACAGTCATAGGTATTCCTTAAATTTAATATTAATAAAAATGTAAGTAAATACAAGGAATATATCTTTTTTTGTACTTGATTATAAGCATATATTGGTTTTAAATCCCACATTGATTATTTAGAAAAATTCTAATTTAAATCTTTAGGAGGAACTATATGAAAATAATTAAAAATATTTTATTAGTTATTTCTGCTCTCTCTCTTTCCTTTGGTGCTTTAGCTGTGGATACAAGTTTTCCAAATGACAAAGTAACTATGTGGGGAGATTTTGGTGGAATTACTTTGGATGTTAAACTTATAGGTGGAGCGCCATATGATCCGCTTTATCAATCAATGATACCTATCTGGGAAGAAAGAACGGGAGGTAAAGTTAAAATCTTATCAAAGAAAAGTCACTTTGAGTTAGATAAAGAAATAAAAGTAGATATTGCAGCGGGCAACATTAGTTATTGTGTTGTTTCTAACCATACTAGTTTTGCAACGCAATATGGTGATATTTATAGAGATCTAAATGGAATTATTCCTAGTGATTATCTTGCAGAATTTGTACCACTTGTACTTGACCACTCAACTGTTGAAGGACGTCTTGTTCAACTTCCTCAACACAGTGATGTAAGCAATCTCTGGTATATAAAAAGTATCTATGAGGATGCAGACAATAAGAAAAGATTTAAAGCTGAGTATGGTTATGATTTAGCTCCACCAGAAACGTTGGATCAATGGAAAGAGCAAGCAATCTTTTGGTCTGATCCACCAAATTTTTACGGAACGCAATACGTTGGTAAAGAAGAGGCTATTACAGGTCGTTTTTATGAGTTAGTAATTGCTGAAGGCGGTGCTTTGTTTGATGATGGATGGCATCCAACTTTTAATGATGAAGCAGGACAAAGTGCTCTTCAATGGTTTGTTGATTTATATAATGCAAAAGCTGTACCTGCAGGAGTATTAAACTATCTATGGGATGAAACTGGTCTTGGATTTGCTAGTGGAACAGTTGCTCTTAACCTTGATTGGGGTGGATGGGGTGCTTATTTTAATAGCGCTGACTCTAAAATTGGTGGAGATGTAGGACTTGTTAGATTTCCTTTGGGATCAGGTGGAAAAAGAGGTGGCTGGTCAGGCTCTCACACCTATTCAATTCTTAACGGTTGTCCTGAAGAAAACCTAGACGCTGCTGCTTCATTAATTTGGATACTAACCAATCATGAAGCACAAATGCATGAAGCAAGAGGAGGCAAACTTCCAACAATGACTAGAGTTTGGGATGATATTGCTAATGAAATGGATGCAGAAGGAAATGCATTCATGAGTAATCTTTTCTCTACATTTAAAGCTTCAATGGCAGAAGATGCATTTACGCCACCACTGATTCCTGAGTGGATTCCTTTTTCAAATATTATATACCCTGAGTTGCAAGCAGCAATTTTGGGTGATAAAACAGTTAAGGAAGCGCTGGATGCTGCAGCCAAAGAAACTGACATTTTAATGCAAGACGCTGGTTATTACTAAGCATCTTTATTGACTACTCCTTAATTTTTTGAGGAGTAGTCAAATTAATCTACATTTTTTTTAGTTTATGAGTGATCAAGAGACATTAATTAAAAATTTAAGCCAAACTTGGCCAATGCCAAGTAAAACTAGTCCAATTATAATTATAGGTACAGGTGGAATTGTAAAAGATGCACATTTACCAGCATATAAAAAAGCGGGTTTTGATGTAGCTGGATTATACGATGTTGACAAAGATAAGGCTGACTTGCTGGCTAAAGAATATGAAATTAATACAGTTTTCAGTTCTTTTGAAGCAGCCTTTGAAAATAGAGATTGTGTTTTTGATTTAGCTTTACCTCCAGCTAACCTCTTGGGAGTTGTAGAAAAACTTCCTGAAAATATTTATGCGATTTTTCAAAAACCGCTTGGAAGAACTTTGCAAGAAGGAAATGATATAAGAAAAATCTGTCATAAAAAAAATATAAAAGCATGTATGAATTTTCAATTGCGATTTAGTCCGATTATGCTACCCGTCTATGAAGCCATTCAAAAAAATCTATTAGGTGAATTAGTTGAGCTTGAAGTTCATGTAAATGTTCATACTCCTTGGGAATTATGGCCATTTCTAAAAACATTAGACCGCGTTGAAGTACCACTTCATTCAATCCACTATATTGATTGGATACGCTCTGTATTAGGAAATCCAAAAAGCTTGTATTGTCAATCTGTAAAACATCCTAAAGTGAAAGATTTAGCAGATTGTCGAACAAGCGCCATATTTAATTATGGAGATCAAGTGCGATGCTGCATGACTATAAATCACACACATAGTTTTGGAAGAAAAAATCAAGATGCATATATTAGGTTGGAAGGCACTAAGGGCGCTGCAAAAATGACACTAGGACTTTTATTAGATTACCCGAATGGAGAACCTGAAGAATTAGAAATTATTACCGAAAATACCGATTGGATCAAAGTTGATATAAAAGGCAAATGGTTTCCCGATGCGTTTATTGGTGTGATGGCTAACATGCAAAGATTTAAAAACGATGAAGATGAAAATCTAATTACATCTATAGATGATTCTATTGACACAATGGCGGTTGTTGATTCTTGTGGAATATCAAGTCAGTCAGGGGGATTAAAGGTAAGTTACGCTGATTAAATGAATAGAAAATTTCTCAGCAGTCCGATTATTTTAATCCTTCCTTCTATATTAGCAATTGGTTTTGTAATAATTATCCCTCTAATATTTTCTTTTTATACGAGTTTTACTTCTTATAAATTGACACGTCCTGACAGTCTTTATAATTTTGTTGGTCTCAGAAACTATGAACGATTAATTGATAATGCAAAATTCTGGTATGCTTTCGGAAGAACTATTTTATTCTTAGCAATAGTTTTAAATTTAGAATTGTTGTTTGGCTTAGGCATCGCACTTTTGATTAATAAAATAACATGGGGTCAAAGAACATTAAGAACTATAATGATGTTTCCAATGATGTTCTCGCCAATTTTGGTTGGCTTTCAATGGAAATACATCTTTAACGATAATATTGGTTTACTAAATAATTTTTTATATCTCTTTGGGTATGAGTCTGCAATAGCATGGCTTATTGATAAAAAACTTGCAATGGGATCAATTATGGTTGCTGAAATTTGGGCAAATACAGCAATATTTTCCATATTATTATTAGCAGGTCTTTTAGGTATTCCAAGAGATCCAATTGAAGCGGCACGAGTAGACGGTTGTAATAGTTGGCAAGTATTTAAACACATTACCCTTCCTTTTTTAATGCCATTTATATTTATAGCTCTAACAATTAGGTCTCTTGATGTTGGAAGAGCATATGACATTGTTCACATTATGACTGGCGGAGGCCCTGCAATGAGAACAGAATTAATTTGGACTATGATTGCAAGGGTAGGCTACAAAGATGCGAACATGGGTTATGCTAATGCTATGTCATATGTATCAATTATTTTATCTATAGCTTTTACTTATTACTTCTTTACTAAACTTGTAGCAGCTAGAAGAGAGTTAGGGCAACAATAATGAAACAAATAAAAAATATCGGGTTTTGGTTTTTAGTTTTATTTCTTTTACTATTAATTTGCTTACCAGGAATTTGGATTTTTGTAAGTGCATTTCGTCCTAATCATGAAATATTATCAAAACCTGCTAATTGGATACCAGATAGATGGACAATATTTGAGTTTACACAAATGTTTAGTATTAAAGGTTACGTTTCAGTTCCTGCTTTTCAGTATTTAATGAATTCAATTATTATTTCTCTTTTTAGTACAATCATTGCAATAACAATAGGTATGATGGGCGGGTATGCTTTTGCTAGATTTAATTTTAAAGGTAAAAATAAAATTTTCCTTGGACTAATGCTTGCAAGAGCAGTACCTGGAATTTCTTTAAGTTTACCTCTATTTATTCTTTTTGCTAAGCTAGGAATTATAAACACCTCCTTTGGAGTTATAATTGTTTATGTGGCTATGAATGTTCCTTTCACAATTTGGTTAACTGATGGTTTTTTTAGACAGATACCAAAGGAAATGTCAGAAGTAGCTAGAACAGATGGCTGCACAAGATTTCAAGCTTTTTGGAATGTAGAATTACCTCTTGCTGGTCCAGGAATCGGAGCTGCAGCAATTTTTTCTTTTTTGCTCTCTTGGAATGAGTATGCATTAGCTTCAGTTTTAACTAGGACCATTGAGTCAAAAACTTTGCCCATAGGAATGATGGATTATCTTGATGAATTTACGATTAATTGGGCAGGTATGTGTGCTATTGCTGTAGTAATGATTGTTCCTGCAGTTATACTAACATTCATGGTTCAAAAACATTTAGTATCTGGTCTAACCTTTGGAGGAGTAAAAGGATAAAATGGCAAAAGTAGAATTAAAGAACCTAACAAAAAAATATGGCGATGTTATTGCAGTTCAAAATATGGATTTAAGCATCCCTCATAATGAATTTCTGGTTTTAGTTGGACCATCAGGATGCGGGAAGTCAACTACATTAAGAATGATTGCAGGTTTAGAGGAAATTACTAGTGGAGAAATATACATAGGAGATCAATTAGTTAATGAAAAAGATCCAAAAGACAGAAATGTATCAATGGTATTTCAAAATTATGCTCTTTATCCTCATATGACAGTTAAAGAAAATCTAGGATTTAGTTTAAAAATTGCCAAAGTTGATAAGAAGGAAATTGAGAAAAGAGTTAAAGAAGCTGTTCAAATACTTGGTTTAGATGAATTGCAAAAACGAAAACCTTCTCAACTTTCTGGTGGTCAAAGACAAAGAGTAGCTATGGGGAGAGCTATAGTTAGACGTCCAGATGCATTTCTCTTTGATGAACCATTATCTAATTTAGATGCAAAACTTAGAACCCAGATGAGGACAGAAATCAAAAAACTTCACCAAAAATTACAAACAACTATTGTATATGTTACTCACGATCAAGTAGAGGCAATGACACTAGCAGACAGAATAATTATTATGAAGGATGGATACATTGAGCAGATTGGTTCCCCGATAGAAGTTTTTAATAACCCTATTAATGTTTTTGTAGCCACTTTTATTGGAAGTCCTCCAATGAACATTTTGGAAGTAGATATTATAAAAAAGGATGGAAAAATATATTTTGAACTAGATCAAGATGTATTAATGCCATGTCCTGAATCAAAAGCGAGTCTTCTGTCTCAAAAAAATCAAGTCATGATAGGAATTAGATCCGAGGATATATCTCCTTCAAATTCAAATACTTCTGACGAATTCTGGTGTTTTGAAAAAAATATAGATTTAGCTGAACCGCTAGGAACCGAAACCCAGTTGTTTATAAAACTAAAAAATAAAGAAATTATCAGTAGAATGTATAATCCAAGAGAAATTAAAATTGGAGAACAAATTAACTTTGCAGTAAATCTCAATAAAATTCATATTTTTGACAATGAAACCAAAAAAATTATCAAATGAATAAAGTTGAAATTGCAGACCGTCTTCAAACATGTTTTAGCAGTGTTGTTCATGATGTTATGAGAGATGAGGGATTGCAGAGTTTTACTTTACCATCTTCAATAACTCCCACAAAAGAAAATTATAAAATTAGTGGACAGATTTTTACAATTGAAGGAGAAATTAATAACAAACTTAGCCATCATGAAAGTTTGTTAGCATGGACAGGATTTTTGTCCAAAGCACCTAAGAACAAAATAATAATTTGCCAACCTAATAATCAAGAAATAGCTTTAATGGGAGAACTTTCTGCAGAAACTTTACAGAATAAAGGGGTAAGAGGATGTATAATAGACGGGGGCTGTAGAGATTTGGAATTTATTCTTAATATTGATTTTCCGATTTGGTGTAATTTTTATACACCTAGAGATGTTGTTGGTTATTGGTCACCAACAAAGATGGAGGAAAAAATTACTATTGGAAATACAATTATTAACAATAATGATTATGTAATGGCAGATATCGATGGAGTTGTGGTTATTCCTGAAGATAAAGCTGAGGACATACTCCTAAAATCTGAAAAACTTATTGCAACTGAAAGTGAAATTAGAAAAGCAATAAGAGAAGGTATGGATCCGCAGGAAGCTTATATTAAATTTAGTGTATTTTAAATGTTATTATTTTTTTCTTTCTACTAATAAAATATGTTCTGAATAACAAACAACTTTATCGTTCTGATTTATAATTTCACAAGCCTCAATAACTTGTCCATATTGTGGTCTTTTTGGATCATCTTTTGTTTCTTTTATTGTTACCTTGGTGTGAATTGTATCTCCAATAAATACAGGATTAGGAAAACGCAATCTATCAAATCCATACGTGAAAGCTCTTTTATTTACAACTTCAGCAGTTAAAGCTATTCCAATTGAAAAAGTGCAACTAAATTGGGCTATCCTTTGGCCAAAAGGTCCTTTTTTTGCAAATTCAGCATCTACATGATGAGGATAAAAATCGCCTGAGTGCATGGCATGCATTACTATATCTGTTTCAGTAATTGTTCTGCCTAAAGTAGTTCTTTCATCTCCAAGTTTGTAATCCTCAAAATAAAGTTCTATTTCAGCCATATTGATATATTCTAATTCTAATTATACTCATTATCATTTAATATTATTTTGTAATGGATAGCAAACACAAACCTACGGTCGGCATTGAAACTACCAATCCTAAAAGTATGCCAAAAGAACATAGTGAAATTCCAGTATGGAATTCTGAAAATTGGTTTTATGAAGATGTTATCATTGGTCATAAAATTCGCTCGATTAGAAGAACAATTTCTGAAGGTGAGTCTATGCAATTTAATTGTATGGTTTTAGATATGCATCCTTATGTTGGTGACGAAATTTTTGCCAAAGAAGAAGGAATGTTTAATAATAGATTAGTAGCAGGAGCAATGGTATTTTCATACGGTCTTGGGTTAGTTGCAACCAATTGTGTGAATTCTTTTAGCTACGGTTATGATCGTTTAAGATTTATTAAACCAGTTTTTATCGGAGAAACTATTTATACGATAAGAGCTAATATGGAAAAAACTCCAAAATATGAAAAAATGGGACTTGTCCGAACTAGCTATGAAGTATTTAAAGGTGAGGGCGAAATAGTTTTATACTGTGAGCATTTACATTCCGTTGTTTATAAGGAACCAGAAAAATTTAAAGATCAAATTATAAAAAAATAAATGATTGCTTTAAAAGGAATGACTTGGGATCATCCTAGAGGTTTTGATCCCATGGTTGCTACTAGTGAATCTTTTAAAAAAAAACATAATAATTTTATTAGTATAACTTGGGACAAAAGACCGCTCCAAGCTTTTGCTGACAGACCAATTGAACAAATGACTGAAGATTATGATTTAATAGTAATTGATTACCCCCATTTAGGGGAAGTAGCAGCTAATGGTTTATTAGATTATTTTGATAAACCTCAATATCTTGATCAACTTTCAAAACTTAAGAAAGAAAGCGTTGGCAATTCTCATCAAAGCTATTTTGTTGATGATCATCAGTGGGCTTTAGCAATTGATGCAGCAACACAAGTTTCTGTATTTAGAAAAGATTTAATTAATTTTTTACCTTCATCTTGGAATGAGTTAGTTGAATTAGCAAAAAATAATAAAATACTTTGGCCGTTAAAACCCGTACATGCAATCAGCAGCTTTTATAGTATTTGTAACAATATCGACAAACCTTTTAATCCTGACTTAAAGGAATTTATAAATAAAAAAACAACAATTAGAACGTTAATGATGATGAAAGAAATTGTTAAATATTTACCCAATGAATGTTTACAAATGGATCCAATTCAGGCGTGTGAGTATATGGCAGAAAATAATGATATATTCTATTGTCCTTATATTTATGGTTTTTCTAATTATTCAAGGTATGGTTTTAAAAAAAATGTTTTATTGTTCTCCAATGTAATAGATTTAGAAGGTAATGGACCTGTTGGAACTCAATTAGGTGGAACGGGCATCGCAGTTTCAAAAGCAAGTTCTTTTAAAGAGGAAGCTTTTGAATACGCGCTTTGGGTGGCAAGTTCTGATTGCCAAAAAAATATTTATTACAAGAATGGAGGACAACCTGGTAACGCTGTAGCTTGGGACAATGAGATAATCAACAAAGAAACTAATAATTTTTTCTCTGGTACGAGAGATACTTTAGAAGGAGCTTGGGTACGACCAAGGCATAATGGATATATGAAATTCCAAGATCTTGGTGGAGATATTATTAACGATTTTCTAAAAAATAATTTAAATGAAGAAGATATATACGATAAGCTAAATTATGAATTTAAAAAAAGTTTTATCCAATGAGTAATGAAATCAAAAGACCGTTGGACGGAGTCGTTGTACTAGAATTTAGTCAATTTTTAGCAGGACCGGTAGCTGGTTTACGTTTGTCTGATTTAGGAGCAAGGGTAATAAAAATTGAAAAACCCGAAGTTGGCGATCTTTGCAGATACATATATTTAAGTGATACCAATCTTAGTGGCGATAATAGTTTGTTTCATGCAATTAATCGCAATAAGGAAAGTTTTGTAGCAGATTTAAAAAATCCTTCTGACTTAGAAAGAATTAAAAATCTTATTGCAAAAGTTGACATTATTACACAAAATTTTAGACCAGGGGTGATTGAACGCATTGGTTTGGATTATGAAAATGCCAAAAAAATTAATCCTAAAATAGTTTATGGTTCAATTACTGGATATGGAGATAAAGGACCATGGAAAAATCTTCCAGGCCAGGATTTATTAGCTCAATCTCGATCAGGACTTGTCTGGTTAAACGGAAACGGAGATGGGGCACCTACCCCTATGGGCTTAGCTGCTGCTGATATGTTTGCGGGCCATTTCTTGGTTCAAGGCTTGGTTGCAGCAATGTTTAAAGTTTTGAAAACCGGTGAAGGCAGTCATGTCCAAACCAGTCTAATGGAAGCAATACTAGATTTTCAATTCGAAGTTCTAACGACTTATTTAAATAATGGTAGAAAAAAACCCAAAAGGAGTAATTACAATAATGCCCATGCTTATCTTGCTGCGCCCTATGGAATTTACAAAACAAGTGATGGATATATATCTATTTCTATGACGCCAGTTCCAAAACTAGGTGAATTATTAAAATTAGAATCTATTCAACAATACATAGATCAAGCAACATGGTTTACCAAAAGAGATGAAATAAAAAAATTAATTGGTGACTTAATTGTTACAAATACAACGCAAAATTGGTTGGATATATTAGAACCTGCTGGTGTTTGGTGCTCTGAAGTTTTAGAATGGGATAAAATGATTGAACATGAAGGATTTAAAGTTATTGATATGTTACAAAGAATCAAAAGATTTGATGGACTAGACATTGAAACACTAAGATGTCCAATAAGATTTAATAACGAAGTTTATAAATCTGAAATTGCAGCACCCTTAATAGGACAGCATACCGAGCAAATTTCTAAGGAATTTTCTTTATAAAAAATGAAAATTAAAGATATTCATATACGCATGTGTCGTCATAAACAATCTGTTATGAAAAATAGTGAAATGAGAGATGGCACAAGATCAAATTTAGAATTTCTTGTTATCACTTTTGAAACCGATGAAGATTTATCTGCTTCAACTTTTGGATTTGCAGGACGAGGTGCTGAAATGGCTGGTGAAATTGCAAATTCAATTTTTAAACCTTTCTTTTTAAACAAAGATCCACTTTATCGTGAAAAGCATTGGCATGAATACCGTATGGCTGATCGTTGGTGGAATCATGCACCAATTTATAGTTATGGTCCTTTTGATATAAATTGCTGGCTTTTATCTGCTTTGAAGGCAGAACAACCCCTTTATAAGTATCTAGGCGCTTACAGGGATACTGTACCCATCTATGCAAGTTCTTTAGTTTTAGATAGTCCAGATGCTTACGCAAAAGAAGCGCTTGAATACAAAGCAAGAGGTTTTAATGCATACAAACTTCACCCTCCAGGAAATTATGATTTTGACTTAGAAGCACATATCGCTGTTAGGAAAGCTGTCGGAAATGATTTCAAGTTAATGAGTGATCCTGTAGCTCCATATACATTTGAGCAAGCTTTGCGGTTTGGTCGTGAACTCGAAAAATTAAATTACTATTGGTACGAAGAACCACTTTTCGATGAAAATTTTCATGGATTAAGAGAATTAACAAGAATTTTAGATATTCCGATTATTGGCACTGAAGTGATTGCAAAACATCCCTACAGCGTAGCCGAATGCATTTCAACGCGTGTAGTTGATATGGTTAGAGCCGATGTGTCATGGAGCGGGGGCATAACCGCAACAATGAAAACAGCACACTTAGCAGAAAGTTTTGGCGTTCAGTGCGAAATTCATACCGCGATTTACCATCCCTTGGAACTTGTAAACTTGCATTGTTGCGCCGCTATAAAAAATAGTGAATTTTTTGAAGTTTTGGTTCCTTATGACTATTTTAATTTTGGATTGAAAGAAGATATAAAAGTTGAAAAGGGACAAGCTTACTTACCCGATAAACCCGGACTCGGCATAGATCTTGATTGGGATTTTATTGACAACTCTACTTTTAAAAAAATTTAAAATATGTAGAATATGTAAATGAATATAAATGATTTAAAAATAATCGATACTCACCACCATCTTTGGGATCCTACAACTAACAAATATGATTGGCTTACAGCTTCAGGACATGAAGTGTTTAATCATGTTTATCGCAAAGAAAATTTTATTAATGATTTTCAAGGTTTAAACGTTGTAAAATCGGTACATGTTCAAGCGGAAATTAATTTAGCAGATACGATTTATGAAACAGAATGGATCCAGCAGATTTCTGAAGCTGAAAATGACAGTAATGATAACAAATTACCTAACGCCATAATAGGATTTGCGGATTTTTTAGATTCTCATGTTGAGCAAACTCTCGAGATGCATCTTCAATATCCAAATTTCAGGGGCATTAGACATATTTTAAATTATGACAAAAACAACAAAGAAATTTCTCATGCTAAATTCGATTATTTAAAAGAAGATCTTTGGCTTAATAATTTTTCTCTTTTAGAAAAATATAATTTATCATTTGATTTATCAATCCTATTTAATCAAACAGAGGACGCAGTAAAATTAGTTAACAAATACTCAAACACATTATTCATAATTAACCATACTTTATCGCCTATAAACATAGATGAAAAAAACATTAATGTTTGGTTAGACAAAATAAAACTATTATCGTCCTTTGATAATGTAGCAATTAAATTATCAGGATTTGGTGAATTTAATTCTAGTTGGACACAGGAATCAATACGACCCCTTATCTTGGAGTCTGTAAAGAATTTTGGAGTTGAAAGGTGCATGTTCGGTAGCAATTTTCCCGTGGATAAATATCTATCTTCATCGAGGTATGCGGATTATTGGACGGCTTATTTTAATACAGTTAGTGATTTTAGTGAAAGTGAAATTGACAAACTATTTTATAAGAATGCAGAAAAATTTTACAGAATATAAACTTAATGAGATTTATTTATGATTAGACGATCTTTTAGAATGACATTAAAGGAAGGTAAACTTGAAGAATATAAGAGAAAACATGATGAGGTTTGGCCAGAAATAAGTGAAATACTTACATCTTCAGGAGTAACTAATTACTCAATTTATTACGATAAAAAAGATAACACTTTAATTGAATACATGGAATTAACAGATGATAACACTTTTGACCAAATGGAAGAATTGGAGACTATCAAAAAGTGGAATATATTTATGAAAGATTTACTAGTAACCAAATCTAAAGAAGATGCCTCACCTGTTGTCAGTGAGTTATTAGAGGTTTTCCATCATAATTAAAGATGAAAAAAAAAGTAAATATTGCAGTTATAGGTGCAGGATGGTGGTGCACAGAGTTTCATTTACCTTACCTGAAAAGTTTAGAAAATGTCAATTTATTTAGCGTATGTAGGTTTGGAAAAAAAGAATTAGAGCAGGTTAGGCAAAAATTTAATTTTATCCATTCAAGTGAAAATTATGAAGAAGCATTGTCTTATGAAGAGTTGGATGGCGCTATAATTTCAACTCCTCACACTGAACATTTTTTAGGCGCAAAAAAAGCTTTGGAAAATAAGCTTCACATCATAATTGAAAAACCAATGACATTAAGCACGGATGATGCAAAAAAAATTTACGATCTATCTCTTAAAAATAAAAAGGAAATAATCATTCCTTATGGATATAATTTTACACACTATATGGATAAAGCCCGTGAATTCATTATAAAAGGTTTAATAGGTGAAATAAAACATATTGATGCTTCAATGTCTTCCCCAACATTGGATCTATTTGGTGGTAAAGGTTTAATAGAAGCTAAAGATCATACATTTCAGCCACTGTCTTCAACCTGGTCTGACCCAAATAGAGGAGGAGGTTACGCTTGGGGCCAGACCGCACACTTGATAGGTGCAATTTTTAAATTAGTAAATGCAACACCAGAAAAATTATTTTGCTTTCATACTGAATCACCAACAAAAGTAGATTACACAAATGCAGTATCTTTAATGTTTAAGGAAAACATCAGCGCTTCCATTTCTGGATGCGCATATTTGCCAAAACAAAAAGAAGAGCATATTGAGCTAAAAATTCACGGAACTAAAGGAGCTCTTTTTTTAGACATTGAGCCGTACAGAGAGAG
>Ga0209445_1001296_pt1 | contig 13616 bp, 17 predicted proteins | sample MarorgKNORR_S2LV_4_FD_188223 | JGI IMG/M metagenome (GOLD analysis project Ga0209445, IMG submission 188223) | Marine microbial communities from the Southern Atlantic Ocean, analyzing organic carbon cycling - NADW_A/KNORR_S2/LV (SPAdes) (version 2) | ecosystem: Environmental > Aquatic > Marine >...
ACAATTATTAAAGCTGGTAAAGCAGTTGCTTCTAAAGAAACGGCCAATCCTTGAATTACATTTGTTCCATGTCCTGTGATAGCAGACTTGGCTACACTAACTACTGGACGAAATTTTGTTCCAGTATAATATTCAGTAGTCCAAATAATTAAACCTGTAATGATTAAACCAATAACTCCACATATGTAAAGTCCTAAACCGGTAAATTCCGCATTTGTTGATGAATATATATTATTTAATCCAATAATTTTATCTGTCACTGGATATAAAATTACCGCTGAAAAAACTGCAGTAGCAATAAATCCCTTATACAACGCTCCCATAATATTTTTGCTTGATCCTAATTTGACAAAAAAAGTTCCTGCAATAGAAGTAAGAATGCATGAACCTCCAATAGACAATGGATATATCATCATGTTTAAATTGTTTGCAAAAAATATTGAAGATAAAACCATAGTAGCAACAATAGTTACTACATAAGTTTCGAAAAGATCGGCCGCCATACCTGCGCAATCACCAACGTTATCACCAACGTTATCGGCTATAACAGCTGGATTTCTTGGATCGTCTTCTGGAATTCCTGCTTCAACTTTTCCAACTAAATCCGCTCCTACATCAGCTCCTTTTGTAAAAATTCCACCACCCAATCTTGCAAAAATTGATATGAGTGAAGCTCCAAAACCTAATCCAATCAATGCATTAATTATTATTCTAGTTTCAACATTAAATTTTAGTAAAATTAGATAATATACTGTTATAGACAACAGAGCTAAGCCAGCTACTAACATTCCTGTTACTGCACCCGATTTAAATCCTATATTAAGGCCAGCCGCTAAACCTTTTCTAGAGGCCTCAGCAGTTCTAACATTTGCTTGTACAGATACTAGCATTCCAACATAACCGGCAGTACCTGATAAAAAAGCCCCAATAAAATATCCTAGCCCAACCCAAATTCCTAAAAAATAAATAATTACGACCAGAATAATAACGCCAACTATAGTAATTGTTTTGTATTGGCGATTTAAATATGCTCTTGCTCCTTCTTGAATGGCAGAAGCTATATCCTGCATTTTTGAATTTCCTGGACTGGCAGATAAAATTTGTTTTCCTACAACATATCCATATAAGATAGCTAATATCCCAGCTCCTATTATAATATAAAGTGTACTTATCATTTAATATAATTCAATTTGATCAAAAAAAGCGGAAAATGACAAATAAAGGCATAAAAGGCAACTATAATTTTTTCACAAAATTGTGAATATATCAGATTTTATGAACTAAATTTAATTTGTCACATCATTAACTCGGCTTATTTTTGATGCTTTATCTAAAATAGCATTTAAGAAATTTTTTTGGGAGGATTCTACGAAATAATCTGAAACTTTGAGATACTCTGCTATTACAACTTTAATTGGAGTTTTGTGCATAAACATAAATTCATATATTGCAGCTATAATCATTAGCTTGACAATTATCTCTGTTTTATTTTCATTAATATCATTTTTCAATTCCCTATCCATTAAATTTTGTATTAATTCCTTTCGTTCAATAGTTCCATTAACAACATCCTTAATAAATTTTTTATATCTATGTCTTGGAAAATATAACTCAGTATCTTGATTTAAATGCTGAGCATATAATTTTTGTATTACAATAACTCTTGGATTAACTGTTGATTGATTTTGATTCATATAACTAAATTTCAAGTAATGAAAGCATCGCTTTTGCAGACTCTTGACCCTTATTATTTTTTATACTTGAACGATCTAAAGCTTGTTTTTTGCTAAGACAAGTAATTATACCATTGCCGATTGGTTTTTTATAAGTAATAGATAAATGCATTATCGCACTAATCGTCGATCTAGAAATAAATTCAAAATGTGGTGTCTCACCTTTAATCACACATCCTAAAGCAATGAAACCATCATAATTACTAATATTTTTTACAATAGTAAATGGCAACTCAAAAACTCCAGGCACTTTAAATATTTTATAATTTTTTATACCTCGTAATTTTAAAATCTTAGAAGCACCATTAATTAGGTTGTGGGAAATTTTAGGATAGTAATCTGCAACAACTAAACAAATTTTTTTTTTCATTTAATAATCTCCTGCCTTGTTATCTTTAGACCATAACCTTCTAAACCAATAACTTTCTTTTTAGATCTTGTAACTAATATCATCTTTTTTATATTTAACGACTTAATAATTTGTGCACCTATGCCATAATTTCTAATTAATTTGTCTTCACCATTTTTATAATATTTTTTGCTTTTATAGCTTTTTAGAGTTTCAGACACAGATTTAAGATTTGAATCTCTTATAAATATGAGAACGCAGTCTTTATACTTTTTAAAGTGTTCAATCGTTTTGTTAAATGAATTTGGGAAATTTTCTCCCATTAAATAACTCTTAATTATGTTGGATGATATAACTCTTACCCTAGGATTTATATTTTTTCTTATATTTCCTTTTATTAATGCAAAATTTTCTGAGCTATCTAGCAAATTTTCAAAAATTTTAATTTTATAATTTTGCTTTTTAATTTTGATGGTAGAAGATTTTTTAAATTTAATTAATTTTTCACGATTCAATCTATAGGCAATAAGATCATCTATTTTTCCTAGTTTTAAATTATGTTTTTTTGCAAACAGCATTAATTGTTTTCCTTTTGCCATGCTGCCATCATTATTCATAATTTCACAAATGACAGCGGAAGAACCACATTTAGATAATCTGGAAATATCTACAGATGCTTCTGTATGACCAGCTCTTACAAGAACTCCACCATTTTTAGAAACTAAAGGAAATACATGTCCTGGTGAAACAATATCTTTTGATTTGGCATTATTTCTTATTGCGGTTTTAATTGTACAAGCTCTGTCGTGAGCTGAAATTCCTGTAGTCACACCTTTTTTTGCTTCGATAGAAACGGTAAAAGCAGTTTGAGTTCTTGAATCATTAGAGGGTGACATTAATGATAAATTAAGTTTGTTTACTTGCAACTGATTCAAAGCGAGGCATATTAATCCACGACCATACTTTGCCATAAAGTTTATAGATTTTGCTGTGACCTTTGATGCGGGTATAACCAAATCTCCTTCATTTTCTCTGCTCTCATCATCTACTAATATAAACATTTTTCCACTTTTAGCATCTTGAATAATTTTACTTATGTTTGAATATTTCATTTTCATTATTTTATAAAATTTTTAATATATTTTCCTAAAACATCAAACTCTATATTAACAGTGTCTTTGGTTTTTAAATTTACTAAATTTGTTAATTTCAAAGTATGCGGTACGATTGAAATTTTGAAATTATTTTTAATAATTTTTGCAATTGTCAGGGAAACGCCGTTAATTGTGATCGAACCCTTTTCCACTAAATATTTTTTATATTTATTTAATAATTTAAAACTTATTAACCAAGACTTTCCTATATAAGTAATTTTATCAACTTGAGAAGTAATATCTACATGACCCTGAACAAAATGCCCAGATATACGATTTCCAAATTTCATAGATTTCTCAAGATTAATAATGTCCCCTATTTTGGAAAATTTAAAAATAGTTCGTTTTAACGTTTCTTTAGAAAGATAGAATTTAGAAATATTTCCATTATATTTTTCTAAAGATAAGCAGGCGCCTGAACATGATATTGATGATCCTAATTCACTCTTTATAAACTTCATTTTAGATTCTACTTCAAGAAAACAATTATTGCTTTTTTTGTTTATTTTTATAATTTTACCTGTATGAGTAATAATTCCGTTAAACATTATTTAATTCTGTACGAGATCAATTTTTCACCAAAAAGATTTACCTTTTCCACTTTAAATTTCTTTTTTTTTAATAAGGTCGTAAAATATTCTCTTATGCTTCCGTTACCATTTTTATTTAACATCTCATTTGATATAAAAAATTTTAAATCATTAACTAAATTTTCTTTTAAAAAATTTCCTGCTAACTTTAATCCAGATTCTAAGAAAATTCTAGAAAAACCTAATTTACGTGCTTTAATAAGTGCTTTTTTTAAATCTAAATCTCCATTTTTGTTAACAGAAATTTTATAAGTTTTTACACCCAATTTTTTAAGTAATTTAGCTTTTTTTTTATTATTCCTGTTAAAAAAGATAATAGTTTTATATTTAAAACTATCTTTAATAACATTTGAATTGTGTGATATCTTGAGATGATTATCTAGTATAATTCTTGAAGGAGATGTACTTTCCAATCCGTTAATTCTACAATTTAAAAAAGGATTATCTATTCCTATAGTTCTCGAACTTGTGATAATAGAATCATGATTAGAGCGCATTAAATGCACTCTTCCTCTAGAATATTTATTTGTGATCCATTTCTTCTTTTTATTTATGGTAAAAAAATCTCTAGAAGCAGCCAATTTACATGTTACAAATGGTAATTCATTCTTTTTAAATAAAATGTAACTTTTATAAAAGTCTTTGGTTTGATTAGAAGAGATTCCTATATTAACACCAATATTAGATTTTTTAAATTTTTTTGTAGATTTATTTAATGACCTAAAATCGGGATCTTTTATGGAAAAATAAACTTTTTTGATTTTATGTCTAATAATTTTTTGAACACATGGTGGTGTTTTTCCATAATGTGAACAGGGTTCCAACGTAACATATAAATTAGAATCGTTGAGTTTTTCTCTAGAATGATTTATTGCATTATACTCAGCATGTGGTCTGCCATTAATACTGGTATGTCCCACACTTATTACCGAGTTATTTTTAGTAATTACGCAACCTACAGAAGGATTTTCTTTAGTATTGCCTAAATTTACTCTTGCTTGTCTCAAAGCAAGGTCCATAAAAAATTTATGTTCTTGATTTTTATTCTGATTTGTAGACATTCAAGTTGCCTATAAATTGTTCAAAATCTTTTGCTTCCTTAAAATTTTTATAAACTGAAGCAAAACGAACATAAGCTACTTGGTCTAAATTCGCGAGTCCATCCATAATGAATTTTCCTATTGTGGAAGTAGGAATTTCATTTTCGCCAAGACCCTCGAGATTCCTTACGATTTTTGAAATAAATTTTTCAATAGATTCGCTATCTATTGGCCTTTTTCTTAAAGATATATTTATAGACTTAGCAACTTTATCTCTATCGAATGGTTCTTTACGCCCATTATTTTTTACCACCGTTAATTCTCTAAACTGAACTCTTTCAAAAGTAGTAAAACGTTCTTTTCTTTCACATCCGCAAACTCTTCTTCTTCTAATAGCTGTGCCATCTTCAGTGGGCCTTGAGTCAACGACTGAGGTATCTTTTTCTCTACAGAATGGACAAAGCATAATTAATTTTCTACTAAATGGTTATAAATTGGAAATTGTGAACAAAGTGCTATAACTTCTTTTTTAACTTCTGTTTCAATTTTACTATTATCTTGGGGACTTTTAGACAGGCCTTCAACTACTTTTGTAATTAAATCTCCGACTTTTTTAAATTCATTTAGCCCGAAACCTCTAGTTGTTGCTGCTTGTGTACCAAGTCTTATACCGGAAGTAATTGTCATTTTTTGCGTATCAAATGGAATGCCGTTTTTGTTACATGTAATATTTGCTTTTCCTAAACTTGTTTCTGCATCTTTACCGGTAACTTTAAAGGGTCTTAAATCTACCAACATTAAATGCGTATCAGTCCCTCCAGAAAATATTTTAAAACCATTATTTTTCAAAGTTTCAGATAGAATTTTAGCGTTTGCAAGAACAGATTTAATATAATCTTTAAAACTAGGTTGTAGAGCTTCTTGAAAAGTAACAGCTTTAGCTGCGATGATATGCATTAAAGGTCCTCCTTGATATCCAGGAAAAACAGCTGAGTTAATTTTTTTACTAATATCTTCCCTATTTGTTAAGATGATTCCTCCTCTACCTCCTCTTAAAACTTTATGAGTAGTTGATGTAACAACATCAGCATATGTAATTGGATTTGGATGTCCTTTCCCAGCAACTAATCCAGAAAAGTGTGCCATATCAACCATAAGATACGCATTTATTTTGTCAGCTATTTCTCTAAATTTTTTAAAGTCAATAATTCTAGAGTATGCGCTACCACCAGCAATTATGAGTTTAGGTTTATGTTGTTTTGCTAATAATTCGATTTGATTATAATCAATAAGTCCAGTTTCCTTATCTACTTCGTAATGAAATGAATTTAACCATTTACCAGAGATTGAAACTTTTGCTCCATGAGTTAAATGGCCGCCAGAATTTAAACTCATACCAAGTATTGGGTCTCCGGGATTTAAAAGCGCAAGATATACTGCGCCGTTAGCTTGAGCTCCTGAATGTGGTTGAACATTGGCATATTTACAATCAAATAACTTTTTTACTCTTTCAAGCGCTAGGTCCTCTGCCTTGTCGACGAAATCGCATCCGCCATAATATCTCTTTGCTGGATAACCTTCAGCATATTTATTTGTCATGATAGAACCTTGTGCATCTAAGACAGCTTTTGAAACAATATTTTCTGACGCAATTAATTCAATGTGCTGCTGCTGTCTTTCCAGTTCAAGTTTTATAGAATTAAATACATCTGGATCAGTTGTTGATAAATTATTATCAAAAAAATTTTCAAAACTACTAGACATATATTTATTTAATTTTGACATACAGATTTTATATTTTTTTTATCCTACGTAAGTGGCGACCACCTTCAAAATCAGTTTTTAAAAATGTACTTACACATTTAAAAGCAATATTTTTTTTAATTAACCTAGCTCCTATTGTCATAACATTAGCATTATTATGTTGTCTACTTAATTTAGCAGACTTAATATCATAACATAATGCAGCTCTAATATTTTTATGTTTATTTGCGGCCATGGACATTCCAGTTCCAGATCCACATATTAAAATACCAAATTGATTTTCAGTTTTCTTCATTTTTTTAGATAAAAGGTGTGCGTAATCTGGGTAATCAACTGAGCTAGTATTTTTTGTTCCAAGATCTAACACTTTTTTTCTTTTTTTAATTAAAAATTTTTTAATTTCTTCCTTTAATTTAAACCCAGCATGGTCAGATGCTAGGATCACCTTTTCAGATTTTATTTTTCTATCACGTGCCACTGCTATTATTAAATTTACACTACATGTATATAGTATAAAAAATTAGACCACAATATTTTGATTTAAATTTTTATTAATTAATGAAATTTATAATCGGTCAAACAGGCCACTAAATGGACTCTATTTTCTTCTCCACCATTAAATGCGTTGTGATATTTGATATTGTTCGTAATATAAACTGAACCATCAGCAGGAAGGTGTTTAGCAACATTTTCGATAACCATCATGCAGCCAGGATTTGTTATTATAGGCACATGAAGTCTTGGTTCGGGATCTCTGTGCCAACTTAACGTTGATCTTGCCTCTTTCAATAAAATTCTTACTCTACCAAGTTTAAATTTAGAAGACAGCTTTTCATAAACCTCCTTGAAATAGGTGTGTTCAAAATCCTTCACAAATTCAGTGTACAAAGTTTCATCTATTATTTTATCCCTGGCTGATTCTTTTCCGGAATGATCAGGTTTTGTCCAGTAAACTCCTCTGGCATAATTGCCCTGGGTTGATTCTGGTTTTCCTGGTATTTGGTTTAAACAAATAGCAGCAAAATTTTTTATTCCGTTCGCATTATCATAATCTTTAATTTTTAAAACCTGATATAAACTTTCCTGAAGTTTATTAACATCAAATTTTAAATCTTTGACAGTGTGAAAGTCACTAAAATTATTCATATAATCAATTTAATACAATTTTCTTACTTTATATCAATATCCATATCTTTAATAGGATGGATTTGTCGCAATAGAATTATAATTTATTATAATATAAACTTTTAAATTGAAATGAGAATAATTATCAAATGAAAGATATAGGCTCGTACCCTAATGTAAGGCTAAGAAGGAACAGAAAAGCTGAATGGTCAAGAAGGCTTGTTAGCGAGAGTAACTTGTCGACCAACGATCTTATCTGGCCAATTTTTATTCGTGAGGGAAAAAATATAAAGGAATCAATTAAATCTATGCCTGGAGTCTACAGGCATTCACTTGATAAAGTTGAAGGCCTAGTAGAAAAAGCAGTTAATAAAAAAATTCCTATGATTGCTCTATTTCCCTATACTCCTATATCTAAAAAAAATTCTAGGGGCTCGGAGGCTCTAAATAGAAATAATTTAATTTGTAAGGCATTAAGATTAATTAAAAAAAACTATAAGAATATCGGCATAATGTGTGATGTAGCTCTTGATCCATATACAGATCACGGGCATGATGGAATTGTTAAAAAAAATTATGTAGATAATGATGAAACTATTAAAATTCTAATTAAACAATCGCTTTTACAAGCTGAAATGGGGTGCGATGTAATTGCTCCATCTGACATGATGGATGGTAGAGTTGGAGAAATTAGAAAAGCCTTAGATAAAAATGGTTTTAAACTAGTTCAAATATTATCATATGCCGTAAAATATGCTTCAAATTTTTATGGTCCATTTAGAGAAGCTGTTGGTTCAAAAAAATTATTGAGGAGTGACAAAAAAAACTATCAAATGGATTTCAGAAATTCAAATGAAGCTTTAAAGGAAGTAGCTTTAGATATTAGGGAAGGAGCAGATTTCGTAATGGTGAAGCCTGGAATGCCTTATCTTGATGTAATAAGATTAGTCAAAGATAGCTTTAAAATTCCTGTTTTTGCCTATCAAGTGTCTGGAGAATACAGTTTAATTCAAAATGGAATTAATAATAAAATATTGAATGAAGATGCTATTTACGAAAGTTTAATATCTTTTAAAAGAGCCGGAGCGAGTGCAATAATAACTTATTTTGCAGAACAAATTGCTGGAAGATTAAGATAACCACCACCATTTTCTTTTGCCCCATTTAATCTTATTCCATATTCTTTCATGAAAGTAATAAAAAAATATTTTTGTAATAACTTCAATTCCTGCAATTGATCACCCATTTTCCAGTCTCCCGTGATAATCCAAGCAATGATAAAAGTATCTAGAGATGCGGTAATTCTCCAGGTAATAGTTTTCAATATAGATCTTTTTGTTTGTTCTGTTTCCATTAATTATAATAGCTTTCTAAAATATTTCTAAATAATGGAAATCTCAGTCCGTTAGGGTAAATAAAGTTTTCCAATAATAATTCCTTGTTAAAAGTAAGCGCCTCTCTTATTTCATTGTTGTAAAAAGTATGTATATTATTTTTTAAAAATATTTTTGGAATTTTTAAAGACTTGTTGTTGATTTCAATAAAATTACTCACTTTAGATTCGTTGTTTTTTTCATTCAAAAGATTAACTTCATAACCTAATTCTTTTATTAAGGATAATTCCCAATGAATATATAATTCTATCCAATTTTTAGAATTGAGATTATTTATCATCATTTCAAATGAATTATAAATTTTTGGATTGATTTGTCTTTCAGGTAATAATATTTTTAATATTGATGTTAGTGAGAGTATACATGCAGATCTCCTTTTATCATCAAAAAATGATGGTGCAATCGGTTTTATTAATTCAACAGTAAAGTACCCAGTTTTATTTTCTCCAGTTGATTTCCAATTTAGTAAAATTTTATTTCCAATTTGGAAAATTTTTTTTTGCTTACGCGATGCCCCCCCATAAACAAGACCAGAATATTTGCCATGTTTTAATGTAAAAGACTCTATAATAATAGAATTTTCGCCAAAGTTGTTTTTGGAAAGCAAATATCCTTCGTCAGACCACTGCATAATTATTTTATATTTTGGTTTTTTAATAACTTGTAAGCTCCATCTTGTTCTGCTTCCTGTTTAGAACGACCTGTGCCAACAAACGCCATACTACCAACTATCGAAACTGAGATTTTATACATAGGATTATGTTTTGGTCCAGTAGAATTGACTAGGTGGTAATTTGGAAGTTTTTTAAATTTTTTTAACGAATGCTCTTGAAGTTTAGTTTTTGAATCTAAAACTGTTACATGAGACTTATCTATATTTTTTTTCCAAGCTTTTAGAATAAATCTTCTTACAAAATCATAACCTAAATCTATGAAGATTGCACCAATTACAGCTTCACAACAATCACTTAGAATTTTTTCATCATCTCTTGTGATTTTTGACTTTTGGTTTCCAGTGATAATAAAATTTTGTAATCCCAAGTCCCATGCTACATCACAACAAGTTTTTTTTTTAACTAGATTAGCAAAGCGTTTATCAAGAACACCTTCGGACTCATTTGGATAAAGATCAAATAATTTTTTTGATAGCACTAATCCAAGCACACGGTCACCCAAAAATTCTAACTTTTCATTATTATTTTTTTGATCTGCACTTTTATGTGTAAGAGCTGATTCAAATATAGACGCATTTTTAAAACCTATTTTCAAAGATTTTCTAAATTTAATTATATTATCCAAGTTTACTCTATCCTTTTAAAAAAGCGTGAAGTTCTTAATGATTTCTTCCATTTCCAAAATTTATAAAAAGGGCCTTTTTCTTTATTATTAGAAAAGAAAATTATTTGTGCCTTGCCAACCAAATTATTAAAGTTTACATAGCCAACGCTACTTAAGAATCGACTATCTTTGGAGCAATCTCTGTTATCTCCCATAAAGAAATAGTGGTTTTTTGGCACAACATATTCGTCTGAATTAATCATAGTTCCTTCTTTTCTATAAACGGATAAATGTCTTTTTCCATTTGGTAGTGTTTCCTCATAAAAATCAACTGCAATAATTTCATTGCCACAGGTAATGGTAAATAAATTTTCTATTTTTTTTTTTTTAACCTTAATTTTGTTTATATATAAGTTTTGATCGACAATCTGAATTTTATCACCTGGAATCCCAATAAGTCTTTTAATATAATCTGTTCTATTGTCAGCAGGTGTTTTAAAAACAATTACATCTCCTACTTCTGGTTTATTCTCTAAAATTCTATTTTTAAATATCTTTGGACTAAATGGTAATGAATGTCGGCTGTATCCGTATGAAAATTTTGATACAAACAAGCGATCACCAATTAATAAATTCGGCTCCATTGATGATGAAGGAATATAAAACGGTTGAAAAAAAAAACTACGAATAATTACAGCAATAACTAATGCATAAAACAAAGTCTTGAAATTTTCAATAATTAATTTTTTCATTATTTGTAAGATATAATTACAGTAGCCTGCGCCCACGGTAAGTCATCAGATAAAGAAAGATAGATTGAGTATTTTCTGGATTTAAGTTTTTTATTAAGAAAGTTTGCTGTAGCTCCTTTTAATTTTATTGAAGGTTTACCAAAATTATTATTCCTAATTTCAATATCCTTAAAATTAATACCTTGCCTAATTCCAGTGCCTAGAGCTTTACTTAGAGCCTCTTTTGCTGCATATCTTTTTGCATAAAAAGCAGCAGGATTATTTTTTTTTTCACAATACAAAATTTCATTTTTAGAAAAAACTCTTGATTTAAAAGTATTTTTATTTTTTTTTATAATTTTCTCCAATCTTTTTATATTTACTATATCAGTGCCCAACCCAAATATTCTCATTTTATTTATTAATAATTTCTTTAAATTTTTTAATAGTTTTTTTTAAACCAATAAATATAGATTCAGCTACGATAAAATGTCCAATATTAAATTCAGAAATATCATTAATTCTTGAAATTATAGAAGCCGATTTATATGTTAATCCATGACCTGCGTGAACTTCTAGGCCTAATTTTTTTGCGAAATTTGCAGACCTTTTTAATTTTAAATAGCTATTAGATATGTTTCTTTTCTTATTTAATAAATCACAAAAATGGCCAGTATGTAATTCTACACAATCAGCCCCCAAAATATACGAATGTTTTATGTCTTTAATTCTTGGCTCAATAAATAGACTTACACGTATTTTACTCTTTTTAAGCACCTTAATTAATTTATAAAGAACTGTTTTCTTCCTTTTTATATTTAATCCTCCTTCAGTCGTAACTTCCTTTCTCTTTTCAGGAACTATACAAACGAATTTCGGTTTAAACTTCGTGGCTATTTTTAACATTTCATTAGTTGGGGCCATTTCCAAGTTGACTGGTATTCTAAGTATCCTTCTAATAACTTTTAAATCATTATCTCTTATATGTCTCCTGTCCTCCCTTAAATGTATAGTAATAGAATCTGCTCCTGATTTTTGGGCTAATAGCGCAGCTTTTACCGGACTTGGATAAATTTCATCTCTTGCATTTCTAATTGTTGCTACATGATCAATATTAACACCAAGTTTCTTAATTTTCATTTAATTAAATTTCTACTACCTGGTTTAATAGCTTCAATTTTTTTAAGTTTATCAGGTAGATCAGTCTTTTTGAAAATCTCCATTTTTAATTTTATTTGTGAAATTATTTTTTGCCTAATTAAAGAATTATCATTTGATCTATCAATAATGCAGGAATAACCTATCACTTTCGAATCTAATTGTTTTACTAATTCCGAACATTCTAAAGCTGATTTTCCAGTAGTAATTACATCTTCAACGATCAAAACATTGGAATTTTTTGGTATTTTAAAGCCCCTTCTCAAAATTAATTTACCTTCGGATCTTTCGGCAAAAATAGTTTCAACACCTAATTGTCTACCTATCTCGTAACCTACAACAATTCCTCCTATGGCAGGAGATAAAATAATATTTATCTCATTAAATTTTCCCTTAATTTTTTCACAAAGTGAAGCACATATTATTTCAGCTTTTTTCGTTTGGCTTAATAATTTTGCACATTGTACATATTGGTCACTATGTAAGCCTGAGGAAAGTATAAAATGTCCTTCTAGGAGTGCGTTAGTCTCTTTTAAGATTTTTAAAGATTCGTTGTAAGAGAGCATCTTTCTTTCTGTGTCGTATTATCTTAAATTTATATTCTTTAAGTTTAAGTTCACTGATTAAGTTTTTATAATTTTTTAAATCTTCAATTTGTATATCAAAAATAAATTCTAAATAATCTTTCTTTTTAGCAATAATTTCCATATTTATTATATTGTTTTCATGAAAACCAATTAAACTGCTAACTTCTCCAAGTTTGCCAGGTATATGTGGTATTTGTATGCATAGACTACTTATGTATTTTTTTTCAGACAATAAACTGCTGTTTGTTTTGTTTTGCCAGTATTTTCTTACTGAAGCTCGCGCTTTACCTGTTCTACAGTAAGAGATCCATTGAAGAGATGGTTCTCTATTTTTTGATCCAATTATGTTCACTAAATCTCCATTTTGCAAAATGCTTTTTAAAGGTGATCCTCTGCCATTAATCTCACAAGAAACTAAAGTATCTCCAACTTTAGTATGTACAGCATAAGCAAAATCAATTGGGGTTGCTCCTTTTGGCAGCTTAATAACCTCACCTTTTGGGGTGAAACAAAAAACGTTATCTTGAAACATTTGTAATTTCGTATATTCCAAAGAGTGATTTGTATTAGTTTCTTTTTCCATAATGTCCGCAAGGTCTCTAAGCCAATCATACTCTTTGAGAGCTAAACGGCTTACTTTTTCTGAAGATTTATATATCCAATGTGAGGCTATACCTCTTTCAGCAAAATCGTGCATTTTCTGGGTTCTTATT
>Ga0209445_1001297_pt1 | contig 13614 bp, 13 predicted proteins | sample MarorgKNORR_S2LV_4_FD_188223 | JGI IMG/M metagenome (GOLD analysis project Ga0209445, IMG submission 188223) | Marine microbial communities from the Southern Atlantic Ocean, analyzing organic carbon cycling - NADW_A/KNORR_S2/LV (SPAdes) (version 2) | ecosystem: Environmental > Aquatic > Marine >...
GCTAATGCAAACATAACCATGGCAGTTAATGGAAAATTTTGTGGTGCAGGTAAGATAAACCAATAGTAAATACCAAAAGCTACAGATACAACTGCCTGGGTCCAAAGTTTAATCCATTTTGGAGCTTTGATGATTCGACTAATGATTTCAACAATTAAAATTCCAATTACTGGATAAATTGTATAAAGTAGGAAATCAATTACATCTACTCCAGTATGAGACATAATTTCTAATAATAATAGGTATAATTTCTACCTAATCTTCCCATCTGACTTTAGTTGCAATTTTTTTAGCAATTAAAGCCTGAGCATTCTCATATGGAATTGTAGCTATATCTTCCGCCTTAAAAGGACCATATTTTTCAAGATCTGCACCTACAATTTCATCTACTTCACTAAGAAATCTGATTACTACTTTTTTTATTTTATGATTTTCAGCTAATGATTCAAGAAATTTAGATTTTCCATTAATTGTGGCAGAAAGAATCATTTCTGTTCTTTCATTTTGTTCTTCTTGTGAATCTAAAATAAATTTTTCTTCATCAAGAAGATGACTAATTTCATAATCATCAGAATTAGAAATTTTTTCTAATCTGATATGTATTAATAATGATGTTAACTCAGTTGCCATTTCTATCATTGTATCTTTAATTTTATTTTCAACACCATCAAATTCTTGTTTTCGTAAATTTCCAATAAAATCAGATAAGCTCCGATAAAAATTTGGTTTGATTTCTACCAAGGAATCATTTTCAGTTTCTAGTAAAACTGTATGATGTAATGAATTGATATCAATTTGGTTTGATTCTGACATTTCTACCTAATCCTTAAATGCTGGTTGTATTTGTGTTTGATTGAAGTATAAAAATTGCCATACAAAGTTAGCCACGGAAAAGCAGTTCAAACAACTTACTCAGTTGATGAAGTTTTCTCAAGGATTCAACATGAAGGAATTCAATTTATCGATTTACAATTTACAGGTCTTACAGGTCATTTTCACCATACTACTATTTCAGCAAATACTTTCACACCAGAACAAATGAGAGATGGTTTACCAAAATTGGATGGTTCATCAATTGTAGGTTTTACATCTGTAGAAGATTCAGATTTATTGTTAAAGCCAGATCCAAGTACATTTGCAGTTATTCCTTGGATGACTGAAAATAAAACAGCTAGACTTCTTTGTGATGTTTATTGGGGGGAAGATAGAGGAAGGTTATCTAGAGATCCTAGAGGCATTGCTCAAAAAGCTGAAGCATATATCAAAACTCAAGGATTTGATTTTAGTACCTGGGGTCCAGAGGTAGAATTTTTTGTCTTTGATAAAGTTCATTGGGATGTTTTAACACCATACAAAGGACAATCATATTCAATTGAATCAGCAGAAGCTCCATGGAGTCAAACTGGAGATGGATATCCAATGGGATTACAAGAAGGATATTATCCTTCACCGCCTTCAGATACTCTTTCACCATTCAGAAATGAGTGTGTAAATATTTTAAGTAATAATTTTGGAATTTTATGTGACAATCACCATCATGAAGTTGCAACTGCAGGACAATGTGAAATTGATATTATGTATGATCATATGACAAATGCTGCAGATGCTGCACAGTCTTACAAATATGTAATTAAAAATGTGGCACAAAAATATGGAAAAGTTGCAACATGTATGCCAAAACCAATTGCAATGGATGCAGGTTCTGGAATGCATGTTAATGTTAGTCTATGGAAAGGAAAGGAAAATGCATTTTATGATCCTGATGATGAAATTGAGTTAAGTCAAGCTGGTAGATATTTTTGTGGCGGTATTATTAATCACGCAAAAGCATTATCTGCAATTTGTAATCCTACTACTAATTCATATCACAGATTAGTACCAGGATATGAGGCTCCAGCATATATTGCATGGAGTGCAGGAAATCGTTCAGCTATTGTAAGAGTTCCTAAACATTTGAAAGGAAAACAATATTCCAAATTAAAAAGATTAGAATTTAGAGCACCAGACCCTTCATCAAATCCATATCTTGTATTTGCAGCAGTAACAGCAGCTGGAATGGATGGAATTAAAAAGAAAATGGATCCAGGTGAACAAATACGTGATGATATCTTTAAAATGACAAAATCAGATAGAGCTAAACGAGGAATTGGAGTTCTACCAAAAAGTTTGGGAGAAGCATTAGATGAATTAGAAAGTGATAGAAAATTCTTAAATCCAATTTACACTAATGATGTAATTGATAAAATTATTGAATTAGAGAGAAGAGATCAAAGAGAAATTGCAATTAGACCTCATCCTCATGAATTTTATCTATACTTTGATGTTTAGACTCTTCCAGTCATTTGAAAAATAAAATAAAATGAAATTATTATTAAACTAAATCCAGATACAAAAAATATTCCTCTTTTGCTCTCAGATGTAGTAGTTTTGTATAATAAAATACAACCAGCAAGACCTGTAGATAAAATAAAAACACCATAAATTACAACATCAAAACTTTGACCTGTAATTAATGGATGGAAAAAACCAGAGAGTAATGCAAAAAATATAATTAGATAAACATATTTGAAACTGGAAAGTGCCTTAGATGAAATATTACTCATTGTGATTTGTAATTATAGTTATAAAATAAACTTTTGAAGGAAGAAATTTTCTAAAATAATCTTACATCATTCCGCCCATATCAGGCATTCCACCCATTCCAGGTGGCATTCCTCCACCCATTCCAGGTGGCATTCCTCCACCCATTCCAGGTGGCATTCCTCCTTCTCCTCCACCGCCACCACCGGAACTTTGGGTAGCGATTACATCATCGATTCGAAGAATCATACATGCTGCTTCTGCTGCTGCTGAAACAATTTGAAGTTTAACTGCAAGTGGTTCAATAATATCACTTGATTTCATATTTCCAATTTTTCCTTTCATAACATCAATTCCAGTCCATTTTTCACCTTTTTGTTGTTTAGAACGAAGAACTGTAAGAGTATCAATTGGATCCATACCTGCATTTTCTGAAAGTGTTAATGGAATTGATTCTAATGCATCTGCAAATTTCTCTGCAGCTAATTGTTCTCTACCTTCTAATGATTTTGCCCAACCTCTAAGTTTTGTTGAAGCAAATGTTTCAGGAGCACCTCCCCCTGCTACAATTTGTGGCTTTAAAATTACATCTTTTACTACCATTAATGCATCATGAACAGAACGTTCAACTTCATCAACTACTCTTTGAGAACCACCACGTAAAAGTAAAGTTACAGATTTAGGATGTTTACAACCTTCAACAAATACCCATTTATCTTCTTCAATTTTTCTTTCTTCAACATTTTCTGCACTACCTAAATCTTTTTCAAATAGATCATCAAGATTGGTTACGATTCTAGCACCTGTTGCTTTTGCAAGTTTAGTAAGATCACTTTCTTTGATTCTTCTTACTGCAATTATTCCTGCTTTAGCTAGATAATGTTGTGCCATATCATCAAGTCCTTTTTGACATAATACTACATTTGCGCCAGAACCAATTACTTTATCAACCATTGTCTTTAGCATTCTATTTTCTTCATCTAAAAATGATTTTAGTTGTTGAGGATTTGAAATGTTGATTTTAGCATCAGTTTCAGTTTTACTAATTTCTAATGCAGTGTTAATCAATGCAATTTTTGCATCAGTAATTTTTCTAGGCATACCTCCATGAACAACTTCTTTGTCAAGTACAATACCTTCAATAATAATAGAATCTTTAATGGATCCTCCTGCTTTCTTTTCTACTTTAATATCATCAATATCAACTTCATAATTTTCACCTTCTTTTTCAGTAACAGCCATTACAGATTTTACAACAATATCAGCAAGTAAATCAGAATCTTTTCTAACTAATTTAGTTTGCATTGAAGTTTTTGCAATTTTAGTTAACATATTTTTATCAACTGGAGAAATTGAATCTGCAATTTCTTCAAGATATTCTTTAGTTTTTCTTGCTGCTTTTTTATATCCATCAACAATAATTGTTGGATGAACATTTTGATCAATTAATGATTCAGCATGCTCAAGTAATGAACCAGCTAAAACAACAGCAGAAGTTGTTCCATCACCTACTTCATTATCAGTAGTTTTAGAAATCTCAACTAACATTTTTGCTGCTGGGTGTTGAACATCAATTTCTTTAAGAATAGTAGCACCATCATTTGTAATTGTAACGTCACCTAAGGAATCTACTAACATTTTATCCATTCCTCGTGGACCTAAACTGGTATGAACAATTTCAGCAACAATTTTGGCTGCTGCAATGTTGTTTTTTTGAGCATCTCTACCCTTAGTTTCTGTACCGCCTTCTTTTAGCAGCACAACAGGCATATTTCCTTTTGAAGTTGCTTGCATACCCATAAAAGGCAAAACTCCAGATTCCCCTTTTATACCTTCCAGATCATTATAAGAAAAAATAATCAGATATCGGTGTTTTTAAATTGGGAAAACCAAATTGCAAAACATGGTTAAATCCCAAAATAAGGAATCTTACAATAAAATATTTACAAAATTAAAAGAACATCATAAATGGTTTGAGAACTCAATACCATTAATCGCTAGTGAGAATATTCCAAGTCCAGCAGTTAGAGAAGCAATTATTTCTGATTTTGGTAATAGATATGCAGAAGGTTGGCCTGGAGAAAGAGTCTATGCTGGATGTATCTACATTGATGAGGTAGAGTTTGAATGTATGAAATTAGCAAAAAAACTATTCAAAGCAAAATTTGCTGATGTTAGACCAATTTCTGGTGTAATTGCTAATTTAGCAATATATTCAGCTTATTCAAATCCAGGAGATATTATGATTGCACCATCTATTCCAGCTGGTGGCCATATTTCACATGGTAAAAGAGAACATTCTGGAACAGCTGGATTAGTTCATGGACTAGAAATTGAATTTTATCCATTTAATGCTGAAGAAATGACAATTGATGTTGATAAAACAAAAGAAAAAGTAAAGGAACTCAAAAAGAATAATCGCCTTCCTAAAATGGCAATGTTTGGAGGCTCATTATTTTTATTCCCACATCCAGTAAAGGAATTATCTGATTTTCTTAAAACATATGATATTCACATCAATTATGATGCAGCCCATGTTGCAGGATTAATTGCAGGTGGTAAATTCCAAGATCCATTACGTGAAGGTGCAGATACAATGACAATGAGTACTCATAAAACATTATTTGGTCCCCAAGGAGGATTAGTTTTAGGTTCTGAAGAACATGCAGAACCAATTAAAAAAGCAACATTCCCAGGTCTTACAAGTAGTCATCATATTAACAACATGGCAGGAAAAGCAGTAGCATTTGCAGAAGCACTAGAATTTGGAAAAGATTATGCTGCTCATGTAATTAAAAATGCCAAAGCATTTGCTGTTGCATTAAGTGATGCAGGATTCAAAGTGTTAGGTGAGAGTAGAGGATTTACACAATCACATCAAATTGCAGTTAATGTTTTAGATTATTCTGATGGTGGTAAAGTTGAAGCTCAATTAGAAAAAGCCAACATAATTGTAAACAGACAACTTATTCCTGGAGATATTAAAGCTGGAAGAAATTATTTCCATCCTGGTGGTATCAGATTGGGTGTATCTGAAATTACAAGATTGGGAATGAAAGAGAATGAAATGCAAGAGATTGCAACATTCATGAAACAAATAATTATTGAGAAAAAGGATCCAAAGAAAATTCTTCCAAAAGTTAAATCTTGGAGAAAAGATTATCAAAAAGTCAAATATTGTTTTGACAATAAACTTGGTGCCTACGAATACGTCAAATTGAGATAATTTTAAGCATAATCTGTAAGGAGAGATTGATCCCCCTGACTTTTACCAAAAACTAATTCTATTTCATCAGACAAAGCATGAATTCGTCCACGTTGATATTCACCAACATCATATTTTTCAACTAGCCTTTTTGCAAGTTTGAGATATTTTTCAACTGAACCCCTTGTAATTGTAGCAATTAGCTTATGACCACACACACATGTTTGAATAAGAGGCATTCGACGATATGATTTTCCACATGCAGTGCATCTGAAACTTTGTCTTGCATATGCTCTAAGATTTCCCATAATATCTGGAACAAGATGTGTTGAAATTACATTTGAAACAAGTTCAGATGGATTAACTACATCAATTAATTCAGCATTTCTAACTTGCATATCAAATTTATCAAGCATTGAACCTAATGTTGAATATGCACTTCGAGATTTTGAAGTAGTTAATGATGAAGTTGAATGAGTAAAATGATAATCATAAAATTGTCTTTTAGTTTCTAATCTTGATTTAATAATTTCAACTGAAGTAACATCTGATGCTTTACTTTGTTGAATTGTTGATTCAAAAAATTCTAGAGGAAGTATTTTTGTTACTTCAAGATTATGTGCTTGTGGTTGAGATTCATGAGGTAGAACTAGTGGTTGAACAAGTAATGGTGCATCCATCAAACCTCCTATTCTATCAGAAAGAAATTGTCGTGAGAAATTAAGTAAACTGTCCATCAATAACATTATAGAATCAGCATCACCATCAGCATCTCGTCTTTTTGCTGAATGCCAATTTGGTGTTGCAAAACAAACATGAGTTTCAGTGTATCCAATTATTCTACCCACTATTCCAACAGAAGTATGAGGGGCTAAACCAATAATCAAATGACCAATTAATTCTTCAGTATTTTTTACATTGTAAAATGAAGATTTACCATAAAATTTTACTAAAAGTGTATCAATGTATTTGCAAGTAGAAACCAGATATCTTCCACTTTCATTAGGAATTACTACATCTTGCATTCGAAGTTCAATAATTTGATCTATACTTTCAAGTGGTTTTCCATCAATGTCATGAGAATAACCTAATTCCTTTAGTTTTTCAATAGAAGTTCCAATCCACGATGGTTTGAATTGGGTTAAAGGAGAATTTGTTGCATCAAATCGAATAGTTCCATCTTTGAATGTAGTTAAGCCTAGATTTTGACGTACAAGTCCCTTTTCAAGAGGTTCTGCAATTTTATCCTGACTGATTAATTCTTTGAGACCTTTGAATGGTTCTTTTGCACGAATACCCATCTTTTCTTGAGCTAAAAGTAATCGTGATTTTAATGGAAATTCTTTATGAGAATTTGCGGGAGCTTTTCTTTTACATTTTCCACAATATGGTTCTGTTAGTGTATCTCTACATTTGTTACATCTGAAAGTGACTATTGTTTTTTCACCACATTTAGAGCACTTTATTCCAATTGAGGGTTCATCACATTGTGAACAGTGTCTGTTGTAAATATTTGCAAAAAAGTGCTCATTTCGTGATGCTTTAAGAAGATCTCTGGTTGGTCCACCTTTATCAGATATTGGAAATAATACATGTGTAGGAGGCTTCATTTGTCGTGCAGCTGCTTTTTCAGGTCTTCCGATTCTAACTCCAATTGCAGTAGAAAATTTATTATTAATTTTAATTTTTGATGAATTTGTTAAAATTTCAGGAACTGATAATTCATTGATTATTGGTTTTGTTACAAATAATAAATTAAAGAAAATTTTTGCTTCATCATTTTCTAAAACAATTGATTGGTTTACAACTTTATGTGGAGTTCCCAATTTTTCTAGAATTTTTTTAATTTCAATTGAATACTCAATTTTCTTTTCGTTAAAATTTATTGGTTGTAAAAGTTGAAGTAATTCTTCTGATGAAATTTTATCCCAATAATAGAGATAATGAGGATGTAATGAAAACTGAAAATCAATTGAAATTTTTAATGCCTCCCCAACTGAAGGTAGTTTGGTTAAAAATTGTTCTAGATATTGATTTTTAGGCTGAGATTTTGAAATAATTTGTTTTAATTCTTCTATCCAAATCTCTTCAACATATCCTGAAGGAATTAGTTGAGCATTATTTTCAAGAAAATCTCCAAATGTGATTAGAATGTCTCCCAAATGTAAAATTTTTTCAATTTTATTTTTAATTTCTATTCCATGTTGAACATCTTTAATTTTTACAACATCTCCATTTAGAAGACGTACTGTAGGAGTTTCAATAGAATCAACAAATGCTACAGTTGCTCCCTTTCCAGGAAGATCACATTTGACTTGTGTACCAACTGCTATGGTATGATCTAAGATTTCAGCAACAACTGGATGAAATCCTACTGCAGCAAATCCAGTATTACATGCTCTTCCATATCTAAGCCTAAATCCACCTAATTTGTTAGGCATAGATAAAACAGATCTGCCTGTAATTACCTCACGCATTCGTTTTGCTGCAGGATCTTCTGCGTCGCCTGTTTGAACTGCACCTTTAAGGTCACCAAGCCACTCCCAACCATCTAAATTGTACATTTCTATTCTTTTGAGTAGTTTTTTTGATCTCCCAATCAAACCATCATTAAGAACACGTAAAGCTCCTCCTCTAACTCTATCAGTTTTGATTCGAGTCATTCCTTTATGATTTACAACTTCATATGGATCAGTATCTACACCAGCTAATTCAACTGGAAGATTTGAAATTACATGTTCGATATCCTCATCCAAAATATGAAATTGAAAGCTACTAGCTTCTCTTTCATAAATTCTCAACTCTTCAACAAATCTACCTGTTTCATCATCAAAGGAATTTGCTTGAAATTTTGATAGTCCTGCTATTTTTCTAACATGATCTGCAATTAGTAAAGTTACTGCCGATTCTGTTCCACCTGCAGAACGCATAGGTCCTGCAATTGAAACTGAAAGATAATCAGTTCCGTCTTTGTTTTTCTTAATTTTTACTTCACTAATTCCTTGTAGAGGTGCAATAGTTACACCTTCAGTAATTATTGCTAATCCTACACGAACTGCAAGATCTAATTTATCTTCTAAAGAAGCATCTGGAAGTGAATATTTTCCTAATGCAATATCTTTTGCTAGAATTAATGCAGAAAGTTCCTTTCCATTAATTTTTAAAATTTCTCTTAATGGATCAGCAATATCAATTTCGTGCATTTTTGCAACTCGATCTGCCAAATCAAATGCAATTTTAGGCTCAATTATCCCTGATGAATCAACTAAAGTAGATTTTGCTGATGCTGCATGTTCAAATATGGAATATGTCTCAGTTGAGAGATTTGAATAATAATCCAAATAATAGTCTGGCATTTCAATATCACGAATACGAGAAATTGCATCATTTTCAGACATTATAGATTTAGTATTACTTGCTACTTTGAATTGCTTTTGCTATTTCTTCTAGTTTTGTCAAACTTCCTCCCTTTTCAAGGAAAGTTCCAATAACTAATGCATCTGCTCCTGCTTCAACCAAACTTTCAGCAGTCTCAACATCTTTGATTCCACCACCTACTATCAAAAATCCATTAAAGGTATGTCTAACAGTTTTAACCATTTCAGGAGTTACGTTAGTTTTTGCGCCAGAACCTGCTTCTAAATATACAAATCTCATACCTAGAAATTGTGCTGCTAATGAATATGCAGCAGCGATTTTAGGTTTTTCAAATGGGATTCCTCTTGCAGAACCAACAAACCAAGCAGATGTACCATCACCTACCACTAAGTAAGCAGTTGGTAAAGGTTCTAAACCAAATTTAGCAACACTTGGAGCTGCTAATGCTTGTGCTTGTGTAATAAAATAAGGATTTTCTGAATTCATTAGTGAACTAAATAGAATAGCGTCTGCATCAGGTACAACACCTGTAACATTACCAGGAAAAAGAATTAACGGAATTTTAATGCCTTGTTTAATACCCTTAACAACTTGAGACATTTCGATTTGATCAGTAGCAGATGAGCCTCCAACTAAGATAGCAGAAGCACCAATTTTTTCAACATCTTGAGCAAGTTTACTTGAAGCCTCTAAATTTGAAACTTCAGAATCAATTAAGACAAATAGCAATGCGTTCTTCTTCTCCAATTCTAATTTTAGGAACGATTCAACTTTTCCGATCATGGTTGTGGTCTGTATATGATACTTTAAAGTTTAATTGGAATAGGGGTATACAGTTTTGTATAGCTATGGCAGAGTCTAAAGAATCTAATTTTAACAACATTATGAGTAAAATTATCAAAAAATCACTGTTTACAGAGCGACAAATTGAAATAATTTTAAATCAAAAGGATCTTCTTGAATCAAGTTTTTCCATATCTAAAGGAGCGTATTACAGACAAGTAGGTCAATCTAGAGAGAAATTAGTCGCATTATTCTATTCAATCATACTTTTACGCGGTTTAGGAATACTTTTGCCTGATGATATTGATGTGATATCAAAACTTTCAGAACAGATTAGTGTGATTAATGAGAGTGATATCTTTCCTGAAAGAGAAAATGAAGTGATTAGTGTAATAGAGAAGGTAATCAGACAGGCATCAAACATGTGATAGTTATGATTAGTGTAATGAATAATCAATTGTGATTACCATTGTAAGACTGTGATTGTTAGTGTGTGATTGTTAATCTAAAGTGTGAAATAATATTGGTCAATCACAATAAATCACAACATAGGCATAAAAATTGTGATGTTAGTAGAAATTCCTGATCCTGAAGTGATTTTAGGTGTGATTTTAGCATTTTTGTTAGGTTTGGGTGGTTTGTATCTATTCTTCAAAGTACGTCCATTCATAAAATCTAATAGTGATATTGCTGATCCTACTCAAACAGAACGTCTAGAGTACTATGAAAAACAGTTAATTGATATGAAAATACGCCTAGATGCATTAGAAATTCAAGGAGTTGAAGAAAATCCAATTGATCCAAACCTAGACTTGAAACAATTTATGCAAAAATTAATAGAAACTAAAGAGCCTGAAAAGCAAATTGAAGTGATTAAAGACCCTGAAGTTGTTCTTGAAAAGCAAGTTTCTACACCTAATATGACAAGTATTGAGCATGTGAGCCCAACTGATTATGTGTTGCATTTAATCACAAACAAAGCTATGACATCACGTGATATACAAATCACAACAAAAAGAAGTAGAGAGCATACATCTAGATTAATGAAGAAATTATTTGAAAGTGGTTTAGTTCAAAGAAACACAGAAACAAAACCATACATATATTCAATTACAGAAAAAGGAAAATCTAAAGTTGAAGATGTTGTATCCAATCCAATTATTGTATAGATTATTACAAAGTTAATTTTTTAATAAAATAAATTATTTTAATTGAAAATCATCATATTTTCTAAAATTTATTAATCTATTAAAATATTAAATTATATATATTATTAAATTATAATGATAATATGTCAGTACAAGAAAACGAAGTGTTAGTAAAAATAACATCTGCAGGTACTATTTCAATCCCCAAACAATTTCGAAGATTTATGGATATACAAAAAGGAGAATATGTGAAAATGATTCTTGGAAAGGATAGTTTGATAGTTAGGAAAGTAACTATTATTTGATAGATTGTTGTTTTTGAGCAATCTTAATTGATTGATAGGTCCATTCCCGGCCAGTTCTTATTCTATCCACCCTACCTTTTGCTGCAAATCGTGACAAATATGTCGAAATAACACTAAGTTTTACTGGTTCGTTAAACTCATCCTCATATTTTTCAAGAATATTTGTTGAAGTAAATTTGCCCATAGGGAAGAATTTATCTGTAATATGCCAAATTTTTGAGCCTACTGAATCCATTTTAACAGATTGTTCTTCTTCTTCAATATTCATTAAATCCATCATTTCAAATATTTTGAGGACTTTATCCCTGGTAACGTTCCCTTCTAATTTAATATCATAACGGGCACCATCTGCATCCTCCATATCTATTCTTATTCTTTTTTTTGCCATCTTTGAGATCTAACTGATCTAATGTTAACGGTTGAAGTGATCTGATCAGTTTTGTTAACATTGTAGTTTGTTAACATTGACTGCCTAGCCCATGCCCAGCCAATTTTTTATTATTAACAATAATTTTTGTTTTAAACCCCCTTGAATACAAATTATCGTGCCTGGAATGGAAATAAAGGGGTAATTTTGTGATATTCACAGTGTTAATGTTGTTATTAACGCCTGGAATGGAAATAAGAGGGTCAAAATTAGGTTTTTTTATAATTTCTTTACACAATCTTAACAAATTGTTAACATATTTCATTTCAAACAAAGAACTCACACACCAATATTTCCACTCTTCTTTTTTAAATTTATTTTTTTTAAAAAATCTAAATCTAACTAAAAATAACTAATCATAAACTAAACTAGAATTACTATTGTATTCTTTACTCTCTTTATTAGAAGATGAGTAAGATGAAACAGATAGGAAATGAAGGTGTCTGAGTATGTCTGACCCAATTGATAAAATGCTTGATGCAGCAGAATCTGGGAAATCTATTATTAAAAATCGAGAAATTCTTCATTTTACATATATCCCAAATATTATACTGCATAGAGATTCTGAACAAGAACAAGTTACTCAATCACTATTACCAATTTTAAAACAATCTAGACCATCCAATCTATTAGTTTATGGAAAACCTGGAACTGGTAAAACTTTAGTTGTTAAAAAAGTACTTTCTAAAATTCAAGAAAGAGTTGAGAAATCAAACTTTCCAATTAAATTAGTATATTCTAATTCTAAAAATGAGACAACATTATACGGATTATTAGTCAGTATAGGCAGACAATTAGGCCTAAATGAGAAGGAATTACCTATAACTGGACTTGCTATTAGTGAAGTCTTCAAAAGATTACTAAATAAAATTAAGAAAGAGAAACTTAATGCAGTTTTTGTAATTGATGAAATTGATTATCTTGCTCAATTAGTAGTAAAAACTGGGAAAGATATTCTATATCAATTAACGAGAGCAAACGAGCAATTAGATGTAGGTTCTCTAACTATGGTTGGGATTTCAAATGACTTAACATTTAAAGAAAAACTTGATCCTAGAGTAATTAGTAGTCTAGGTGAGGAAGAAATCGTATTTACTAATTATAATGTTGAACAAATTAAAAAAATTCTAGAAGAAAGAATCAAAGAATCTTTTATTGAAAATGTTGTAGAAGACCCTGCGTTAAATCTCTGTGCTGCACTTGCTGGAGGAGAACATGGTGATGCAAGAAGGGCAATTGATTTACTTCGAGTAGCTGGAGAACTTGCTGAAAGGCAACAATCTGATAAAGTTACAATTGAACATGTTAGAGAAGCCTCTCTAAAAATTGAAGAAAATAAGGAAGAAGCATCTCTAAAATCATATCCACTACATGAAAAATTAGTACTTTTAGCCATAATGAAGGCTAATGGATCATCTACTGGTGAGATTTACTCTTCTTACAAAAACCTCTGTAAAGTAGTTGGGAAAGATGGATTAACTCAAAGACGAGTTACTCAAATGTTAAGTGAAATTGAATTATCTGGAATTATCTCTGGAAGATTAATTCATCAAGGAATTCATGGAAGAACTAAAAAATACAAACTAACAGTTTCATCAGAAATGATTAAAAAATCTTTCAAAGATGAATTAACTTTGCAAGACATTATTTGAGTTTGAACTATAATTCTCATGTAATACTTGGAAAGTTTTTAGATTTACAATAATAGCAAGACCTGGATTTGGGATCATTCCAACACTTGCTTGAAAAGGTGTTTGTTTTTGCCAAGACCCTGAATTAACTAATAAA
>Ga0209445_1001298_pt1 | contig 13601 bp, 6 predicted proteins | sample MarorgKNORR_S2LV_4_FD_188223 | JGI IMG/M metagenome (GOLD analysis project Ga0209445, IMG submission 188223) | Marine microbial communities from the Southern Atlantic Ocean, analyzing organic carbon cycling - NADW_A/KNORR_S2/LV (SPAdes) (version 2) | ecosystem: Environmental > Aquatic > Marine >...
TTCCCGTTATGGCAGAAAGATGGCATGATGATGGTCTCATTGATGAGTGGATAGAAACAGGAATAATTGAAGAACACAACAGTAAAGTTCAGACTTATACTAAAACGTTTGATATAAAGGATTTTGAAGGTGTAACAATTAGGATACCAGCAAATGTTGTAATAAAAGAATCTGATAAATTCTCGGTTACGATAGATGCAACTGCAAGAGAATTTGAATATTTAGAGGTAGAAAAGTCCTCAGATGATGTATTAAAAATTTATTCTGAGAGAACTAGATGGAGATTGAAACACTGGAAGGGTAGTGACAAAACTTCGATAGTGATAGAGCTCCCTAGCATAAATACTCTTGAAACTTCTTCAGCTAGCAATACTGATGTTGAATTCTCCAGTATAGAAGAATTAACACTTGTTTTAAGTGGTGCTTCTGATTTAGATATAAATTCTGATATTTCTAAGTTAAATGCTAAAACATCAGGAGCTTCAGATCTTGATATTAATGGCAATGTTGTAGATTCAAATTTCAAAATAACAGGAGCATCGCGTGTGGATATTGAGGGAAAAGGAGAAAGTTTGGTAATTAGGATTAGTGGTGCATCAAAATTTGATGGAAGAGAATTTGTGTCAAATTCAATTTCATTAATTGCCTCTGGAGCATCAACTTCTCACATTTATTCTGTAGATAGAATTAGTGTAGATGCTTCTTCTGCAAGCAAAGTTTATCATTATGGAACAGGTAGTATTGATGATTTTGATTTATCATCTGCTGCTTCATTTAAGACAGTAGATAAAAAATTACATAAACATCAAGAAAAAAATTAAATTAAGTTTAACTAAATAATAATTATATGGATTCAATAAATAAAAACTGGAAATCAATATTTCTTTTCTCAACTATTTTTTTCGTGCTAGGATATCTAGTAGGAAATAGCTTTAAAGGACATAAACCTATGGGTGGGTTTTTTGTAAGTGATGGTATTAAGGGAATGGGTAATATGGGAAATATTTTAAAGGGTGATGGAAAAAATGAACACATTGTTATAAAGAAATTTAAAAATGGTGAAAGTACAATAGATGTTAACATTAATAGTGAAATGGATATTGACAAGCTAATTAAAGAAGCTGAAGGAAATCCAAATATGACCATTAAAATCGATAGTACTTCAAAGGATGGTAAGAAAGAAATTAGGGTAGAAGTTAGAAAAGAAATACATAGTAAACATATTAATTAATTCGATAATAATTTAGCTAACCTATGTATAACCTAATAAGGATTTATTGGTTAAGTAGATTATCATTTTTTATAATTTTTTAATAATTATATAGGGTTGTAAAGAAAAAGAATATTTGTAAATTAGATTTTACAATATACATTCATCTTAAATATAAATTATTAACCCATGAAGAATCTAATTAAAATATATTGCTGCTTCTTAATTTCTCTTTTTATTCCATTGTTATCTATAGCACAGAAAATAGATAATGATATGATCAAGGATATGCAGTTTAGACATATCGGTCCAATAGGTAATAGATTAACATCAGTTGCGGGAGTTTCTAATGAACCCTTAATATACTATGTAGGGGCAGCTTCTGGTGGTGTGTGGAAGACTATTGATGGTGGATTGAACTGGAAACCTATATTTGATGGTCAGGAAGTTCATTCTATAGGTGCTATTGCTGTTGCACCATCTGATCCAATGACTATATATGTAGGCACAGGTGAGAGTTCAATTAGATCCAATGTGTCCATCGGTAATGGTGTATATAAGTCTGAAGATGGAGGTGAGACATGGAAACATTTAGGTTTAAAAAATTCAGGAAGGGTTAGTAGAATCGTTGTTCATCCAGACAATCCTAGCCTTGTATATGTAGGTGCTTTAGGTCATGCTTATTCTCCGCAAAAAGAGAGAGGAGTGTATATGAGTGATAATGGGGGTGTTACATGGAAACATACTTTGTATATAGATGATAATACTGGAATATCCGATATTGTTATGGATCCTAATAATTCAAGGATTTTATTTGCAGGTGCCTGGCAATTAGAACTTAAAACATGGATAAGGGTAAGTGGAGGACCAGGAAGTGGTATTTTTAAGTCTATTGATGGGGGATTATCATGGAATAGACTTAAAGACAATGGATTACCTAAAAAAGATGTTGGTAAAATAGCGCTGGCTATGACTCCAGCTTCACCTGATAGATTATACGCTCTTATTGAAACAGGAGATGGTATCCCTTATAATGGGAAAGAAACAGAATCTGGAGAATTGTGGAGATCTGAAGATAATGGTAAAACTTTTAAGCTTATAAATTCTAATAGAGAATTAGGTTCTAGGCAAGCTTACTACACTAGAACTGCAGCTTCCCCAGATAACGCTAATGAAGTCTATTTTATTAGTTATAGATTTTTTTCTAGTATTGATGGTGGTGTCTCTTTAGAAAATCGCTCACAATTATCTTCCCCTAACTGGGATCATCATGAAATGTGGATTGATCCTACTAATGGAGATAGGATGGCAGTGGCTGGTGATGGAGGAATTTCTATTTCTCAAAATAGAGGAAAATCATGGTTAAGGACATTTTTACCTATAGCTCAACTTTACCATGTAACTACTGATAATAACGTACCTTATAATGTTTTAACTAATAGGCAAGATGGTCCATCGATGAAGGGACCTAGTAGAAGTAGGACAGGAAACTGGTTTGGTCCTGGAATGATACAATCAGGTATGTGGAGAGCTGTTGGAGGTGGTGAGAGTGGTTTTGCAACTGCAGACCCTAAAAATCCAGATATTGTATGGTCTAGCGCATCAGGATATGGACCCCTTGGAGGAATTGTTACTAGATACAACGAGAAAACTAAGCAGTTTAGACAACTAGAGGTATGGCCAGAATTTACTGCTGGAAGCCATGCATCATTATTAAAGTACAGATTCCAGTGGACATTTCCTCTTTTGATTTCTCCACACGACAATAAAACTATTTATGTGACAAGCCAATATGTACATAAAACAACAAATGATGGTCAATCATGGGATGTAGTAAGTCCTGATTTAACCTTAGATGATGAGAAGATGCAAGGATTTTCTGGAGGTCTTACAGGAGATAATATTTCTGTTGAATATGCTAATGTTATTTATGCTTTTGATGAGTCCCCTGTACAACAAGGTGTATTGTGGGCTGGAACTAATGATGGTCTCGTTCATATCAGTCAAGATAATGGAAAGACATGGAATAATGTTACTAAAAACATTCCTAATCTTCCCAAACTTGGAGTTGTTAGGAATATTGAAGCTTCAAAGTGGAGTGCTGGTAAAGCTTACCTTACAATAGAATTCCATCAAGTTGGAAACTTTGATCCTTATGTATATAAAACAGAAAATTTTGGAAAATCTTGGAAGAAAATTACTAGTGGTATTAAAGAAGGAAATCTAAGTTATACAAGGTGTGTGAAAGAAGATCCAGTTAAAAAAGGACTCTTATACCTTGGAACAGAAAACACATTATACTTGTCTTTTGATGATGGGGAAAATTGGCAAGAAATGATGTCTAATTTACCTCATACCCCTATGTATTGGATAGATATTCAAGAACACTTTAATGATCTTGTTCTTGGAACTTATGGTAGAGGAATATGGATATTAGATGATATTTCACCTCTCCAGCAAATGAATAAAAGCATACTAGAAAAAGATATGCATTTATTTAATATAAAACCATCTTACAGGTTTCATAATGTAACAAGTAGTCTTCAAATGTTTCCTGAAGCATCGACAGGTTCTGACCCTCCAAGTGGAGCATCGATTAATTATTGGTTAAAAGGAAAACAAAAAGAAGTAGAAATCATTATAACAAATTTTGATAATGATACTATAAAAACTATTAAGGAAGATGGAGTAAAAGGAATCAACAGAGTATGGTGGGATTTTCAAGGGGAAAGTACTAATGAAATTATATTAAGGACAAAACCTTTATATGCTGAATGGGTATCTCTAGATAAAAATAGAGAGAGAAAAGTTCCGTTTGAGTTATCAATAATGTCACCTCCTGGGACATACAATGTACATTTAAAATTGGGGGATAATATAATGACTCAGAAACTAGAAGTAATAAAAGATCCTCATTCTGAAGGAAGTATCGAAGATATAACACTTCAAAACGATTTGATGAAAAAAATATATGATGATATAAATGTAACTGCTAACTATATAAATTCTATAGAAATTGTTAGGAGGCAACTATTAGATTTAAAATCAATACTTTCTAATACTAAGAAAAAAGAAGAATTAATATTAATAGTGGATAGTCTAGAATCTGATTTTTTAAATCTTGAAAAAAAATTAGTTCAATTGAAGGAAACAGGGACGGGACAGGATGATGTACGGTTTGAAAAGATGATTGGTGGAAAATTAGCTTATCTTGGAGGAAATGTTCCAAACGCAGATTTTAGACCTTCAGATTCTTATTATGAAGTATATGAATTACTAAGTAAAAGATTAAAAGATGTGGGAGTGCAATTTGAAAAATTAAAAAACGAAAGGTTAAAAGATGTTATTAATACCTTAAATGAAAAAGGCGTTAATATGATTATTATAGAATAATTATTTATTCATCTCTCTGTAATTAAACAAACTTCTCACTAATTAACCTGGCCTTTTGAATTATTCTAGGATAGTAGTAGATTGAATACATGAAAAAAATACAATTATTGATTTTTTTATTGGTTCACTTTACCATGTTTTCTCAAAATAAAAATAATATTGATAGTTATAATTATTCAGCATATGGTCTAATTCCAGTTCCGTTTAACGAAGTGACTCTTGAAGATAAATTTTGGAAACCTAGGTTAATTACTCAAGTGGAAACACTCGTTCCATTTGCATTAGATAAAACCATAAACGCGCAAATTGCATTGAGGCAAACTGGAAATTTTTTATCTGGTATAAATGATAATTTACCAGAACCACATGCATATCAATCATCAGATCTTTATAAAGTAATGGAAGGTGCTGCTTACTTATTGTTTTTAGAAGAAAATCCAGGTCTAGAAAAACGTATGGATGATATTATTGATTTAATAAGTAGTGCTCAAAAAAAAGATGGATACTTATATGTAGGTCATATAACTGGAGTGTCAAGTGGTATATCAAATAAAATTAAAGATCCTACAATTTTTGACAGAAAGCCAAATGAAGTTGATCTTGCTAAAAATACAATGGTTTGGATGATGGGGGATAGACCTTACTCAAATGTTATCCATAGTCACGAATTGTATAACATGGGTCATATGTATGAAGGTGCTATTGCATATTATCAAGCTACAGGAAAAGATAAATGGCTAAAAGTTGCTGAAAAAAGTGCCCAACACATTAATAAAGTTTTTTTTGAGGGAGATCCAAATTATAATAATGGAAAACCAGTTAATCAAGCTCCAGGTCATCAAGAATTAGAGCTAGCATTAACAAAACTATATAGAATTACGGGCAATGAAATGTATTTAAATATGGCTAAGAAATTTTTAGATATTCGAGGAAAAACATTTATACCTAATGGAGAACGATATAATTCTCCAATATATGCACAGCAGCATTTGCCAGTGACTGAACAAAGGAAAGCAGTAGGCCATGCAGTTAGGGCTACTTATTTATATTCTGGTATGGCTGATGTGGGAGGTCTTTTTGGAATCAGTGATTATGATAAAGCACTCAAAAGTATATGGAATGATATTGTTGATAAAAAAATGAGTATAACAGGTGGTTTAGGAGCAGTTCAAGGTATTGAAGGATTTGGACCTGATTATGTTTTACCAAATAAAGAAGCCTATAATGAAACTTGTGCAGCAGTAGGAAATGTTTTTTTTAATTTCAGAATGTTTTTACTAACTAAAGATGCTAGGTATATGGATGTAGCTGAAATTTCACTTTTAAATAATTCTTTAGCGGGAGTTAATATTGAAGGTAATAAGTTTTTTTATGTTAATCCCCTTGAAGCTGATGGAACTACAGAATTTAATCATGGAAAGGCAGGTAGATCAGCATGGTTTAATACGGCATGTTGTCCATCAAACATAGCAAGGTTAATACCACAAGTTTCTGGAATGATGTATTCATTTTCTGGTGATGAAATATATTTAACTTTTTATGGAAGTAATTCTAGTAAAATAAAATTAGAATCTGGAATAGTGAGGATAAAACAAAAATCTGAATATCCATTTGATGGCAAAGTTGATTTAACGATTTCTCCTAATTCTAGTCAAAAATTTAAATTAAAACTTAGAATTCCAAGCTGGGCAAATTCAAAGCAATTCGTGCCAGGCGAATTATATAGTTATGAGAATAAAAATTATGAAAAATGGCAGCTATCGATAAATGGAGTACAAATAAATGCAAAAACTGAAAATGGTTTTGTTACAATTGATAGAACATGGAATGTAGGAGACAAGGTGACACTAGATCTTCCAATGAATGTAAGACTAAACAAAACAATCAACAAAGTGAAGGAAAATAAAAATAGGGTAGCAATTACAAGGGGACCTCTAGTATATGTTGCTGAAGGTATTGATAATTATGGCCCAGTTCAAGAGTTTTATATAGAGGATATGGTTGATAATAATAAGATAAAAATAAAAAAAATAAATACTGGAATTCTTAAAAATGTTGTGAGTATAATATTTCCAGCAAAAAAATTAAATAATAAAATAGAAGAAACATTTTTAAAAATGATTCCCTATTATGCTTGGAATAATCGTGAAAATAGTTCTATGATTGTTTGGATCCCTTTTATAAAAAAATAATAGAATTGATTGTTAATTCATTCTTTCCATTTATCAATTGCTATATAAATTACATTATTTTAAAACTATAAAAACTAATTTATAAGGAAAGTACTAGAAAAAATGAAAAATATAAAATATCTGATGTTGTTAATGTGTTGTGCGAAAAGTATAGTATGTATAGCACAGGCACCCGAAATAACATCCCATAAAATAGGGTTGATGGTAGAGGGATTATATGAAGAGGAATCAAAAGCTATTCAGAAATTTTTAGTAAGCCAAGAAAAACTTGAAAGTGTGAAAATCAATAATAGTTTATTAATGAACGGACAGTTAGAATCACTTGATCTGACTCATATTTGGATACATCAACTTTCTGGAAATTATGGAGAATATAAAAAAAATAACGTTGGAGAACTTATAAAAAAGTTTGTTGAGAATGGTGGTAATCTCATTCTTTCCATGGAGGCAGTAAGATTGCTGAATGACTGGGGCATTGAAAAAAATCCCTTTGAAATCAAAAAGGATTCAATATCAGATAATGGATTTGGTAGACCTTTGGGATTTCATTCTTTTAAATCCCATCCTGTTTTTGAAGGACTGCATGGTGGAGTTTACCCATGGAAAAGTAAAGAAGATCATACAGTTCTTAAAATTGGTTTTTTTGATGATCGTCTACCTGACACAACTATTTCAAAAGTAATCGGTGTTGAATGGACCTATATTACGTTTCATGAAAACAATAAATTGGTATTGGAATACCAATGGGGAAAAGGTAAAATAATTACTGTAGGAGCTTTTTCTTATTTTTCCAAGGAAAATTACAACACTCACGAACTGCATCGCTTTTATTCCAATATATTTAAATATATGGCAGGAAATGTCAAAAATATTGAACCAAACTATTGGAACTATTCTCCTCAAAAAGTCACGATACTTAAACAAAATTTTTCAAACATCGATGTTTCTCAAGCATCTAAATGGATCTTGCCAGAATTTACAATTAATTTAAAGAAACAAGAAGCAACCAATAACGTTGTCATAATGTCGGGACGACGAATGGTAGTTATAGGCAAACAAAAAGGTGGGATTGATGAAGTTTGGACAAGTCCTTTCATGTCTTTTAAAGATGTAGAAACAGGGGTATTGTTGAAGAATTCGGATGTTGTATTTTGGTTAAAAAATTTAACACCATCAATCACATCATCTCCCGAGTTACTTATTAGAGAATATGAAGTAGGAGGAACGTTTCTAAAAGAAATAACCACGATCTCCTTGGACAAACCAGTGGGTATTGTACATTACGAATGGGAAGGCGAAGAGGTATTAAAAATATTTATGAAATACACCTCTAATTTCCGTTACATGTGGCCCTATTCAGAAAAAGTAACTTCTTCGATTTCTTACAAATGGGTACCAGAAATGAACGCTGCTGTCAGCTCTGGACAATCCGAAAAACTGGTAAACATTATGGGCTTCAGTAGTAAACCTGAAATATTTAAATTGGGACAATATGATGGATTCAATTTAAATAATGGAAGTCCTATTGGAATTAAAACAGATTTAAAACAGGTTAGCGGACTTTTTTGTTTTGATGCCAAAGATGTCAAAGGAAAATTTAGTGCTTATATGGTAGCAGGGGATGATGGCATTGAGAAAACTATAGAAATCTATAAGTCAGAATCTAATAATTTCAATCAACTTTTTATGAAATCATCCGAATATTATAAAGATCTGCTTGACAATAGTCTGATGTTAACAACCCCTGATCATCAATTTAATGAGGGGTATAGGTGGGCAATGGTACGTTCGGATCAGTTTTTTCAAGAAACTCCAGATATAGGAACATCCATGGTGGCTGGATTCGGTACTACGTTACAAGGATGGGATGGTGGACATAGGATTAGTGGACGCCCTGGGTATGCCTGGTATTTTGGTCGGGATGCACAATGGACAGGTCTTGCGGTTAATGCTTATGGTGGACATAAAATGGTGAAAAAAATTTTAGATGTATTTACCAATTTTCAAAGTTTAAACGGTAAGATTTACCATGAGCTTACAACGAGTGGTGCTGTTCATTATGATGCTTCGGATTCGTCCCCTCTGTATGTTGTATTGGCAGCTCATTATTTAAAGTATTCGGGAGATATTGAATACATTAGAAAGATTTGGCCCTCTATTAAAGGGGCAATGGATTTTTGTTACAGCACAGATACCGATAACGATGGTTTAATTGAAATAACTAACGTTGGACATGGTTGGATAGAAGGGGGTTCAATGTTTGGAACCCATACCGAAATTTACCTTGCCGGTTGTTGGGCTGCTGCTTTGGATGCTGCTTCCTATATTGCGAGCAGTTTAAACAATGATGGATTATCAGATTTATATCATAAAAATGCACAAAAAGTGCGAAAAATTATTGATGAAGATTTTTGGAATAAGGAAGGGCAGTATTTCTATAATGGCAAAATGATTGATGGTTCATATATGAATGAAGAAACTGTATTGTCTGGAGTTCCAATTTATTTCGATGCTATCATTGATCCTGTAAAAGCATTTAAAACAGCATCATCTTATGCAAGCAATTTATATTCATCGGATTGGGGCGTTAGAATTTTACCTGAGAGTAGTAAAGGTTTTAACCCTAAGTCATATCATTCTGGTATGGTTTGGCCATTGTTTGCTGGTTGGGCATCTTTGGCCGAGTATAAAACTGGAAACTACGTGAGTGGATATAGTCATATTATGAATAATTTATTAATGTATCGTTATTGGAATTTAGGAAGTATCGAAGAAACTCTCAATGGTGAAATATTTAGCCCCGCTGGAGTATGTAGTCAACAGGGGTGGTCAGAATCAATGGTTTTACAACCTATTATTGAAGGGATGTTAGGAATAAGTCCAGATGCATTATCCAATCAAATTTCTTTATCTCCTCGCTTTCCATGGCATTGGAAAGAAGTAAAAGTGGATAATATTATTTTTGGCAACCATAAAGTTAATTTCAAGATGTCAAGGACGGCAACTTCAACTACTTTTCAGTTCCAAGAAGCACTTGAAAATGGAAGTATTATGCGTCTGTCACCATCTTTACCACTTAGTACCACTATAAAAAAAGTCATGGTTAATGGAGAAAGTGTAAAGTATACAGTACTTGATAATGCTGAAAGTGTAAATTTAGTAATTGATGGATTGGTTATAAATGGTAGAACAATAGTCAAGATTATTCATCGGAATGGCATAGGTGTCATTCCAATTGTAAATATGCCTGAACCCGGCAGTACTAACAAGGGGGCAAAAGTTGTACAACAGCAATTATCTGATAAAAATTTCGAAATATTCATTGAAGGTCTACCAAATGAGACCTACCAATTTAAGGTAATGTCACATGTTAAAATAAAAAAAATCACTAATGGAAATATTGTAAATAAAAAAGGCAACATTTATACTGTTGAAACCACAATACCGCAATCTTATCAAAAATATATGAGGCAAAAAATTTCGATAAATTTAAAGTATTGAGTAAAAATTTAAAAAAGTAAAATAAAAAATGTTTTCAACTCATTTTATTGTTCATTCTATTTCATCCAGAAAATTAAGGGTACTTGAAAAAAATATTAAAATATTATTTTCTGATAGAAGAAAGTATAATTTTTTTATAAAACATTCTAAGTATAAAGGACATGCTGTTGAATTAACGAAAGAGTCTATAAAAGAAAAGGTAAATGTTATAGTGGCTTGTGGTGGAGACGGAACAATAAATGAGGTTGCAAGAAATGTTGTTTTTAGTTCTATAATTTTTGGTATTGTTCCAATGGGATCTGGAAATGGTTTAGCGAGGTATTTAAATATTCCCAATAATATTTTAGAGGCATTAAAAATTATAAAGGAAAAAAGTATAAAAAAGATTGATGTAGGAAAAATTAATGATGATTATTTTTTTTGTAACACTGGTGTATCTTTTGATGCTTTTTTTATGAGAAATTATAATTATTATAATCAAAGAGGAATTATAGGATATGTTAGAGCGTTTCTTGTTTCATTGTTTGATTTTAGATATTTAGAAACTAAGATAGATGGAGAGGGACTAAATCAAACTTCAAAACCATTTTTGCTTCTTATTTCTAACACTAATTTATTGGGTTATAATATATCTATATCACCAAATGCTTCAATATTTGATGGAAAATTAGATCTTATTGTAGTTGAAAAAATGAGCTGGTTAAAAATTTTTCTTTTTCTTATTATGACTTTTTTTAGATATTATCCTAAAATTAATAAAATTAAGAGATCTAAAATTAACTATGTAACTCTCCATTCTCAAGATAAGAATTTTATTTACCAAATTGATGGCGATTTTGTAGAGAAAAAAACAAATAAACTTGTAGTTTCTGTTTTACAAAAAGGACTTAGTGTAATCGTCCCATGTTAATATTAAAATAGTAAAGTTTAAATAGCAGAGTATTTATTATTTACTTAACCAATAACTAATTTTAAAAGTTAGGCTCCAACTTTTTTTGTCAATAAAGTATTCGTCTCGACTATTAAATACAATAAATAGATCTGATGTAGGTTTATATCTCCATTGAAATCTAGAATTAAAACTCAATAATTTATTTTGTTGATTGTATTGAAATGTATTTGTAAAAAAAAGTGAACGATTAAAAGTGATATCTGTTTTAGATCCAATTAACCAATAATTACGTACATTCCACGGATCACCTAAATAAATATGTGTATAATTTATAATTCCATTTAAACTTAAATAAGGCTGGATTCTATAACCAATTTCTGTAAATACTTCATGGGAGGTACCCTCATTGTAAAATCCCCCTTTATTTGCTTTAAAATTAAAAGTAAATAGACTTTGAGGTTTACTAGAGTATTCAATTCCTACAGTATTCCATTTATGTTCACTTAAAGCTTCTAAATAAGAAATTTTTTCTTGAGTAGGATCAAAATCATTTAATAATTTCACAAACAGATGGTTGAAGATGAATTTAAACTTAGAACGATTATTAAAATTAAACTCATAATTAAATCTTCCTAAAATATCAGTATTATTTTCTAATGCATTAAAATATTGTTCTTGATAATAACTAGGACCATGTGATATGAGTTTTACTTCCTTTTTTAAATAAAACAAATAGCCTAGAAGACCACTGATTTTAAAATAGTCTTTACGGGGTATATAACCCACTTCAGCATTAAATCCTTTTCCTACAAATTCTTGTTGAATTTTTGAGTACCAATGTGTGGACTTGTATTCTAGATGTGAAGCAATAGTACTTGCATTAGAATTCTGATTTGGATTAAAAGATTTAATATAGAATGTTTTAGCATTCCAGAGGTTGTTAGAAGATGCATAATTATATTCAATTCCAAGTGTTCTGTTATACCTATTTACATTAGGGTGTTTGTCTTCGTTTATTTTTAAACCTTGTTTGTTTATAAGTATTAGACCTATATTAGAACGAGCCATAATTTTTCGTTGAAGTGATAGAACTGAAAAATTCTCTTTAGGAATTCCATCGTTATCTAAGGCTTTAGTTTGAATATCCATAACTCCTAATCTTAGGTTTTCATTAATATTACCACTGAGTCGAACTCCCCCATCAATAGGAACACCTAACCCAATTCTTCTAGAAAAGAAAGGACGAATATTATCGTATCCAAAATTGGCAAATAGATCAGCATTTTCAAGAAAAAATTGACGTTTTTCAGGATAAAAAAGTTCAAAACGATCTAAATTAGTCACTTCTTGATCTACATCAACTTGTGAAAAATCAGGGTTTATAGTAATGTCTAAATTTAGAGAAGAACTTAGCCCTAATTTAATGTCACCACCTACATTAAAATCAGAGCTATACTCCATTAAATGGTTTTTGTTTATCCGAGTGTACGTATAGGGGATGAGTGAAAAATTTTTTGTTTGAGAAGGGGGTGGTGAATCCCAAATGATTGAACCTGTGTAAGCTAAACTTACCGATGGAAATTGTCTAGGAACTGGAGCCCAACTTGATTTTTCGCTAGCTTTTAGATCTAAGCGTCCAAAATTTATTCCCCATTGAGTTTCTCCCTTTTTGTATCTTATGGATGAAAAAGGTATGGCTATTTCACATACCCATTTTTCTTCATCAAAAACAACTTCTGAAAACCATTTGGTGTCCCAGCTTAAGTCAACTTTTCCTCCATTGAACATAGTTCCATCCCATTGAGCACCAAAAGCATTCAAGCCAAATGAAAACCCAGTTGTGAGGTTGTTAAATGGATCAATTGCTATAAGTAAGTTATCGTTTTTTACAAAACTAAAATCTCTACGAAATGATTCTACATTATAGGGTCCTTTTGTTTTATTGTTATAAAAAATTACTGCAAAATAAAAATATTTATCATCAAAAGTCATTCGTGCTTCAGAATGCTGAGTGGCAGGACGATTATCTAAAGGAACAATCATATGAAAGTTTTTGGCTACATCAGCTTCTTTCCAAGCTGATTCCTCAATCAATCCATCAACAATAATTGGTGTAGAAGTTTTATGAATGTGTAGAAGGTAATCGCTATTTATTTTTTGAGCAATACATAATGTGCTAAAACATAATGTACAAAAAAGCAAGATTGAATTCCTCACTGTTAAAATTAAAAAAAAAGTTCAGTATAAATCTTTTGTTTTATTAAAAAGGCAAATAAATAGTGTTAATTAAATTATTTATTGATCATATAGGAATAATCAGTCACAATCAGGAGGCAACCATTCTATCGCTGCAGAACAGCTAGAATTATCATTTATACTGACTAATAAATAATCATATTCTAAACCACTCATC
>Ga0209445_1001302_pt1 | contig 13584 bp, 10 predicted proteins | sample MarorgKNORR_S2LV_4_FD_188223 | JGI IMG/M metagenome (GOLD analysis project Ga0209445, IMG submission 188223) | Marine microbial communities from the Southern Atlantic Ocean, analyzing organic carbon cycling - NADW_A/KNORR_S2/LV (SPAdes) (version 2) | ecosystem: Environmental > Aquatic > Marine >...
CCGCACTAACGATAACTTGCAATGAAGCCTCATGACTGTTCATAGTAATAATGAAAGCAGGCGCCCAGTATGACATCAGTCCAAACAAAATTAATGCCAAATATGGTATGTTCGCTTTTTTTTCCCAAGTTTTATCTGGAAAAATACTACTTTTCATAACCCACATAATCCCATAGGATCCATGTAAACAAAAATAAAGCCATGCTGTAATATTATCTAATTGATTGAAATAATAAATTAGTCCAAGTACTACTAACCAAGTAATACTCTTGGCAAAATCAATTGCATATTTTTGTTTAATTAGCATAGCAAAAAAATGGTATGAGTAAAACCAATAAAACAATCATAATTGTTATAAATGATTTTCTATACTTAGTGACTAACTCTTCTTTTTTATTCATTATCTAATGGCTTCCAGGCCAACATTCCGCCATCAACATTGATAGCGTGAAAACTATTCTCTCTTAAAAGATTTTTGCCAACATTAGATCTATTTCCACTACGACAAACCACATAAATATTTTTATTTTTTACATCGTCAAGTTCGCTTATCCTAGAAGATAGCTCATCAATAGGAATCAACATTGCACCTTCAATATGTCCTAGAGGTCCATAGAACTCTGCTTCCGTTCTAACATCTAAAACGAATGTATTTGCATCTAGAATTTTTGATTGAAATTCTTCCATGGACACTACATCGCTATTATTTTTACTGCACATAACTAGTAAAAAAATAACTATAAAAATTGAGAATAAATATTTAATCATTGATTTCTCTTTTTTCGAATATATCGTTTAATAGTAAAGAAATTAAACATTGTTCCAAGCAAAACACATAAAACCATTAAAATAATTGTAATTTTCATTGTTTTGTAATTTCAGTGCCAAACACTTTATCCCAGAGCGTAAATGTTGAAGCATAATTCCCTTTATTTCTTGAATGATGAAGGTCGTGGTGCTCTGTTGTGCCATAAAAAGGAATAGCAGATGTAACTTTTGAAGACTTTACTCCAGAATGAATATCTAATTCATGTAAATTCCTTAAAGCAGTCATAGTCCAAAAAGCATAGATATTTATTTCAGGAATGAATAGTGCAATCACTGCTAATCCGATAAAAGGACCAATAGCACCAAAAAACCATTCAAGAGGATGCGTAAAGATATATTCCATTGGGATAGGCATTGTAGATCGATGATGTGTTTTGTGAATATGTTTGTATAGAAATTTTGTATGTAAGGCTGCATGATAAAGATAAAAATACAAGTCATCTATCAAAAAGATCAAAATTAACTGCAATAGAAAAACTCCAAGAGTTGGAATGGAAAAATCAAGTATATCATAAAATAAATATACTCCAATAGCTCCTACAGCTAATAAAAGGAAAATATTAAATAGTATTAAAGGTAATCTTTGATAAAAACGTCGAGAAAAATATTTCTTGGGTTGAATTCTATGATCATTAATAAGATTGGTATGAAGAATTAAAGCAGTATATATATATCCTATCAAATTGGTAGTAAATAGTATACTAACAGTAATTAAAATTGCCTGATTAATTCCTATATCCATAAAAGATTTTTGTTTCTCCCCGACTTTTTTTATCGCATTTAAATCAATTTAAGGTGCCAACCAGCAAACTGAAACATTTTTCAAAAAATTTACTGAATTAATATCAAAATCAAACTTACATCATGAATGTCCACTATATTTTTTGTTCATAAATAAACCTCTTTCTTACTCAAATAAATCACTTACTCTGTTTTTAATAATCGCTTGATTAGCCATAATCCCTAAAGAATTGACAGCCACACTTAACATACTAAATCGCTTATCCTTGGTATAGCCTTTATGATATCTATAGTAAATTTGTTGAGCAATAATTGCTATCTTAAATAAACCAAAGACATAATAAAAAACTGGATTGTCTATTGGTTTGCCTGATTTTCTCTCATACATAGTTAATATCTCTTGCCTAGACGGGTTACCATTTAATGTCGTAGGGCTTAGTTGAAATAGTTTTAACTCTTCTGCATCATTCTGATCTACCCAATAGCCAAGCGTAGTTCCTAGATCCATCAGAGGATCACCTAGGGTGGCCATCTCCCAATCTAGTACTGAAATAATCTTAGTAGGATCATCTATATCGAGCACTGCATTATCATATTTAAAGTCATTATGAATAATAGCTTTACCAGATTCTGTAGGTTGATTTTCATTCAACCACTTTGCAACAAATTCCATTTCTGGAATCGAATGAGTTTTGGCATGAAAATATCTCTCTGTCCATCCTGAAACCTGTCTTGATACATAACCATCTATTTTACCAAAATCACTTAACCCGCTCTTGTCTATATCAACTTGATGCAAACTAACTAATGTATCAATAAGTGAATCTGCAATTTTTGATATAGTCTTAGCATCAGGTGCATTTTCTTGAGATAAATCAGGTCTTAGAATATATCCTTTTACACAATCCATAATATAGAATGGTGCACCAATAATAGATTTATCTTCTGTGTATAAATGCACATCTGGAACTTTCTTAAATTCAGATTTTAACTTGCTCAAAACCTTGTATTCTCTAGACATATCATGTCCACCCTTCAAGCTATCAGCACCAAAAGGAGGTCTCCTTAATACATATTCATTTTTATTAGTGCTTAAAAAATAAGTAAGATTTGAATAGCCGCTAGGAAACTGTTTGACAGCAAGCCCGTTTGTATCAAAACCCTGAGAGTTTAGATAGTTTGTTAGTGGCTCTATTGGAAATTCTTCACCCTTTCGAATATCTTTGGGCTTATCTATTGAAAAGGTAGTAATATTCTTTTGTTTAAAAATTTTTGATAGAAAAAGGTAAAATTTAAGCTTTAGCGGAATTCTGAAACCTACCTTAGCCTTTTTAAAAAACATAAAAATTTACTTTGAATATTCTTTTAGAATCTCTCTAGCCACTCTAGATCTATGGACTTCATCAGCTCCATCATAGATTCTTGCAGATCTTTCATGTCTCCATAAAGATGCTAAGAAAGTATCATCCGTCATTCCGAGCGCTCCATGCGTCTGAACTGCACGATCTAACACATTCTGTAATACTTGAGCTACAAAGAACTTTATAGTAGAAATTTCTACTTTTGCAGACGCAGCTCCGCTTTTATCGATTTTACTCGCTGCATCAAGAACCATCAATCTTGAAGCATTAATCTCAGCGCGAGAGTCAGCAATCCAATTCTGAATAGTTTGTTTGCTTGCTAAAGGTTTTCCTGGTGCTATTTCGCGACTCACTGCTCTTTCGCACATCATTGTGAATGCACGTTCACATTCTCCTATCCAACGCATACAATGATGAATTCTTCCTGGACCTAATCTATCTTGAGCAATTTTAAATCCTGTACCTGGTTTACCTAGCACATTTTCTTCAGGAACTATACAATTTTCATAGCGAATTTCAGCATGAGCATTCCAACCATCACCTTCATCGCCCATAACTGATATATTTCTAATAAAATTAAATCCTTCAGTATCTGTTGGCACAATAATCTGACTTGCACGAAGATATGGATTAGGATTATCTGGATCAGTCATCACCATTACAATAGCAAAGCTTGCACCTTGCGCAGAGGAAGTAAACCATTTATGTCCATTAATCACATAATTAGAACCTTCTTTTTTAGCAGTTGTACCCATCATTAAAGGATTTGATCCTGCAAATTCTGGTTCTGTCATAGAAAAACAACTTCTAATTTTTCCTTCGATAAGGGGCTTTAAGAATGTTTCTTTTTGATAGTCCGTTCCATGATCCATTAATATTTCCATATTTCCAGCATCAGGAGCTTGACAATTAAAAACATATAGGCCGTAAAAAGTATTTCCTAAGATCTCGTAGATTTGACCTAATTGATGAAGACTTAATCCTAGACCACCATATTCTTTAGATATTTGAGGTGAAAATAAACCCATCTCTCTAACTTGATTTCTTTTTTCTTCAAGATAAGGTAGGTGCTGTTCAAATGTATGTTTGACATTAAATTCTTTCTCATCAATAGCTAATTCTTCTTTAACAAATTTTGCTATTCTGTCTTTAATGTCTTGAAAATCTTTGTCTGGTATTGCCATATTATCCCCTAAATAAATGTTTCTAATTCTTCTGGTATTAAACTACTATTAAAAGCCTTTAAAGTAAATCCCTCAGTTGTCATTAAAAATTCTGAAATAGACATATTTTTAATGCCAAAATTCAGTTTCTGAATATCTTCATGCGAACACGAAATCACTTCTGCGTATACTCCTGAGATTGCACCACCTGATGTAACAACCATAATATTGGACTTATCTGTCAAGCTACCTTGTATGCCTTTTAAAACATTAGCTATACGAGAGCGAAAAACAGAAAATCCTTCAAAACCAGGCTTACTTAAGTCTAACTCTTCATTCATCCATTTTTGTGCAACAATTTGGAAAAGTTCTAAAAATTTATCATGACGTTCTTTTGGTTCACATTCCTCAAAAATTTGCTTAGTAGTTTTTGATGTGTTTAAAATTTTTGGAATAAAATATTGTGCAATTTCCATTAATTGATTTTCAGCAAATGCTTTATCTATGACAGGCTCTGGAAGGTCTGTTAGGCTATATCCTTCCTTAATTCCTTCAAATGTTTGCAAATGTCGTCGATGTGGACCAACAATAATATGATCAAAGGTAGCTTCTTGTTTTGCGAGCGCTTTACCAAGCTCGATTGATTGTTGAACACCTTTTGGACTAAGATTATCATAATCATCTGCTCCGAATGATGCTTGTCCATGGCGTACTAAATGTAATATACTCACTTTATCCCCTTTTTATTCGTAAACAAGAAATACTTGCTCAGCTACGCATGCAGGTTTTTCACTGCCTTTTAATTCAACTGTGACTCCAACTGTTAATTGCGCACCATTTTTAATCTTTTTAAACTCTTTTAAAATAACACGACCCCTAACATAACTACCTACTGGAACAGGGGCAGTAAATCTGACACGATTTAATCCATAATTAACACCCATTTTTGCTGAGGATATAGAGTAAGTTTTTTCTAACATTTTTGGGAGCAATGACAGTACAAGAAATCCATGCGCAATAGTGGTTTTAAATGGAGAGCCTAATTTTGCTTTGAGAGGTCGCATATGAATCCATTGACGATCTCCTGTAAACAAACCAAAACCCCATATTTGAAATTGGCTGATTCTTTGCCATTTACTAACACCGAGCTCTTGCTCTACTAATGCTTCTACTTCGCTAAGATTTTTGAAAACTTTCATGAGATGAAATTAAGAGTGAAGACTAAATCAAACAATAGCAAACTTTCTAAAATAATAACGTAACCATCCAAATGATATACTTGCGGCAACTAAGATTGCAAAGACTTGAGCATACCATACCCACTCAAGTGGTTTACCGGTGATATAAAAATAATAAGACAAGGGTGCTGTAATAATTAAAACTCTTGTAATGGTGGTCACTAATAATGGTAATCCCTGACCTAAAGCCTGACATATTCTTGAACAAATCACGCTTAATCCTACCGCAGGATATGCGAGGATGATAATACGTAAATATGTTATTCCTATATTCAGTACTTCGGAATTATCAGTAAAAATAGGGAGAATCTTATGCGCAAAGATAAATAGTATTGCCACACTGATTACTGTAATATAAATCGCTCTTACTATCCCATACTTAACAATCCATACTAATTTTTCATATTCTTTTGCTCCGAAGAACATTCCCACCATAGTCGTTAAACTAATCGCTATCCCTAATATTGGCATAAATAATAACATATCGATTCTTGACACAATTTGATATGCTGCTACCGCCTCTATCGAATAATTAATAAGAATCTTATTCATCACCACTTGTCCAAAAGAAATGATTAGCATTGATATAGAAGATGGGATTCCAATCTTAAATATGGTATTGATAATGCTAGGACTATATTTAAAATCGCTAATATTAAAAGTGATATATGTAGATTTTCTAACGAAAATAATAAATAAGTAACTTACTACCATGACTGCTTGGCTAATTACCGTAGCTAATGCAGCACCTTTTACTCCATATTCAAGAACAAAAATAAATATCGGATCTAAAATAAGGTTTAATAAAGTACCAATTAGGCCAATTATCATCGGTATTTTTGTTTCTCCTTCTCCGGCTAAAATTGCACGGAAGAATAAAGAAAATACCACCAACCCTATTCCATACAAGAGAACTTTTAAGTATGTGTATGATATGTCTAAAATATGACCAGACGCTCCTAACAACATTAAAAGTTGTTCTCCGAAAATAATACCTAATAATGACAGAGTTAATGTAATGCCAATACCAAGCAAAATGGTATGTTCTGCGCAATTATCTGCATTTCTTTTGTCTTTTTGGCCTATAAATTGCGCAATAGAAGCAGTAACTCCTGCTCCAAGACCTACTGTTAGGCCTATAATAATAAAAAATAATGGACTTACAAATGCTACCGCTGTTACTTCTTCTGCTCCCAACCATCCAATAAACATAATATCTACTACATTAAAGAGGGTTTGAACCATCATCCCCGCAATAATAGGCAAAGCCATTGTCCACAAGGACTGGGATGGGTTAGATAAAAATGAGTTTAAGCGAGATTGTTTTTCCATATTTACAATCTAATTAAATAAAGATAAATACTGAGAATATCCTTCTTTTTCCATATCTGCTAATGAGATAAATTTTAGAGATGCTGAATTAATACAATAACGCAGTCCTGTAGGGTTAGGCCCATCATTAAAAACATGGCCTAAGTGAGAATCGCTATCTTTCCCCTTGACCTCTGTTCGAGGAAGAATTAACTCATAATCTTGCTTAAACGCTAAATCTTCTTTATCGATTGGTTGATAAAAAGATGGCCAACCAGAATTAGAATCATACTTATGTAGAGAGGAAAACAACGCTTTACCTGATACAATATCAACATAGATTCCTTGTTCTTTATTGTCCCAATATTCATTATCGAATGCAGGTTCTGTTCCACAGGATTGGGTCACATAATGCTGTATATCCGTTAATTTTTCTTTATTCTCTTTCATGATTTCTTCCGTAGTTTGTCCATATAGTAGGTTAAAAGTAACTAGTATTGATATAATTTTGACATATTTCATCGAAAATAAGTTACAAACAAGATGCCATTTTTTATTTGGTTTTTTTCAATTGAGGTAGTACCTTAAAAATAATTGACAATTATGTGGTGTTTTTTATCACATAAGAATTAACTGAAAATAAAAAGAGGTATAAATAATGGAATTTAACAAACCAAGTTTTAAATACTTGTTTGTCTTTCTTTTGTCTATTGCGACACTAACTGCGCAAACCGTGTCTGGTACTGTTTCTAGTGCTGACGGGAATGCTCTTACTGGTGCAAATGTAATGGTTGAAGGAACTGATATGGGGGCTTCATCAAATAATGATGGATCATTCTCTATTTCAGGTTTAAGCGACGGTGACTATACACTTACTGCTTCATATATTGGATATGATTCGGCAAGTATTGTAGTAAGCGTTAGTGGTGGACAAGCAACCAATGCAAATCTTACCCTTGAATCAGGTAATATAAGACTGAATCAAGTTGTAGTATCTGCATCTTTTAAAAAAGAATTAGTTACTGAAGCACCTGCTAGTGTGGAAGTTTTTGGCGGAGATGAATTAGAAGCCAGAGGCGCAATCACTATTGCAGATATTTTAGCTAACAGAGCTGGAGTTGAAACTATGAAAACCGGTCTTGAAGGGTCTAATGTGACTGTTCGTGGTTTTAATGGTGTTTTCTCTGGTGCGATTCACACTGTAGTTGATAATCGTTGGGCAAGACCCCCTGTTATTAACGCTCAATTACTTCAATTCGTGGGTCCAGATGACTCAGACGTTGAAAGAGTAGAGCTTGTACGTGGTCCTGCATCACCGATGTGGGGTCCTGATACACAACAAGGTGTAATTGCATTTTTTACTAAATCTCCCTTTAATCAAGGAAGCAGAGTTTCTGTGACTGTTGGAGAAAGAGATTATATGAAGATATATGCACGTGTTGCACATCAATGGGGTGCTAAAGCAGCAACTCGTTTGACTGTAAGTCACAGATCATTTAATGACTGGGATGCTGACATGCCACATACACAAGCAGAAGCGAATGCACAGGGTCACAACTATTGGGAACCTGCAAGTATTCGTAGAGCACTACAAACTCCAAATTATCCATTTAGAACATATGGTGGAGAGGATGATCCATACAACGATCCAGTTGGTGGAGCTCCTAATGACGCTTCATTCGATTTTAGTCCTGAAGCAACAACAATGAGTATGAGAACTGATATTCGTCCTGATTTAAAATCTAGCTTATCAGTTAACTTCGAAGCAGCAAATGTTTCTGCGATTGAAATGACTGGTGTTGGTAGAGCGTTTGCAGATGATGCAAGTCTATACCGAGCTCAAATGTCTTACACAAGACAAGACGTTGCTGGTGGAGATTTATTTTTCAATCTATTTACGAATTGGAATGATCAACCAAGTACATACAATTTATCAACAGGTAATATTGTATATGATCAATCATCAAATGTTGCACTCCAAGTACAACACAACGTAGAACTATCTAATGGTCAATCTATTGTATATGGTGGAGACGTGTTACAACGTACTCCTGATACCAGAGGAACTATTAATGGTAAAAATGAAGATATTGATGATTTCGAAAACATTGGAGCATACTTCTCTTATGAGAAACAATGGGACAATGTTAAATTTGTTGGTACTGGAAGAATGGATAGTAATAACTACCTAGAGGATATTGGAACATCATCAGTGTTTGCTCCAAAATTGGCGTTAGTATGGTCACCTGAAGATGTAAGAGGAACTTTCCGTCTTACTTATGGTCAAAATATTGACTTACCTGGTAACTTTACTAAAAATCTTGATATCGCAGTACTAGGAACTAATCTAGTGTACGGTGCTAATGGCATCGACTTTGCTAGCATGTTTGGATTACCGTTCCAACCTGACTTCCAAGCGAAAGCGATGGGATCAACAACAACTGGTTGGACATATGACAGAGATGCAAATGGAAATCTTACTTACCGTTCAAACTGGGCACCAATGTTAGGGTTAGACGTAAATACTAATTTCAGTCTAAACGATCCTACTGTTAATGGCGCACTATGGGGAGTCTTTGCCCCAGTTATTGGTGGTGGAGTACTACAATCTGCTCAAGGCGCAGCCTGGATGGGTGGCTTTGGTGCAGCAGTAGCTGAAGGTTTTGTAAATGCTACTTACACTGGAACATATAACTATTATATCAGTCTTGGTGCTGACGCAGCGACTGCAGCAGCAGCCGCAGCAGCAGCCGCAGCAGGAGTTGTAGCAGATGGTTCTGCAGCAGCTTATGGTGCGCAACAAACAGGTATAGCAGCAGCGGACTTTATGACGCTAATGGGAACAGCAATACCAACTATTGGTAATCTGGTTCTTGGTTCTGCTCTAACTGTGGTAGATCCAGACGTAGAGTTTGGTGACTACGCGGTCACTAAAGAAACTACTTGGACTCAAACAGAGATTGGATATAAAGGCCAAATAAGTGACAACATGACATTAGCATTAGATGTTTATAAACTGAATATCGCTGATTATGTATCAGGACTAGGACAAATTAGTGGTTATACTATTATGGCTGCTGATGGTGGAAGTTATGTTGCTGCATTGCTTACGGCAATGTACGGCAATGACAACCTAACGAACTTTGTTAGTGCACTTGATGCCAATGGATATTATGGTGGTGCTGACGAACTTGCTGCATTAATTGCAGGTCAAGTTGCTCAACTTCCAATGGGTTCAATTGCTCCATCACAATCCCCTTATGGTGGAAACATTATTATTGGGTACAAACAGTTAACTGAAGACCTTAACTTAAGTGGTCTAGAAGCAACTCTAAATTACTTTCCAAGTGATGACTGGAACTTCTATATCAATATGTCACTGCTAAGTGACAGTAGTCTAGAAGGTAAAGATGGTGCTGGACGTTCAAGTGACATAAACATGAACACCCCTGAATTTAAAATGGGTGGTGGAATGCAGTACGCAGGCGAAAGCTCGTCTTACGGAATGTCATTACGTTACCAGGGTTCACACACTGCTACCGGATTCGCTGGTACTTCTGGCGACATTGAATCATTCTACACTCTTGGTGTAAATGGTAAATGGAACATTGATGGACTAGATGGTATGTCAATTGGTTTATCAATTGATAACATTACTGATGTTGTACACAAAGAAACTTACTTAGGCCCTGCAATGGGTAGATTCACAACACTAAGTGTTGGATACGATCTGTAAAAGATAGTTTCAATGAAAAATAAAAAAGCCCTCATTTTTTGAGGGCTTTTTTTATGCCTAATACTTATGAAATAATAATTATTCTTTACCGACTTTTTGCCAAGGCAAGGAGACCAGATCTACATTACCTCCTGTAATGATTAATACGATTTTCTGCCCTATAAATTTTTCTTTATTCGCTATAATACTGGCAAGCGTTAATGCAGAAGAAGGTTCTATAATAATCTTCATGCGCTCCCAAATTAATCGCGTTGCATCAATAATTTGTTCTTCTGATGCCAATACGATATCATCTACACTTTCTTGAATGATAGGTAAGGTCAAATGACCAACGATTCCCATCAGTCCATCTGCAACAGACTCTCTATGTTTCATCTCAATACGCTTATTTGCTGTATACATTTGATGCGTATCATCGACACTGGTTGGTTCGCATCCAATAATCTTTGCTGAATGATTTAATCCTTTTAGTGCAATCGATATACCACTAATTAAGCCTCCACCACCAATTGGAACAACGACAGAATCAAATTCTGGTACTTGGTCTACAATTTCAAGGCCAATAGTGCCCTGTCCTGCCATTACAGAATAGTTATCGTAAGGATGAATTGAAATACGATTATTTTCTTCTACTGTTTTTGCAAACAATGCATCTCTTTCTGACATAGAATCACAAAAGATCATGTTTCCATTATATGTACGTACATTATGGATTTTAGCCTTTGATACACTCTTAGCCATGACAATGTCTGCATGCACCCCTTTAAGGGCTGCAGCACACGCTATAGCGCCTCCATGATTCCCTGATGACTGGCAAGCAACTCCTTGAGCAGATTCTTGTTCATTTAAAGAAAAAATAGCATTGGAAGCACCTCTTATCTTAAAAGAGCCTGTCTTTTGAAAGTTGTCGCACTTAAAAAATAATTCCATTCCTAATAACTCATTAAAATACTCTGATGTTAAGATAGGGGTTTTATGTACAAGAGAGGCTGTTAATGATTGCGCAGACTGGACGTCTTTTAACGTAGGTTTAGAGTCTAACATAGATTTTATATTATTTTACTTATTTAACAAAAACCAATTTACCTACTGCGTTAAAATTGCTAGAGCGAATCTGATAGAAATATACCCCGCTACTGACATCGTCTCCATCATCATTTTTTGCATCCCATTGAACAGATTGGTATCCAAAACGTTCTTCATTATTGATCAGGGTTCGCACTACTCTTCCACGAATATCCATAATAACCATTGTAATACGCTCTGTTGTAGGCATATCAAAATCAATAGTGGTTCCACCGCCGGTGAATGGATTCGGGTAACTCTGAGATAAGCGATATGTTGATGGTGCAGTTTGTAATAAATTATATCCCTCAGCAACAATCTGATTATATTGATTGTAAGCTGAATAACTTATTCTTAGAAACTCATAAGTGTCTGTTAAATTTTCAAAACTAAAATAAAGCTCTGTTTTATCTTCAGTAGATGAGGTGGTAGAACCATAGTCTCCTACTTCTACTTGTATCACTCCATTTGCTTGATCGTTATTGCTTAAAATTAATTGATTCGTTGTACTACCAGAAAGCAGACCTACATTATACTTCTCTGGATCGTAATCAAAATAAACTTGTGCTGTTTCAGTCTCTGATGGAAACTTAACAATAAGCTGGCTATTTAAGACGCGTAAAAATGGTGATACGCCTTGTACGGTATAATTTGGTACGGTTCTTCCATTGACGTCAATAGACCAATTCCACAGGGACTCAAACATGGCTAAATCTTGTATATCAGATACTCCGTCAAAATTAGGAAAGAAGTACGGTGCACTACCTGTTACAGGTGCAATATCAATACCTGGATAATTGGACATAAAAGAAGTATAGTCTGTAAAATCAATTACCCAATCGTTATTAGAATCTCCCAATAATGTTCCAAAATAATAGAATGAAGCAGATGTTGTTGTAGAATTAAGTCCTACTAAATCTTGTCCATATACACTCACAAAATATTGTTGATAATCATTTAAAGAAAGTGCATTCAAATTGAACTGGGTTCCAGTATAAGGCGTATATGCCAATACATCTCCTCCTCCTATTGATGTTCCTACAGCAACATAATAAAGGGCAATCCCACTTGTAGCATCATAAAAATTATCCAATGATATTGATACGTTAGGGTTTCGTGTAATATACTGCGTATCTACTAAGTTTGTAATCGATACATCTCCCGCAGTTGGCCCTACCCTATCTACAATCACTGAAAGTGTATTGGATGCAAAATTGGAATATCCTGTTGTTGTTCCAACACATGAATTTTCTGCAATATCAACCGTTACTTCTCCGTCAGCTGCTACAACAACATCAAAACTATATGTTGTTCCATCTCCTCCATTAAAATTACTTACCGATCCATTGGTAATGGCTAAATCACTTTCTGTGAAACCAGTCATACTTTCTCCAAATACTACAGTTGTAGTAAATCCATCCTCTGTGGTCGCATAAGATACATTAGAGCTTAATGTCACATTCACTCCATTAGCAACTTGCTCCCAATTTCTTCCAGCTGCCCAAGCATACCCTTCTAAGGCTTGTTCTTCGGAGAACATGCGCATCTGATCATCATACACATAATCCATATAATTCATAAATTGATCACCCATACCGCTTGTAGCAATGCAGCTATTCTCACCATATCTTCCATAAAAATTACCACTACCTGCTGGCCATTCATAAATCTCAGCGCTACGATTATTTACTGTCTGTGGTGGAATATCATTCCAATATTGTGTTCCACAAGTATTCGCGTTAAATACATGATTGTAGGTAAAATTATGGCCTAATTCATGTGTTAATGTTCTTCCTACATTATAGCCGCCGGTAGTTCCAGGATTTTCAACAGATCCCACTGAACCAGCTAATACTACTGACTCAGGATATCCTAAATATGCCTGACCTAAAAGACCGCCTGTTAAAGGAGCAATATAAACATTTAAAAATCCATTTTGATAGCCATTATCTGGACAATTACCACAACTTGTTGAGCTAGCCAAATTACTTGCTTCGCTTACTCCACTTACAGTAGACTGACTAATATTATATCTACGAATAGATATGTCTTCCACTAGAGTACTACCCGTTAGCTCTCCTTGTGCTCCTACAAATTTAATTTGATGAATACCTCTTGCAGCTTGATGACTATAATCTACG
>Ga0209445_1001305_pt1 | contig 13578 bp, 12 predicted proteins | sample MarorgKNORR_S2LV_4_FD_188223 | JGI IMG/M metagenome (GOLD analysis project Ga0209445, IMG submission 188223) | Marine microbial communities from the Southern Atlantic Ocean, analyzing organic carbon cycling - NADW_A/KNORR_S2/LV (SPAdes) (version 2) | ecosystem: Environmental > Aquatic > Marine >...
CCCCGCCGTATCGACTCACTCTGCCATATGTTGGCTTCATTCCAACCAAACCACAGCAGGCTGAAGGAAAACGGATACTACCTCCGGTATCTGTTCCAATGGCCCCGTGTGCCATACCGGCTGCCACCGCTACTCCCGACCCCGATGAGGAAACCCCGGTCCAGTGGTCAACGTTCCATGGATTCTTTGGCGGCGTTACTTCCGGATGATGCTCCGCGTACGCACCTTCCGTAAGTTTCACCTTACCGAGAGAAACCGCGCCTGCTTCATCGAGCCGTTGCACTACCGCGGCGTCTTTTTCCGGGCACCATTCGCGATGCATATACATGCCACCACTCGTCGGTATGCCCCGCGTCCATAGGAGATCCTTTAGGCCTATCGGCGCGCCATGCAGAACGCCGAGCGGCGCACCCTCGCGCTGACGCGCATCAAGTGCTTCAGCTTGCTGAATGGCTTGGTCAGCAGTCACCGTTACGTACGCGCCAAGCGCCGGTTCCAAATCTTCTATGCGTTGAAGCATCGCCTCGATGACGTTGACGACCCGAAGCTCACCACTTTTAGTTTTTCGGCAAATATCGGAAAGCGAGCTGTAGTGGAGGTCCATCGTAGGCCTTCAGGCGGCACGAACGTCAAAGATCTTCCCGGGATTCAAAATTCCATTGGGATCGAGAGCCGATTTAAGCGAGCGCATCAGGCGGACTTCTTCATCCGTTCGCGAAATATCCAAATAGCGTTTTTTCTCTAGCCCCACGCCGTGTTCGGCAGACACCGATCCACGAATCGAACGAAGCGGCTCGTAAACACAGCAATTTACCTCGTGATGCACTTGGCTATCGGTACCCGCCGAAATCGCAAAGTGAATGTTGCCATCCCCGATATGGCCGAACGTAAAATTTTGGTACTCCCCAAATGACTCAGCGAGACGACGGTTCACCTCGTCGACGTAATCACGCATTTTTGAGATACGCATGCTGACGTCATATATGAAAACCGGCTCGAAGCGATTGACCTGCTCAACGTCATCGCGCATGGCCCAAAGTTCGCGGCGCTGTGCTTCGTTCTCGGCCAATACCGCGTCTTGAACCAGCCCCGCTTCAAAAACCTCAGTAAGCGCCGATTCCAAGCGGGCGCGATCGGTTTCTGAGTCGCCGCCCATCGCTTCGATTAACACGTAATAGGGGTACGTTTGATCAAGCGGCGGTTTTTGTTGCGCCGGTTCTGTCGTGACCAAACAATAAAACTCATTCCACATCACCTCGAATGCCGACAGGGTTCCGCCGAGCTTCCCATCCATCACTTTCAGCAATTCTGGTAACTGCTCGAATTGGTCGACGGCGACGAGCAGGGTTTCCTGGCTACGTGGTTGTTCGCGTAATCTAAGGACGGCGCGCGTAACGACGCCAAGGCTCCCCTCGGTACCTATAAAGAGTTGTTTTAGGTCGTATCCGGCATTGTTCTTGATCATCTCGTTCATCGACGAAACCACCGTACCGTCGGCAAGAACCGCTTCTAGACCAAGCACCATGTCCCGTGTCATGCCGTAGCGCAGCACTCGGTTGCCACCGGCATTGGTCGCGATATTTCCGCCGACGGTAGAACTACCGCGCGCGCCAATATCCAACGGATACATGAGGCCCGAATTCTCCGCGACTTCCTGAACCGTCTGCAGAACGACGCCACTTTCCACAGTCATGGTCCGATCAACCACGTTTATTTCCTCAACCTGATTCATTCTTTCCAGCGATAGTGCAATATCCTCGGTTTCAGTAATCGCACTTTCGACCAGGCCGGTGAGGCCTCCATGGGGCACCACCGACTGACCTATGTCATTGCAAATTCGCAAGATGTCGCTGACTTGTTTCGTGTTTCTAGGACGTACGATTGCGGACGCTTTTATGCCATCACTCCGCCAAATGCCACTCGCTCTAGAATGAACATCATGGCCCGTGAGGACGCCGCCTGGCCCGGTAATGTTTTCCAACTGGGCTAGCAGATCACCCATACGGTCTTCTCCCCACGCCAATTCATCACGTACACACTCTACTACAGTGCAAAGCTTTGTCTCTGGACCCTCCCTTGACACTCATCGCCGGCCGAAAAGCGCCAAGGCCCCGATTCGAACACTTTTCACCGACTGTTCCTCAGACGAAATTCCTTATTCTTTTTGTCTACCTATAATGCTCGGGGATCGATATGATCCGTGGAAAAGTCAACTCGGATATCAGACGAGCGGAGACCATGCACAAACGTAGAGGGCTAATTCCTCTAGCGAGCCTATTACTTCTCTCCGCCTGTGGCGGTGGCGGCGGCGGTGGCAGTACACCGGCGACTCAGAATACCGCTGCGCCAACCACGCCCCCCTTAATCCAGGCTCAACCGACCGAGAGCGAACTCAACGCTGCGTCGCGGTTTGCATCGCGGGCATCGCTCGGCATGAACTACGATCAAATTCGTGCCCTCTCGATCAAGGGTCACGATTCCTGGCTCGAAGAACAATTCGCTCTACCTGTTGAATACCACGACGAGATGGTCGCCGATTTAATTCAACGGACCGAAGACGGCGAATTCGACGAAGCAACGAATGCCGATAACCTACCGTTTGTATTCCGTCGATACGTCTGGTGGCACCGGGCGTTCAGTTCCGACGACGTCCTTCGGCAACGGATCGCTTTTGCGCTCAGCGAGATTTTCGTCGTCTCCGAAGTCGGCGGACTGGGCGACACCGAGCGGGCATTACCTAATTTCTACGACGTCCTACTCGCCCATGCCTTTGGCAATTATCGAAGCTTATTGAGCGCCGTCACCCTGCATCCTTCGATGGGTTTCTATCTTAGTCATGTGAACAACAGCAAAGCCGATCCCGACAACAACATCTACCCTGATGAAAACTTCGCCCGGGAAAATATGCAGCTTTTTTCCATTGGGCTTTATGAGATGAATCCTGACGGTTCATACAAATACGGTACCAATGGCGACCTTATCCCAGCCTATACCGACGACGATATCCGCGAATTTGCCAAGGTCTTCACAGGGCTCAGTTGGGGCGGCACCTATGCGCGATTTGGCCGGCGCTGGGCGAATTACGTTGTGCCGATGGAAATGTTCGATGAACACCATGAGCAAGGAACCAAGAAATTATTGAACGGTTTCGAGATTCCGGCGGGGCAAACCGGCATGGAGGACATCGAAGATGCCATCGACAATGTCTTCAACCACGCCAACGTAGGGCCGTTTATCGGCCGACAACTCATTCAGCGCCTAGTGACCTCAAACCCGTCACCTCAGTATGTACGACGCGTTGCCGAGGCGTTTGCCGACAATGGATTGGGCGTTCGCGGCGACATGAAGGCCGTTATTCGCGCTGTGCTCTTGGACCCGGAAGCGACGGCAGACCCGGGAACCTATACTCAATTTGGGAAACTACGCGAACCCATCTTGCGGATCGTCAGTATCGGACGTCAATTCCATATCCAGAACACCAGCGAATATTTTTTCCATGGCGGCTATTGGATTCAAGACCAACTAAAACAGCACCCACTTTCTTCGCCAAGCGTTTTCAATTTCTTCCTGCCATCGCACATGCCCAACGGCGAAATCGCCGAAGCAAATTTAGTCGCTCCGGAGTTTCAGATCACAACCAATACCACCGTGATCGGGATCTCCAATCTCGCACAACACATGATATGGGCGGACGAGATCGGTGGTGTTCAATCACCGCCCTTTGGCGAGATGTCCGTTAACTTGCACGAGTACAGTCTACTCGCCACAGATGTTCAAGGATTGATCGATCGGCTCGACATGGTGCTGACGTACGGCACCTTGAGTGAAGCAACTCGAAATGCAATCGGTGCTACCCTCGTCACGATCGCAGACCCCATGGAACGTGCAAAGTGGGCTATTTATCTCTTCCTAGTTTCTCCTGACTTTGCGGTGATGCTCTGATGGTTAGTCGTCGCTCGTTTCTTGGTCACGGCTGCTCACTTGGCGTTGCGGCTACGACACTCACGTCGACCATGGCCACCCTAGGTTTTGCGCGCCAGGCGACGGCGCAACAATCCTTTTCCGATTACAAGGCCTTGGTATGCGTTTGCCTAAATGGAGGCAACGATTCGTACAATATGCTGGTTCCCGTCGATTCCGACCAGCACACTGAGTACGAGTCCATCCGTACTGACTTGGCGTTGGAACAGTCATCCCTGCTCACACTACCGGGATCGTCGAACAACGGTCGTTCATACGGATTGCACCCAAACATGTCCGAAATCGTTGATCTCTATGGCGATAGCGACATCGCTTTTATCGCCAACGTCGGTACGTTAATCGATTACGTTGACGCCGCTGCTGTTGAAGCGGGATCACGCGTTCCTCTTGGAATTGGTTCGCATAATGACCAAATTGCTCAGTGGCAAACAGCACGGCCCGACAAGCGCGTACCCGAAGGCTGGGGCGGACGGCTCGCAGATTTAATGCACGGGGTGAATGCCGACAACGGCATTTCCATGAATATCTCACTTGCTGGAACCAACACTTTTCAGACCGGCAAACGTACGTCCGAATACGCCATTAATCGTGATGGTGACGGGGCACGTCGGATCTGGGGTTACGAGGGGGAATGGAAGAAAACCATCATCGACCGCTTGTTCGAGGCGGACCACGACCATCCATTTCGACGGGAATATAGGCGCCGTCTCGTCGGCGCTATCGACACCGGCGAGCGCTTCATTGAGGCCATTCGGAACGGAACACCGGTTGATACGGCCTTCTCCGACGGCCGTTTTTCCGCGGGCTTGCGGCAGATTGCGCGGGTTATTGCAGCGCGAGAGCAATTTGGGGCAAGTCGACAGACCTTCTTTATCAACGTATGGGGTTGGGACCACCACGATGAGGTCCTCGACAACCACGTCAGAATGCTCCCGGAGATTAGCCTCGGGCTTGCTGAATTCAAATCGGCGTTAATGGCACTCGGTGTGTTCGATCAAGTGTCAACGTTCACGATTTCGGACTTCGGTCGAACGCTGACCACCAACGGCAAGGGCTCCGACCACGGCTGGGGCGGCCACCAAATGGTGATGGGGGGTGCGGTTCGGGGCGGCCAAATCTATGGCGATTACCCAACACTGTCCGCTACCAGTCCGCTCGACGTTGGCCGCGGTGTTTACGTCCCAACCACGGCGGTGGACCAATATTTCGCCGAACTTGCGCTTTGGTTCGGTGTCAGCCAAACGGATCTCCCACTGGTACTACCCAACGTGCGGCGTTTTTATTCCGCCTCGGAATCTTCGCCACCACTCGGTTTTCTAGCCTAACGGCCCCTAGAGTTTCTTTCTTGGTTCGTCTGACCATGATGTAGTGCCAACTTTGCCTTCTGCTGAAAGCTGGCATAGTTAGGGTCGTATCGTGACGATGATCTCGGACGACATGGATCGTACGCTTTACAAGTTATTACTTACCCTAACCATCATGGGCGGAACCGTTGTTTACGCCGTCGACGGTGATGGAGACGGCATTAACGACCCAGCTGACAACTGCGTCACAGTCGCCAACACTGATCAACTGGACACCGATGCTGACGGTTTCGGCGACGTCTGTGACGTGGACGATGACGACGACGACGTCTCGGACGAACAAGAAGCCAACGACGGTACCGATCCCCTAGATCAATACTCGTGCAACGGTTGCTTCGACTTCGACATAGACATCGACGACGAAACCAGCGCCTTAACCGATGGGCTCTTGGTCCTTCGACACCTATTTGGCTTTAGCGGAACCACACTCGTCGATGGCACTGTCACCACGTCAGCAGCAAGAACAGGAGCATCCGCAATAGCCTCCTACCTAGCGACACACGCGGCACAACTTGATATCGATGGCGACAATACGACTGAAGCACTCACCGATGGGTTGCTACTACTACGGTATCTTTTTGGTTTTGAGGGAGCGACGTTGATCGACGGGGCTGTTGGTGTTGGTGCGGCCCGTACCATGGCCGACGAGATCGCGTCATACATAGGTTCACGCGTTAATACGGGTTCAAACGTAACAACAAACACCTTCTCGCAAGCGCAGATTCAGGTTTTTACGCCCTCGTGTGCGTCCGTCAATTGTCACAGGGGCAGTTCGAGTCAATACGGTCTGGATCTTTCAAATGGCCTCGCTTATGCAAATCTAGTGAACGTCCCGAGTGGGCAGGCGCCGACGCTCAATCTCGTCACACGCGGCAACCCGAACCAAAGTTACTTGGTTCAAAAGATTGAGGGGACTGCCGAAATTGGCGATCAGATGCCGCTCAATGGACAACCCCTGAACACCGATTTGCAGCAGCTTGTGCGCAATTGGATCGCCGAAGGGGCAAAAAATAACTAGCGCCGGGCGGGTAGCGAAACCGCGAGCCATCTTTGGTCCTATGGCCAGCGAGAACTCGACTCTTTAAAATTCTTGTTCTCCCGTACTCGGATTAAGCATGCAAAAACATCGGAAGTTGAGCCGGCGAGAATTCGTCAAGGCAAGCACCGCAACAATCGCGACGATTCCATTATTGTCGATTCTTGGCCAACGGGCATGGTCCGCCGAACGAATCTCTGAGTCGCACCCTACCGCAGTTGCGCTTGGCTACGTGCACGACGGAGAGAAAGTCGATGCCTCTCAGAACCCGACATTTAAAGCGGATCAACGTTGCGATAACTGCGTGCAATACGTTGCGACCGGCGGCGGATGGGGGACTTGCAATATTTTCCCTGGATTCGAAGTGGCAGGCCCTGGATGGTGCAAGGTCTGGGTTGTTAAAGCCTAAACGAGTCTTCAGTTAGCGAGCTCGCGCGCTGATACGGGCACTGCTTCGTCATATGCGCCTTCCACGAAATATTCGATCCGCGTCGACCGAGTGTAATCCGATTCAATCGACATCAATCCGACCAATACCAGCAAGAGGATGGGGGGCACAAGAACCACACTGATCAGAGCAAATCGCTCCCATCGCATGTGCATAAACACGCCGACAATGAACCCTGCTTTGAGCACCATGAATAGCAAGATCAGCGTCCAGCGCCAGAATCCGCGATCAATGAAGTCGGTCGAATAGGAGAGCGCACTGACCAAAAACAATAGTCCCCACACGACCAAATAGATGCGGATCGGGTGCTGCTGACCGGGTTCTTTTGTCCTCACGACGTTTGAATTACCTGCCTTACCACAAATAAAACAAAGCGAAAATAAACACCCAAACTAAGTCAACAAAGTGCCAGTACAACCCCGTAATTTCAACGATCTCAAAATTGCTTTCATCGTACGTCCCTCGTCGAATACGAAATGCGATAGTCAATAAGTAGATAACGCCCACTGATACATGTAAGCCATGGAACCCCGTCACCATGAAGAAGACGGCCCCAAACTGTGGGGCGCCGAAGGGGTTAGTCCAGGGACGGACGCCTTCGTCCAGAATGAGTTTCGACCATTCGAAAGCTTGCATCCCGACGAACGTCGCACCCAGCAAAGCCGTCACCAAGATCAGGTTTGTGGCTGCTCCCTTACGACGCTGGTAGCCCATATTGACCGCCATCGCCATCGTGCCGCTGGAAGAAATTAGGACGAACGTCATGATAGCAATGAGCAACAACGGGACCGATACGCCAAAGACATGTAACGCGAACACTTCGCTTGGGTTAGGCCAAGGCTCGACCGTACTCATCCGTACGGACATGTAACCGACGAGGAAACAGGTGAATATGAACGTATCGGACAACAAGAACACCCACATCATTGCCTTACCCCATGGAACGCCCTTAAGGGTGGTGATGTCGGAGCCCCAGTCGTCTGAGAAGGTCGTAAATAAGGTCTCGCGGGCTTCTGAGATCGTTTTCATCGGCTCACGTTCGTCGCCGAGCACGCGTGTCATGGCTTGCGCTCAACATTTTGTGGAACAAAGTCTTGTTCCTCGCCAGGAACGCTGTAGTCATAGGCCCATCGATGTACGACTGGGAGTGTATCGCCCCAATTTCCGTGATTAGGTGGCGTTTTCGGCGTTTGCCATTCGAGAGTCGTCGCGTCCCATGGATTAGAACCTGCCGCTTTCCCTCGAAAATAACTGGCGATTAAGTTGTATACAAAAACGAATTGCATGAGACCCACAACCAGCGCAGCGATGGTAATAAATTCATTCAACGTCGCCGCTGATTCAGGATAGAAATCGGACCCCACTCCCATCGCATAATAACGGCGCGGCACACCCATGAAGCCTAGATAGTGCATCGGATAGTAAATGGCGTAAGTACCGAGAAACGTCACCCAGAAGTGCAAATGCCCGAGGGTATTATTCAGCAGTCTTCCGGTCAGTTTCGGGTACCAATGATAAATACCACCGAAAATCACCAAAATGGGGGCGACGCCCATCACCATGTGAAAATGGGCTACAACGAAATAAGTGTCCGACAACGGCACATCAATGATCACGTTTCCCAAAAAGAGACCCGAGAGACCGCCCACCACAAAGGTCAGGATGAAAGCCAACGCGAACAGCATAGGTATGGTTAGCTTGATGTTTGCTTTCCATAACGTCAGGACCCAGTTGTAGACTTTAATCGCCGTCGGCACGGCGATGATCAGTGTGGTTGTGGCAAAGAAAAAGCCGAAGTAAGGATGCATTCCAGCGACGTACATGTGATGGGCCCACACCACAAACGATAGTGCTCCGATCGCAATAAGCGCCCAAACCATCATTCGATACCCAAAAATGTTCTTTCGCGAGTGAACGGAAATCAATTCCGACACCACGCCAAACACAGGCAACGCCACAATGTAGACCTCGGGATGGCCAAAAAACCAAAAAAGGTGCTGAAAGAGCAACGGGCTGCCACCGCTATGTTCCAACGGTTGACCGAACGACACGATGGCAGGCATGAAGAAGCTGGTCCCAACCAATTTATCCAGCAGCATCATGACGGCGCTGACAAAAAGAGCCGGAAACGCGAACAGGCCAAGAATGGTCGCCATCATAATGCCCCAGACGGTTAATGGCATACGCATAAGCGTCATGCCCCGAGTACGCGCCTGCAGAATCGTGGTGAGGTAGTTCAATCCGCCCATGGTGAACGCGACAACGAAAATAATGAGCGACAGAAGCATGGTGACGATTCCCCAGTCGACACCTGGCGTCCCCGGAAGAATGGCTTGCGGCGGATACAGCGTCCATCCGGCTCCGGTCGGTCCTCCGGGCACGAAGTAACTGGCCATCAACACAACGACCGATAGCAAGTAGACGTGATAACTCAGCATGTTAACGAATGGGAAAACCATATCGCGGGCACCAAGCATGAGCGGAACACAAAAGTTACCGAAGGCACCGAGTAAGAACGCGGTGAGTAGAAAGATCACCATGATCATGCCGTGCATCGTCACGGCCTGGTAATAAATATCTGGGGTGATGAACGGCAACAATCCTGGGAAGCCTATCTGTATTCGCATCAATCCAGAAAGCACCAACGCCACCAAGCCGACCGCGATCGCTGTGACTCCGTATTGAACAGCAATCACTTTGTGGTCCTGGCTAAACCAGTAACGCGTGATCCAACTCCGCGGATGGTGCAAACCCATGGTTTCTTGATACGGGACTTCTGTTTCCGACATGCCTACCTCTTTCGCGATACGGCGAGGCGTTCGACCGCGTACGCGATCATTGCCTCGAACTCGTCGTCTGTAAACTGGTAAGGCGACATCACAGGGGCAAAACCCTCAACAATCTTTGCATTCGGGTATTCGATCGGTTTCCGGCACGCCGCCTTCCGTCGATCGTACAAACGCGAGCAGGGCTTGTATGTCACTTTCCGGTAGGTCGTACGACAGCATGACGGGCGCGAATCCGTCAACGATCTTTACCGACGGGTTGATGATCGACTCGCGCACGTATGCCTCGTCGACCGTAACCACGGACCCGTCTACTAGCCTCTCGGAGCGCCCCCAGAGTCCCTGCCAGGTCGGGCCCACCACCTGACTGCCATCCAACGAATGACACGCCAAGCACCCATTCGTCTCAGCAACATTGCGACCTGTTGTAATGTCCCGACTCGACGGTCTAGACCCTGCGATCATCTCGGCGTACGTCGGTTGCGATTGCAGCCATAGTTCATATTCCTTCGGACGATCCACATGCACCACTCCACGCATCAGGTAGTGACTCGAACCACAGTATTCAGCACAAAGAATCTCGAATTCGCCAAGTTTTGTCGGTGTGAACCAGAAATAGGTAACCATTCCCGGAACCAAATCCATTTTTGCGCGAAATTGCGGCACAAAAAAATCATGGAGTACGTCTTTCGAACGCAACAGTGCTTTCACCGGCACATTCACCGGAATATGAATCTCGGCCGACTGGATGAGAACGTCATCCAAACCGTTAGGATCGTCGTCGTTGAGACCAAAAGGATTCCGCGTACTGATATTGCCAATGTCGGTGGTGCCTAATTTCCCGTCTGTTCCCGGTAAGCGATACCGCCAACGCCACTGTTCACCGAATACTTCCATTTCGGTCGCGTCGGCTGGAACTCGAATGAATTCGTCCCACACGAATAACCCAGGGCCTAGCATGGCAACGACACCCAGCGTTGTACCGACGGTTAACCAGAGTTCCAACCGTGTATTTTCCGGTTCGTATTGTGCTCTTGCCCCTTGCCGAAATCGGTATTTATAGACTGAATAGACAAGCAGTAGTCCTACCAAGATAAAGACCACGCCGCATACCCAAAACGTAAGGAGCACGGTGTCGTCAATACTTCCCCAATTCGACGCGACTTCGCCAAACCACCAAGGGGTCAAAAAATTGAACGCCACGGAACCGACCACAACGACCAGCAGGGCAGCGGCTACCCACATAGCACTATGCTCAACTTCAAAATGATTTTTTTCCGGCGAAGGCAGGCATGGATATTCCTGGATTAAAGATCGGGTCGTTCAAGACCATACCGATTATTTATCAGAGCCACGATCAACGCACGTTTTGGGGAGGTGTGGGAAGACCCAATTTGGCGAGACAACACATTAACCAGACCGACCCACCAATGTCATTGAATTGAAACACCAGTCCTTTATGGTAGGCGATTGTTAAGCCGTAGTGTTTTGAATGTATTAATCGTTACGCCACCCAATTCGAGCCCACCCTCAACGACTATTTCCTATGACCAATCCCGTTAGACTATTCGCGGAATTCCTCGGCACACTTTTCTTGCTCACTACCGTAGTGGGATCTGGTGTTATGGCGGAAAGCCTAGCCGGCGGCAATGTCGCGCTCGCTCTGCTCGGTAATACTCTTGCCACGGGAGCGATGCTGGCCGTTCTTATCACCATTTTCGGTCCTTTATCTGGAGCCCACTTCAATCCCGCCGTCACGCTTGCGTTTGTTCTTCGCGACGAAATTTCGCGAGGGGAAGCCTCTCTCTTCGTCGTCGTTCAAATACTGGGCGGTATCTTGGGAACCTGGCTAGCACATGCCATGTTCGAAATCGATTGGCTTCAGTTCTCAACGCACGCGCGAACCGGCCCCGCGCAATGGCTCGCCGAAGTGGTGGCCACGTTCGGCCTCGTCATGACGATCCTCGGAACACTTCGCGCGCGGCCATCGGCGGTTGCGCCCATGGTGGGACTGTATATCGCCGCCGCGTATTGGTTTACCGCGTCCACGTCTTTTGCAAACCCAGCGGTGACGATCGCCCGCTCCTTAACCGACACCTTCTCAGGGATCGTACCAGCACACGTGCCAGCATTTATCGCAGCGCAGCTCGTTGGAGCAGCATTGGCGACATGGGTCTTCCGTCTTATCGACAGGCGTCTTGCGGCCGAGATCGATTCCGGCGATAACTCTTAGGTCGAGCGAAAACCTCGTCGGGGGTCGCCGCCGCGCCAGCGCTGTTCAAATTCTTCGGTGGTGTTAACTCGCGGGTAAGGAACCTTTGGTATAGGCACCTCCAGCGCGTTGCATAACGGTTCCCAGCCTTCGGCCGAATCAAAGACGATCAAACGCTCTTTCGGGACCTCCTTATATATTCGATCGATATTTTTCTGATAGGCCGCGAGTACCGTGGTCTTGTCGTCTAAATCGCCGCCAAACGTACCATCCACGATAATGTCCTTAGCCATTTCGATCCGTTCGCGGCGCGCCGGTTCATCAGAAAGCATCCCCTCTTTCATGGCTTTGAAGATCGTATTCGACGCACTTCGGTACCAACTTTCGGCATCGCGCGTCGTGAGAAGCAGCTTTGCATCGGGGTAATAGTTCATGAGGCGTGGCCAGAAAGCGACTGAAGGCCAATCCACGGTGGCTCGATATCCATGAAAAATAACTTCCCAAGGATCTTCTCCTTTCCAAGCATTAATCCATAAAGCCGAGTGCTCAGGGTGCGCGGCCACTTCCGACATGTGGTAGCAATCCGCGTAGCCTATTGTCTCCAGCGCGTGTTTCAACGACAACGTCCCGGTACGTCCATACCCGACCCCAATGATGTCTAGCGGCATATCAAAAAGCTCCCATAGACTGCGGTTATTTGATCAAAATCCATCCTTGGGCGTATCGAAGGTCTGCGATTCATCTGTCACCGTTGTTGAATGCGGCGTTCTCGACAGTCGAAAAAGAGGAATGGTTCTCGAGGAAAGACGCTCCTGGTATAAGGCGTAGTTGGGATACGTAGACACAGCACTTCTCCACGCCGCTGCGTACGCGGAACAGTGCAATTCAGTCACCTCATAACGCTCCCGTCGACCCTTAATTAAACAAGTCACCGAACGATTTGCTCTTAGGTTTTTGCACCATGCGGGTTCTCGCTCTGACCCTCCGTTTGACCCGACGACGATCAAGCCCACATTGGTATCGACGTATAGCAACGGTATTCGCCGCAGTGTTTTGCTCCGAGCGCCAAGGACTTCAAGAAGCAGCATTGGGATCACGAACGATAGGCGTATGCGACCGCCCGACCAGCGCATTAGCGGTCTATCGACGACCGTCGCGACGACCTTAAAGAACCTACTCGTCCTTGGGTTCTTCAATACGCCGAGCAGCGTTTTGGGTACCTTCAACGAACGGTATCCTGCAAGACTCGACCACTAGAATAAGGCGTTCTGCCTCAACCGCTCAATGCGCATTCGCTGATCCATCTCCTCGCTTCTGTCACGAACTCGCTGAGCGAATCCGATTGATGGTATGACTTTTCCGTGCGTCCGCTTATCATCAGAAGAGTCCCCGTTGTAAATTACCAGCCCACATGAAGCGAATACTTGGACTCGGTTTTCTAACGTCGGTGCTCGCCTTGCCAACGGCCGGTGCAGACGAATTGGAAGAGGTTATCGTCCGTGCCGAGGCTTCCGTCGTAGCGTCGACTAAAACCGTCGGTAGCGGCTCCACCATAAACGCTAAAACTCTGGAACTCGTGCGCGCCAACCATGTCCACGAAGCACTTGTCCGGATCCCAGGTGTGTGGGTGTCTCGAGGCTCTGGACAAGAACACCTGACCGCAATTCGATCCGGAGTTCTCACAGGCCCCGGCGCTTGCGGCGGATTCCTCTTCTTGGAAGACGGTATTCCGATCAGGCCCGCCGGATTCT
>Ga0209445_1001309_pt1 | contig 13562 bp, 9 predicted proteins | sample MarorgKNORR_S2LV_4_FD_188223 | JGI IMG/M metagenome (GOLD analysis project Ga0209445, IMG submission 188223) | Marine microbial communities from the Southern Atlantic Ocean, analyzing organic carbon cycling - NADW_A/KNORR_S2/LV (SPAdes) (version 2) | ecosystem: Environmental > Aquatic > Marine >...
GGTGAAATTAATATAGTAGATGGTAATAAAGATTTTTCATCGATGTTAATACTTAACACTATAGGAAAAGATCCAACTAGGGATACGGAAAGCGCGCTTGGCATAGTTTATCAGCTTTTAAGGACAAGTGAACCTCCTAATCTAGAAACTGCACAAAAATTTATTGAGAGAATCTTTTTTAGTCCTAAAAAATATGATCTGGGTCAAGTTGGTAGATACAGATTGAACCAGCAATTTAATCTAGATGTTCCAGTAGAAGACACTGTTTTAACAATGGATGATATTATTCAGGTAATAAATGTATTAATTGAAATGAGAAAAGGTGATCGTGGGGTTGATGACATTGACCATTTAGGAAATAGAAGAGTCAAGACAGTTGGTGAGCAATTAACTAACCAATTTAGTATTGCACTTAGCAGGATGATAAGGACTATTCATGAAAGAATGAACCTAAGAGAGTCTGAAAGTATTACTCCTCAAGACCTAATTAATTCACGCGTTGTTACCACTGTCATAAATACTTTCTTTGGAACATCGCAACTTTCACAGTTTGGTGATCAGACCAATCCTTTGGCGGAAATCACGCATAAAAGGAGAATTTCAGCACTTGGCCCAGGTGGTTTAACTCGAGAAAGGGCTGGTTTTGAAGTCCGAGATGTTCATTATACTCATTATGGAAGATTGTGCCCTATAGAGACACCCGAGGGTCCGAATATTGGTCTAATTTCTTCATTAGCAATGTTTGCCACAGTTAATGATCATGGATTTATTGAATCTCCCTATCGAAGGGTGAAAAAAGATAATGGGAAGTCTATAGTAACAGATGACATAAAATATCTTTCTGCAGATGATGAAGATCGTGTAATGGTTGCGCAGGCAAATACTGAATTGGATAATGATAAAAATATAACTGAAAAATATATTAGAACTCGAGTAAAAGGAGACTTCCCAATTGTTGGTCCAGAGAGTGTTGACTATGTAGAAGTATCCCCAAACCAGATTTTAAGTGTGGCGGCTGCATTAATTCCATTTTTGGAGCATGATGATGCTAACCGTGCTTTAATGGGCTCGAATATGCAAAGACAGGCTGTACCATTAATGTATCCAGAATCGCCAATAGTAGGCACCGGTATTGAATCAAAAGTGGCAATAGATTCTAGAGCATGTGTTGTTTCTCCAGTCGCGGGTAGAGTCGTATATGTAGATTCAGAAAAAATACAAATTAAAAGAAAAGATATTCAAGATAGCCTATTACTTTTTGAAGGTGAATCAATATTAGAAATAAACCTAAAAAAATATTTTAGAACAAATCAAAATACTGTTCACAATCAGAGGCCATTAGTTAGTGAGGGTCAGAAAGTTGAAGTTGGTGAAGTTATCGCAGATGGTGCGTCTACAAATACTGGTGAACTAGCATTGGGCGCAAATATACGTGTAGCATATATGCCTTGGAGAGGATATAATTTTGAAGATGCCATAGTTGTTAGTGAGCGGCTGGTAAAGGATGATACTTTTAGTTCTGTGCATTGTAATGAAATAGAAGTTGAAGTTCGTGATACAAAGAGAGGGCAAGAAGAGCTTACGCCTGAAATTCCTAATGTTAGCGAAGAGGCGACAAAAGACCTGGATGAGGAAGGCATTGTAAGAGAAGGGGCAAGAGTTAAAGAAGGCGATATACTTATTGGAAAGGTTACTCCGAAAGGAGAAACTGATCCAACCCCAGAAGAAAAACTATTAAGAGCTATTTTTGGTGAAAAAGCTGGAGAAGTTAAAGATGCATCTAAGCGAGCGGAGCCTGGAATAAGGGGTTGCGTGATTAGAACTAAATTATTTGAGAAGCAGGCGAAAAGAACTAAAGCTGAAGAGAGAGAGCAAATTTTAGAATTTCAGAAAAAAGCATCAGAGTATAAGAAAAACTTAAAGGCCTCTCGTGACGAAAGGTTGATGGGTTTGCTCAAAGACCAAACATCTAATGGTATAAGGAGTATATCTAGTAATCGAACTATGATAAAAAAATCCACCAAATTAACGTCGAAACGCTTAACTGGATTTGACCTCGAGAGATTTGCTCAAGATGTGGATTGGGTTGAAGATAAAAAGGTATGGAACAAGATAGTTAAAGTATGGGTTTCTTTTAGAAAGGAATGGGCTCGTATTGAAACACAGCTAGAAAGACAAGTATTTAAATTAAAAGTTGGTGATGAGCTTCAGCCTGGTATTTTAAGAATGGCAAAAGTTTATGTAGCGCAGAAAAGAAAGCTTCAAGTCGGTGATAAAATGGCTGGTAGGCATGGCAACAAAGGTATTGTAGCCACTATTGTTCCAGAAGAAGATATGCCTTTTATGGAAGATGGTACTCCTGTTGACATTGTATTAAATCCACTAGGTGTCCCATCTAGAATGAATTTAGGACAGCTTTATGAGGCTATGCTTGGATGGGTTGGTTTAGTTAAAGATAAAAAATATTCTACTCCAGTTTTTAATGGTGCTACTCCTGAGCAGGTCTTAGAAGAATTGAAGAGCGCTGGACTACCTATTTCAGGAAAAGCCAAGTTAATTGATGGTATAACTGGTGAATACTTTGATAGTCCGGTAACGGTTGGCGCTGCATATATGATGAAATTAAGCCATATGGTAGATGACAAAATGCATGCCAGATCTACAGGCCCATATTCATTAATTACTCAACAACCTTTAGGTGGAAAAGCTCAGTTTGGTGGACAAAGATTTGGTGAGATGGAAGTATGGGCATTGCAGGCTTATGGAGCTGCGCATACGCTTCATGAAATTTTAACAGTGAAGTCTGATGATGTAGAAGGTAGATCAAAAGTCTATAATGCTATTGTTAGAGGTGAGCAGATGCCAGTTTTTTCAGCCCCTGAGTCGTTTAATGTTATGATTAAAGAGCTTCAGGGTTTATGTATAGATGTAGAACTAGATTAATTATTAAGGGGAAATAGACTTGACTTACATACAAACAAACAATTTAGATACTTCAGGACCATATAAATCAATAACTATAGGCCTAGCCTCTCCTGAATCAGTGCTAGCTCGTTCTTATGGGGAAATATTAAAGCCTGAAACAATTAACTATAGATCCTATAAACCTGAAAAAGATGGCTTATTCTGCGAAAAGATTTTTGGTCCAGTCAAAGATTATGAATGCCATTGTGGTAAATATAAAGGTATTAGGTATAGAGGTATTATATGTGATCGATGTGGAGTTGAAGTTACAAGGAAAAAAGTACGTAGAGAACGAATGGGGCATATTACACTTGCTGTTCCTATAGTTCATATATGGTACCTTAGATCAATTCCTAGTAAACTGAGCTATTTAGCTGGTAAAAGCACAAAGGAATTAGAGAGAGTCATTTATTATGAAATGTATATGGTGTTGGATCCAGTCGATAGTGGTTTAAAGCGATTCGATCTAATTGAAGAAGATGAATATCTAGAGTTAGAAGAACAATATGGTTATGCTGCCGTTAGCGAGGAAAAAAGAGAAAATGATGAATATTTTTATGCTGCTATGGGCGGTGAGGCAATTAAAGAAATGCTTATTAGGATCAATATAATGGAATTAAAAAAGGAACTTGAAGATATTGTAAGAACATCTAAGTCAAAGCAAAAAAGGACCGACGCCTTAAAAAGACTTAAAGTAGCATATTCCTTTGTTCCCGATCCTACAAAAAAAAGATTAAACAAGCCAGAATGGATGATAGTATCTATATTGCCTGTTATCCCACCTGAGTTGAGGCCTTTGGTCCCTCTTGAAGGAGGGCGATTTGCAGCGAGTGATCTTAATGACCTATATCGCAGGATTATCATTAGAAATAATAGATTGAAACAACTTATGGAGATAAAAGCTCCTGATGTTATTCTAAGAAATGAAAAAAGAATGCTTCAAGAGTCTGTTGATGCTCTTTTTGATAATAGCCGTCGCAAGACTGCAATTAGAAGTGGGTCTCGTCGCCCATTAAAGTCATTATCGGATATGCTCAGAGGTAAGACAGGGAGATTTCGTCAAAACTTATTAGGGAAAAGGGTTGACTATTCAGGAAGATCTGTTATAGTAGTTGGCCCTCAACTAAAACTACAAGAATGTGGTTTACCTAAAAATATGGGATTAGAATTATTTAAGCCACATATGATTCGTGAATTAATGAACCGTGGTTATACTCAAACACCTCGAAGTGCAAAATTAATGATAGAGAACTGTGAGCCAGTTGTTTATAAGGTTTTGGAATATGTTGTAAAAGATCATCCTGTTATGTTAAATAGGGCGCCTACACTGCATCGCCTAGGAATCCAAGCATTTCAGCCTGTCCTTGTTGATGGGAAAGCAATACAATTACATCCTCTAGTATGTTCTGCATTTAATGCTGATTTTGATGGTGATCAAATGGCAGTTCATGTTCCTTTGTCTCCTGAGGCTCAAATGGAGGCAAGAATGTTGATGTTAGCTAGTCATAATATTCTTCATCCTGCAAACGGTCAACCAATAGCTGTGCCTTCTCAAGATATGATTTTGGGTTCATATTATCTAACAAAATTAAAAGCTGGTGATTTAGGCGAAGGTAAAAATTTCGGTTCAATAGATGAAGTATTATTAGCTTATGAAAATAAGGTTGTTGGGTTGCATGCAAAAATAAACCTAAGACATAAAGGTCATTGGGTAAAAGATACAACTATTGGAAGAGCAATTTTTAATTCGATAATTCCCGATGAAATGGAATATGTTAATAATTTAATTGATAAAAAATTATTAACATCCGTAGTAAATCAATGTTATTTGATTGTAGGTAATTATAAAACGGTAATTTTCCTCGATGATTTAAAAGACCTTGGTTTTAAAATGGCAACGCATAGCGGGCTATCAATATCGATTAGTGATGTTTTAATCCCTCATGAAAAAGATAATATCCTATCTGATGCATATGATAAAGTCGAAGATATTAAAGGGAAATATGATAGACATGTGTTAACAGAAGGCGAGAGATATAATAAGGTAATTGACATATGGACACATGCCACTAATCATGTGGCTAAGGCAATGGAAGACGAGCTAAGGAGAGATGCTTCAGGTTTTAATCCACTTGCAATGATGACTGATTCTGGAGCCAGGGGCAGTAAGGATCAGATTAAACAGCTCGCTGGCATGCGCGGGCTTATGGCAAAACCTCAGAAATCAATGAAAGGCGGTGTGGGTGAAATAATTGAATCCCCAATTACTTCTAATTTTAAAGAAGGTCTATCAGTTTTTGAATATTTTATATCAACCCATGGCGCCAGGAAGGGCTTAGCTGATACAGCGTTAAAAACTGCAGACGCGGGCTATCTAACCCGTAGATTAGTTGACGTTGCTCAAGATGTAGTTGTTTATGAAGATGACTGTGGTACTATTAATGGTATTTTAATTTCAGACTTGAAAGAAGGTGAAGAAATTATAGAGCCTATAGCTGACCGTATACTAGGAAGAACAATATTGGATGATTTTATTGATAGAGGTAAAGTAGTAGTCAAGTCAGGATCAGTAATCTCTGAAAAAGAAGCAGAACTAATCGGTGATAGTGGTGTTGAAAGTATAAGAATTAGATCAGTGTTAACATGTGATACGAAGCGCGGCATATGCGCTAAGTGTTATGGGTGGGACCTGTCTTTACATAAACTTGTTGATATAGGAACGTCTGTTGGTATTCGTGCTGCTCAGAGTATTGGTGAGCCAGGAACCCAGTTAACTCTGCGCACATTTCATATTGGTGGTACTGCTAGTAGAGTTATTGAGCAATCGGAAATGAAAAATAAAAGAGCTGGAGTAGTTGAATATTCAGATAATTATGATTTCGCTATAACGAAGGATGAATCTGGTATAGAAGTTCGAAGATGTATGGTTCGACATTCTAAATTAGTAATTAAACAAAATAATGGTGAGAAAAAGTCTGTTTTTAACATACCTTATGGTGCGACTATGTCAATTGAAGAAGGAGAGAAGGTAAAGCCCGGGACAACGCTTTTTCAGTGGGATCCATATACAGATATAATTCTTGCGCGAGAGACTGGCATTGTTAAACTAAAAGATTTTATTGAAGGAGAAACGTTTTCGGTTGAATCTGTTGAGACAGGAAAGAAACAAATTGTAGTAATCGAAGCCAGGGATAGAAAACTGAGTCCACATCTAGAAATAGTTGATGAAAAAGGTGAGATTGTATCAGGAAGTACCATTTTACCGGTCAAAGCAACCCTTGTAGTAAATGATAAGGAGAATGTGCAGAGAGGTCAAACGCTTGTTAAAATACCAAAAGACATAGGCAAAACTCGTGATATAACGGGAGGCTTACCTCGAGTAGCGGAGTTATTTGAATCTAGGAAGCCATCAAACCCTGCTGTAATGACAGAAATAAATGGTACTGTGAAATTTGGAGATACTCGTAGAGGAATAAGGAAGATACATGTAATCGGAAATGATGGAGAAGATAGATCATATTCTATCCCTTATGGAAAGCATGTGATAGTACATGAAGGGGATTTTATTAATGCCGGATCATCCTTATGCGAAGGCGCTATATCACCTGATGATATTTTGAGGGTTTTAGGTCCTTCCGCTGTAAGAGAATATCTGGTTAATGAGATTCAAGAGGTATACAGATTGCAAGGTGTTAAATTAAATGATAAGCATATTGAGATTATTGTTAATCAGATGATGCAAAAAGTAATGGTTAAAGAGGTAGGGGATTCAAGATTCCTTCAGGAAGATCGTGTTAGCAAAAATGATTTTCTTATAGAGAATGAAAGATTGGCGACTATGGTTGTCGTTACATCTCCCGGAGATACAGGCCTAGAGGAAGAAATGATGATAGAAAAAACAGAGTTTAATGATTTAAACAAAGAAATAAAGGCTGAGGGTAAAGAAATTGCTAAATATCGAAAAGTTATTCCAGCAACTTTTGAACCTATTCTTATGGGGATTACTAGAGCATCATTAAACACAGATAGTTTTATTAGTGCAGCATCCTTTCAAGAAACAACAAGAGTGCTAACAGATGCTGCAACTGCAGGAAAGACTGACTATCTATATGGTTTGAAAGAAAATGTTGCTGTAGGTAGACTTATACCAGCAGGTACCGGGACACCACAATTTAGAGATATACTTGTAGGGGTTGATGATCAAGATTTGTCTGAAATTAATACTGATGATGCTGTAGCATAACCTTTTCTGGTTCTGAGAAATTATATTGATAGATGTTAATTAATCACCATAAATTGCGAGGCTGTGGGAAAAGTTAAATGCCGACGATAAATCAATTAGTTCGTAAGGGCAGGAAAAAAATGTTGAAGAAGACATCAACGCCTGCTTTAATGGGCAATCCTCAAAAAAGAGGAGTGTGTACCCGTGTTTATACGACAACGCCAAAAAAACCTAACTCAGCATTACGTAAGGTAGCTAGGGTTAGGTTAACGAATTTAACAGAGGTAACTGCCTATATTCCTGGTGAGGGACATAATTTACAAGAACATTCGATAGTATTAATTGAAGGTGGTCGTGTTAAAGACCTGCCAGGTGTTCGTTATCATATAGTTAGGGGAACTTTGGACACAGCTGGTGTAGATGACAGAACGACTAGCCGGTCAAGGTATGGTACCAAAAAACCAAAATAATTTTTGATGTAATTATGAGAAGAAGAAGACCAGAAAAAAGAATAATACTTCCCGATACAAAATATAATGATTTATCCGTGGCCAAGTTTATTAATTATATTATGAAGAAAGGAAAAAAAGGAACTGCTGAAAAAATATTTTATGGAGCTATGAATATTATTGAGAATAAGACAAAAACAGATGGAATAAAGATTTTTAAAAAGGGTATTGAAAATGTTTCTCCAAGTGTTGAGGTTAAATCTAGACGCATTGGCGGGGCGACTTATCAAGTACCGATAGAGGTCCCTAAAAATAGGGGATTTTATCTTGCTTCTTTATGGATAATAAACTCTTCAAATAGCAGTTCAGGGAAGCCAATGTCTGAAAAACTTGCAAAGGAATTAATTGCAGCAGCTAATGGCGATGGCGGTGCAATAAAAAAGAAAGAGGACACACACAGAATGGCAGATGCTAATAAAGCCTTTGCTCATTTTAGGTAGAGGATAATTTCTTGAAAAATACAGATTTAAACCAAGTTAGAAATATTGGAATCATGGCCCATATTGATGCTGGTAAAACAACATTAACTGAGCGGATACTTTTTTATACTGGTGTTACTCATCGCATTGGAGAAGTACATGATGGTGCTGCAACAATGGATTGGATGGAACAAGAGCAAGAGAGAGGAATTACTATTACATCTGCTGCTACAACATGTCTTTGGAATGATTTTCGAGTAAATATTATTGATACGCCGGGGCACGTGGATTTTACCGTTGAGGTTGAAAGATCTCTACGTGTATTAGATGGTGCTGTCGCAGTTTTTTGTGGTGTTGGAGGTGTTGAGCCACAAAGTGAAACTGTTTGGAGGCAGGCAGATAAGTATAATGTTCCAAGAATTGCTTTTGTAAATAAAATGGATAGAGTTGGTGGAGATTTTTATAACGTAATGGGGATGGTGAAGGATCGTCTTGGCGCAAATCCTCTACCAATCGTAATTCCTATCGGATCTGGGGAGATGTTTACTGGAGTTATTGATCTTTTAACTATGAAAGCTATCCTTTACAATGAATCAACTCTAGGCTCAAGGTTTGATATTGCAGAAATCTCAGATGATATGGTCGAGATTGCGAATAAATGGAGAAAACATTTAATTGAAGAGACTGCTACATATGATGAACATTTATTGGAGAAGTATGTATCTGATGAAGATATTTCTACTGAAGAATTAAAACTTGCCATCAGAAAAGGTTGCTTAGATAATACATTCATTCCAATGCTTTGTGGGTCGGCTTTCAAAAATAAAGGTGTCCAGAGATTATTGGATGGTGTAATTGATTTTTTACCTTCCCCAGTTGATATTGGAGAGGTGAATGGTGTCGATCCGAAAGATTCAGATGTTGTGCTTACTAGAAAACCAGATATTAATGAACCATTTAGTGCTCTTGCATTTAAAATAATGACTGATCCTTACGTTGGAAAATTGACTTATATGAGGGTTTATTCTGGGAAGTTAGAAGCAGGTTCATATGTGTATAATCCAAATAGTGGTAAAAAAGAAAGAATCAGCAGAATATTACTTATGCATTCAAATAAAAGAGAGGACCGTGATGTAGTTGAAGCTGGCGAAATTGTTGCAGCTGTTGGATTAAAAAAAGTTAAGACTGGTAACACTCTATGCGATCAGTCCAATCAAATAGTTCTAGAGTCAATGGATTTTCCTGAGCCTGTTGTAGCTGTCTCAGTTGAGCCAGTCAGTAAAGCTGAGCAGGATACGCTTTCAAAATCTTTAAGTAAACTTGGTGAAGAGGATCCAACGTTTAAGGTTTCAACTGATGAGGAAACTGGTCAGACAATAATATCCGGTATGGGTGAATTGCATCTAGAGATACTTGTCGATAGATTATTAAGAGAATTTAAGGTTAAGGCAATTATTGGCAAGCCTATCGTTGCTTATAGGGAGTCCATAACTAAGTCTGTTAATAAGGTGGAAACAAAATTTGTTCGCCAGTCTGGTGGTAGAGGGCAATATGGACATGTTGTTATTAATGTGAAACCCAATGACTCGGGAAAAGGATATCATTTTGAAAATAAAATTGTTGGAGGTGTAATCCCGCGTGAATACATACCGTCTGTGGATAAAGGTATGCAGGAGGCGCTTAAAAATGGTGTTGTGGCAGGATATCCAATTGAAGATATTAGAGTAGAGCTAATTTTTGGATCTTATCATGATGTAGATTCTTCTGAAATGGCTTTTAAAATTGCTGGGTCCATGGCTATCCAAGAAGCATGCAAAAAAGCGAGTCCAAAGTTAATGGAGCCGATAATGTCTACAGAAGTTATTGTTTCTGATGAGTATCTAGGAGATGTTATGGGTGATATAAGTTCAAGACGCGGAAAAATTGAAGGAATGACACAAAGGAATGATGCGCAGGTTATAAAAGCAAATGTTCCTCTAAGCAATATGTTTGGATATGTGACTGATTTAAGATCAATAACCCAAGGTAGGGCGGTATTTCATATGCAATTTTCTCATTATCAACAAGTTCCTGCTTCTGTTGAAACTGAAATATTAGAGAGAGTGCACGGAAAAGTAATTTGAATTTTTTTTTAAAGGAGTAATAAACAATGTCAAAAGCAAAATTTGAGAGGACAAAGCCTCATGTAAACATTGGCACTATTGGTCATGTTGACCATGGTAAGACGACGCTTACTGCAGCTATTACTATGTATCAAGGTGCGCATGGGATGGCAGAGGTCAGGTCTTTTGACAGTATTGACAATGCTCCTGAAGAGCGGGAGCGTGGCATTACAATACAGACAGCTCATGTTGAATACGAGACTGAGAATCGGCATTATGCACATGTAGATTGTCCAGGTCACGCTGATTATATCAAAAATATGATCACAGGAGCTGCGCAAATGGATGGTGCTATTTTAGTTGTTTCAGCGGCCGATGGCCCTATGCCTCAAACTAGAGAGCATTTATTATTAGCTCGTCAGGTAAATGTCCCTAGTGTAGTTGTTTTTATGAATAAGACTGATCAGGTAGATGATCCCGAACTTTTAGAATTGGTTGAAATGGAATTACGTGATTTGCTTAATGAATATGATTTTCCCGGTGATGACACACCAATATTAAAAGGCAGTGCTTTGAACGCATTAAACAATGTTAAGGATGAAGCTTCGACAAAGTGTATTGTTGAATTAATGGAAGCATGTGATAGTTTTATTCCAGAGCCACAGCGTGATGTGGATAGGCCGTTTCTGATGCCTGTTGAAGATGTATTTAGTATTACTGGCCGCGGTACGGTTGGTACAGGCCGTATAGAACGTGGTATAATTAAAGTAGGAGATGAGGTTGAAATTGTAGGGATGGGTAATCAAAAGAAGACTACGGTTACAGGTGTAGAAATGTTTCGTAAATTATTAGATCAAGGGCAGGCTGGAGATAATGCTGGATTATTACTTCGCGGTGTAGACAAAGAGGACTTAAGGCGTGGTCAGGTTTTAGCTATTCCTGGGAGTATAACTCCTCACACCAAGTTTAAAGCGACTGTATATATTTTAAAGAAAGAAGAGGGTGGTCGCCATACTCCATTTTTTAATGGCTATAGGCCACAGTTCTACTTTCGGACCACGGATGTAACTGGCGTAGTGACTTTGCCTGAGGGTACTGAAATGGTTATGCCAGGAGATAATGTTGAATTTGAAGTTGTCTTGATCACATCGGTTGCGATGGATACAGACTTACGTTTTGCAATCCGAGAAGGTGGTCACACTGTTGGTGCAGGCAAAGTAACTGAGATTGTTGAGTAATAATTATTATGGCTAATCAGTCTATAAGAATTAGTTTAAGAGCATATGATCATATTCTACTTGATAAATCTACAGATAAAATCGTAAAGACAGCAAAATCAACAGGAGCTATTATTTCTGGTCCTATTCCATTGCCGACTAAACGTTCTGTTTATACTGTTTTGCGCTCACCGCATGTTGATAAGAAATCGCGTGAGCAATTTCAAACAAAGATCCACAAAAGGATGATAGACATTATTAATTCTACACCTAAAACTATAGAGTCCCTTATGAAGTTAGATCTTCCTGCTGGGGTTGATATTGAGATAAAGGTTTAGTCACTGATGAGAGGTTTAATTGGAAAAAAAATTGGAATGACTAGAGTTTTTGATTCTAATGGGCTTGCCGTTCCTGTTACAGTCCTTGAGGCTGGTCCTTGTCAAGTTACGCAAGTTAAATCTATTGAAAAGGACGGTTATGACTCTGTTCAAGTTGGATTTAATGAAGTTAGTCTTAAACATCTAAATAAGCCTATGAAGGGTCATTTTGACAAACAATCCGTAACGCCAATGCGAGTATTAGCAGAATTTAATAAGGTCCCTAATTTTGACTATAAACCCGGTCAAGTATTTAGTGTTGGCTTATTTAAAGAAGGTGACTATGTTACAGTTAGTGGCAAATCTAAGGGCCGTGGTTTTTCTGGAACAATAAAAAAATATTCATTTAGTCTGCAAAGAAAGACGCATGGTCAGGGTGATACCCATCGTCATGGTGGCTCAATTGGCGCTGCATCAGATCCCTCTCGTGTATTTCCTGGTAAAAAAATGCCAGGCCGATATGGGAATAAAAAAGTAAGTGTAAAATCACTTGAAGTGATAAAAGTTGATGAGGGCAATAATCAGTTGTTATTAAAAGGTGGTATCCCTGGTGCCCGTAATGGTATTGTTATAATTACAAGATAGCATATATGAAGATTAATGTACATAGTTTAAAAGGTGATATTGTAGATAAGATTAATGCTGATGAAAAAATTTTCAAGATTGAACCTAATAAATCTGTAATTAGGCAAGCAGTCTTAGCAGAAATGACAAATTTACGTCAGGGTACACACGCTTCAAAAAATAGATCTGCAGTAAGAGGTGGTGGTAAAAAACCTTGGAATCAAAAAGGGCGTGGTGTTGCGAGGGCTGGTACTAATAGGTCGCCTCTTTGGAAAGGCGGTGGTGTAGTTTTTGGACCTGAGCCTCATAGTTATAATCACAAGTTGCCAAAAAAAATGGGTAAACTGGCACGTAGGTCGGTTTTATCAGAAAAGCTATCTAAAGGAGAGTTTAGGGTTCTAGAAAAAATAAATATTGAATCAAGTAAGACTTCAGACTTTATTGGAATTTTGAGAGTACTAAAGGTAGAAAATAAAAAAGTTACAATTTTAGTATCCTCTATAGAAGAAAACCTTATTCTTGCGTCAAGGAATGTCAGAAATGTATATGTCGAAAATGTCAGAAATATTAGTGTTTATGATTTGTTAGATGCAGAAGTTTTAATTACAGATAAGCAAGGTTTAAATGATTTAATTGAGGTCCTAGCGTAAGATGTATCAAAAATTATTAATCAAGCCAGTTTTAACAGAAAAAATGGCTATTATGCAAGAACGTGAAAATAAATATGCTTTTATTGTTGAAAAGAGTGCCAATAAAAATCAAATAAAAGATGCTATTGAAAAGAAATTTGATGTTCTTGTATCAAAAGTTGCAACCATGAATATTGATGGAAAATTAAAAAACATGACTACAAGAAGTAATGGCAGGACAATAAGAACACAAGGACGACGTTCTAGTTATAAAAAAACTATTATAACCTTAGAGGAAGGTTATACTATTGATTTAGTCGGAGGCGAAGTAGAGGTTTAAGATGGGTATACGTTATTTAAAGCCAGTAACTCCTGGTAGTCGTTTTGCTTCAAGATCAGATTTTACAGATCTTACAACTGATAGTCCTGAAAAAAAATTAACAGTTGCTTTAAGAAAAAAAGGTGGCAGAAATAATACTGGTAGAATAACGGTACGACATAGAGGTGGTGGTCACAAGCGTAGATATAGAATTATAGATTATAAAAGGAATAAATTTGG
>Ga0209445_1001313_pt1 | contig 13551 bp, 8 predicted proteins | sample MarorgKNORR_S2LV_4_FD_188223 | JGI IMG/M metagenome (GOLD analysis project Ga0209445, IMG submission 188223) | Marine microbial communities from the Southern Atlantic Ocean, analyzing organic carbon cycling - NADW_A/KNORR_S2/LV (SPAdes) (version 2) | ecosystem: Environmental > Aquatic > Marine >...
ATTCTCTTGGCTCAGACTCCCGAGATGGATAAGCTAGCTTCCCAACCGCCTTTCGCCGAAAAATGACAGGAACGGCCGTGGCCGACACGTTGCCACCACGTTTAGATCCAAAGACCATCGAAGGTCCTCTCTACCGTTCCTGGACTGAGGCTGGATACTTCCACGTCGAGCCCGAATCCGCGTTGTCTGGTGGCCCGGATCCGTACGTCGTCGTGATCCCGCCGCCTAACGTGACCGACATCCTTCACATGGGTCACGGGCTCAACAATACGATCCAGGACGTGATGGTTCGATGGCGGCGAATGCAGGGCCGCGTCTCGCTCTGGGTCCCAGGGACCGACCACGCCGGGATCGCGACTCAGAACATCGTCGAGAGAAAGTTGGCAGAGGACGGGACCTCGCGGCACGATCTTGGCCGGGAAGCCTTCGTCGAGCGGGTTTGGGAGCACGTAAACGGGACGGGAAGCCGGATCCTGGAGCAGCTCGAGGTCATCGGGTCGAGCTGCGATTGGGACCGTACACGCTTTACGTTGGACGAAGGGCTCAGCCGGGCCGTCCGCGAGGTGTTCGTGCGCCTTTACGAGAAGGATCTGATCTATCGGGGGGAGTACATCATCAACTGGTGCCCCCGTTGTCTGACGGCGTTGTCCAACGAAGAGGCCGAAGGTGAAGAGGTCGAGGGCAGGCTCTATCACCTGCGGTATCCGTTTACTTCGACGGAGGGGGACAAGGCTGCGCAAGCCGCCGCGGTCGCCCAGGCGGCAGTACCGGAGTCCGACGTGGAGGCCATCGGCAGACTTCCGGACGGGACGTGGTACCTCACCGTTTCGACGACTCGGCCGGAGACCATGCTCGGGGATACCGGTGTGGCGGTGAATCCCAAGGACGAGCGCTACACATCGCTCCTCGGCGCCGAAGTAGAGCTGCCGCTCACGGGCCGAACGATCCCGATCGTCGCGGACGCCTACGTCGATCCTGAGTTCGGATCTGGCATGGTGAAGCTCACACCCGCGCACGACGTCAACGACTTCGAGATCGCGCAGAGGGCGGACCTCGAGGTCCTCAACGTCATGACCCCCGAAGCCAGCATGAACGAGAACGTGCCCGAGGCTTTCCAGGGGATGGACCGCTTGGACGCGCGCAAAGCTGTAGTGGCCGCGCTCACCGAGCAGGGGCTCGTGGCCGGTGAGGACGACTACACGCACTCGGTGCCGCACTGCTACCGCTGCGCCACGGTGGTGGAGCCGCGCTTGTCCCTGCAGTGGTTCGTGAAGATGAAACCGCTGGCCGAGCCGGCTCTGCGCGCCTCCCAAGACGGCACCATCACGTTCACGCCGGGTCATTGGCAGCGTGTGTACGAGCACTGGATGGAGAACATTCGGGACTGGTGCATCTCGCGGCAGCTCTGGTGGGGGCACCGGATTCCAGTGTGGTACTGTGCCTGCGGCGAGCAGATCGTTTCCCGCGAGGACCCCACCGAGTGTCCAAAATGCGGCTCGGGCGAGCTGGAGCAGGACCCCGACGTGCTCGACACCTGGTTCAGCTCGCAACTTTGGCCGTTTTCAGTGTTCGGCTGGCCCGAGAAGACCCCCGATGTGGAGGCGTTCTACCCTGGCCATGCCATGGTCACAGCGCCCGAGATCCTGTTCTTCTGGGTCGCGCGCATGATCATGATGGGCTACGAATTTTTCGGTGAGCCGCCGTTCACCGAGGTGTATCTGCACGGAACCGTCCGCGACATGAAAGGACGCAAGATGTCCAAGTCGCTGGGCAACGGCATCGATCCGCTCGAGGTCGTGAACGCCTTCGGGGCAGACGCCATGCGCTACACCCTGGTGAGCCAGGCCGCGATGGGCACCGACATCAGCCTCGACCACGAGGACGTCGAGGGGGCTTTCGCGAACGGACGCAACTTCGCGAACAAGATCTGGAATGCGGGCCGCTTCGTGTTGTTGAGCCTGGGCGACGCCCCGGTGAGGCCACTCGCCGAAGTCGAGAGCGACCTGGCGCTCGAAGATCGGTGGATGCTTTCGAGGGTTCGTTCGGCCGCGGAGAACGCCACCCGAGGGCTGGAGCGCTACCGCCTGCACGACGTCGCTGAGAGCCTGTATCACTTCTTCTGGGGCGAGGTGTGCGACTGGTACCTCGAGCTCGTGAAGGCGCGCCTTACCGAGAACGCCGATGCCGCCAGCCGCGAGGCGGCGCGCTCGACGCTCGTGACCGTGCTCGATCACTCGTATCGACTCCTGCACCCCATCGTGCCGTTCGTTACTGCCGAGCTCTGGTCGCGACTGCCATGGCCCGAAGGAGACGAGCGCCCCGAGGACCTGATCGTGGCGCCGTGGCCGGATGGCAGCGACGGCCGGCGGGACGAACAAGCCGAACAGGACTTCGAGGCGCTCAAGGAGCTGGTCGTCGAGGTGCGACGGCTGCGCAAGGAGTATGGAGTTCCGGAGGCCGAGCGCATCCAGATTCACCTGACGGGCGGTGACTCGGGCCTGTTGGGCACCGTCAGGTCCCAGTCTGCCGCGCTCGAGCGACTGGCGCGCATTGGTGGCATCCACGAAGGCGAGGGCTCCGGCATCGGCGCGCACGCCGTTTTCAGCGGAGGCACGGAGCTGTTCGTCCCACTCGAAGGCGTGATCGACCTCGATCGCGAGCGCAGCAGACTGCGCGGGGAGATCGAGCGACTGCAGGGGCTGTCGGCGGGCGCGAGCAAGAAGCTCGACAACGAGAACTTCGTCTCCCGCGCTCCGGATGAAGTCGTGCAAAAGGAACGCGACAAGCTCGCACAATACGACGAGCAGGCGAGTAAGCTGCAGGATAAGCTCGCCGAGCTCGAGGGCGGAGCCTCCTGAAGACCCTTCTACCGGCGACGGCCGCGATGGCCGCAGTCTTGCTCGTCGCGTGTGCGCAGCAGGGGGCTCCCACGGGAGGTTTCGACGACCGACGGCCGCCGGTCGTGGTCTCTACCACGCCCGACACGTTCGCTGTGATTCCGGACTTCTCGGGTCCCATCCGCTTCGACTTCGACGAGCGCATTAGCGAGCAGGTCTCTGGGGGCACGCTCAACGATGCGGTCGTGGTGTCCCCGCGCACGGGGGGCCTGCGCGTGCGCCACGAGCGGCGCAGCCTGGTCATCGAGATGGACGGGGGATTCGAGCCAGACCGCGTCTATCGGGTGACGCTCCAGCCTGTCGTTCGTGACCTGTTCAGCAACCAGATGCGCGACCAATTCGAGCTGGTCTTTTCGACGGGCCCGCAGCCGGTGCCCACCACGATAGCCGGCATCGTCTGGGACCGACTCACCGGACGCGGCGCCGCGGACTACGAAGTCCGCGCCGTGGGGACTGAGGGCGACTCATCGGTGCACGTGTCCATGACGGACACGGGTGGAGTCTTCGGTCTGCGGTTCCTGCCTACGCCCATCGAGGTCAACGGGCTAAGTGCGTTCCGCTTCCAGCTAACCGCTTTCGAAGACCGGAATCGGGACAACATCGTCGACCCGACGGAGGTCCAGGGCACGCGGCGGGGCCTGGTCAACGCGGCCGATACGTTCTTCGCGAACATCGCGGTGCTGCAGCCGGACACGACTCCTGCACAGGTCACGAGTGTCACGCCCCTGGATTCTGTCACCGCGCTGATCGAGTTCGACGACTACCTGGACCCGGACTTCCCGCTCGCCGGCGTGACCGTCGAGGTACTCGATGAGGACAGTGTGAGGGTGGCGGCCGTACGTATCTTCCACGAGCACGAGTACGTGGCGTACGCCGAGGCGGTTGCGGACTCACTCGCGGTTCTCGACTCCCTGGACGCGGCGGTTCTGGCCGCCGAGGCCGCTGAGGCCGCCGCTCAGGACAGCATTGCGCGCGCGGCCCTTGATACCGCGAGCGTGGCCGACACGGTCGTGATCGTCGATCCCGCTGCGGCCGACCCCGCTTTGGATGACCCCGCCGCGCTGGACCCCGTGCCGGAAGACACCGCCGAGGCGGAGCCGGTGGAGCCGCCTCCCGAGCGACGTGTCGCTCCGCCCGGCCTGAACGGCCGACCCACTGCGCGTCCGCGACCTCCTGACCCCAATGCGACCCAGGCAAGGGAGCCAACCGGGCCAGGCGGCGAGCACCTGCCATCGAGACAGATCGTCGCGCTGCTCGGCGCGACGCTCGTGCCCAACAGCCCCTACCAGCTCGTGGTCACCGCCATAAGGAACATCACCGCCGTGGCGCTCGGTGGCGGGAGTGCCACGCTCGTCCTGCAACCGCCGCCCGCGCCCCCTGACGCGGGTGCCGTAGACGACTCGCTCGCGGTTCCGGACACCAGCGTCGTCGAAGACACGACTGTGGTTCCGGACACGAGTGCCGTGGCCGACACGAGTGCGGTGCCCGACACGAGCGTGGTTCGCAATCCCGCGGCTCGGCGCCCGCCGTCACGATGAGCGACCCACGCAGGTCGATTCCCTCCGTCGATGTGCTGCTCGAGCAAGAGCCTTTTGCTAGCCTCCTCTCTGCGTACCCGCGCGCGCGCGTGGTCGAGGGGCTGCGTTCAGTGATCGCCGACGTGCGCGAGCGTGTGAGCGCCGGCACAGATGTCGTGGGGATCGAGCAACCTGAGCTGTATGCGCGCGAAGTCGAGGTCCAGCTCGCTCAAAAGGACGAGCCGTCGCTGCGCGCGGTGATCAACGCAACGGGCGTCGTCTTGCATACCAACTTGGGGCGCGCGCCTCTCCCGGCGGTCGCACGCGAAGCGATGGCACGCGCGGCGCGCGGTTATTCGAACCTCGAGTTCGACCTCGAAGAGGGCAAGCGGGGTTCACGCTACGACCACTGCGTGTCGCTCCTGTGCGACCTCACGGGGGCCGACGACGCGCTTGTTGTGAACAACAACGCGGCGGCGCTTGTCCTGGCGCTGAATACGATGGCTCGCGGGCGGGGCGTTGCGGTATCGCGAGGAGAGCTCGTCGAAATTGGTGGCGGTTTTCGCGTCCCCGACATCTTGGAGCGGTCGGGGGCCACCCTGGTGGAGGTGGGCAGCACGAATCGCACGCGCGTCGCCGACTTCGAAGAAGCGTGCGCAGACGGTTCCGTCGCGGCGATCCTGAAGGTGCATCGCTCGAACTTCAGAATCACGGGCTTCACGGAGGAGGCACCCCTGCAGGAGCTCGCCGCCGTGGCCCGGGCGCATGGCATGCCGCTGCTCCATGACCTGGGATCGGGACTCATGCTCGCCGCAGAGTCGCTTTCGTTGCCCGAAGAGCCGCGCGCAGCCGAGTCGCTCGCGAACGGTGCTGACGTCGTCGCGGTCTCGGGCGACAAGCTGCTGGGTGGTCCCCAGGCCGGCCTGCTGCTCGGCGGGGCCGATGCCATCGCCCGGATGCGGGTGAATCCGCTTTGTCGCGCGCTACGTGTCGACAAGGTGACGCTGGCGGGTCTGGAGGCGACGCTCCAGTTGTATCGGGACCCGGAGCGGGCGCGCGCCGAGATCCCCACATTGCGCATGCTGTCGGCCACCGAGCCGGAACTGAAAGTGCGCGCGACATCGCTCGCAGAGAGGCTAGAAGACGCAGGCGTGTCCTCAGCCCTCGTGGAAGGGAAGGGTGCCGTAGGCGGAGGTACGTATCCCGGGGTCGAGCTGGCCGGCTGGGCGCTCTCACTTGATCACCCGGACGGGGCGGAAGCGTTCGCCGCTCGCTTGCGCCTGGGCGACCCTCCGGTGATCGCGCGCATCGCTGATGGTCAGGTGCTGCTCGATCCACGGACCGTCCATAGCGAAGAGGAAGACGCGCTCCTGCGCCGGATCATCGACGCTTGGCCAGGGGCATCCACCCCGTGACCGAGCTGCGGCCCGCGGCGTTCATCGACCGCGACGGGACCATCATTCTCGAGCGTGAATATCTCGCTGACCCCGACGGGGTAGAGATCATTCCAGGCACTTTCGAGGCGCTGGCGGCGCTGCGAGAGGAGGGCTTCGCGCTCATCGTCGTCACGAACCAGTCGGGGATCGCCTGCGGGTACTACTCGATCGAGGACTACCGAGCCGTAGCCGCGCGGCTGGACACTCTGCTCGACGAGGCCGGAGTCGCAGTCGACATGACGTGCTTCTGCCCGCATCACCCGGATCTGGGCGGTCCCTGCCCGTGCCGAAAGCCCGGCACCGGCATGTATCTCGATGCCGCCAAGGAACTAGGCCTGGATCCGGCGTGTTCGTACTATATCGGAGACAAGCTCACCGACGTCATGGCAGCGCTCGAGCTCGGTGGGCGGGGCATTTTGGTGCGCACGGGGTATGGGCAAGAGTTGGAAGCGTCGGCACCGGAGCCGATACTGGTCGTAGACGACCTAAAGGCCGCGGCTGAGTTGATTGTCGAGGAATCCCGCCGTTGACCGTTTTTCAAGCCTCGAATAGTTTTTTGCCATGATGACAATGACGGACACAGCAGTCGCCAAGGTCCAGGACTTCATAGAAGAACACGGCGTCGAGGGCGACGCGGGCCTGCGCGTAGCGGTCCTGCCCGGCGGATGCTCCGGCTTTCAGTACGGCCTCAACGTCGAGGACGCGCCCGAGGAGGAGGACGAAGTCGTCGACATCCGGGGTGTGAAAGTCTTCGTAGACCCGTTCAGCGCCCAATACCTCGACGGCGTCGAGATCGACTACGTGACCAGCTTCATGGGTCAGGGCTTCACGTTCAAGAACCCGAGCGCTTCGGGTGGCTGCGGATGCGGGAGCTCGTTCACGGTTTGAGTTCCGCTGTACTGACCTCCGGATGGTCGTGATTTAGTGGACATCCGAACCTTCACCGGTGGAGGTTTCGGGGAAAACGCATACTTGGTCGTCTGTGAGGACTCGAAGGTCGCCGTGGCCATCGATCCCGGCGGAGCCGCCGCCGATCTGGCCCGCGCAGTCGTCGAAGACGAGCTCTCTCTGCAGGCCATCCTGCTCACCCACTCGCATCTCGACCACATCGAGGGCGTCAACGACGTGCGGGCGGTCGCGCCCGAAGTGCCCATTTGGCTGCACCGCGACGACTACGGCATGTACGAGGCATTGCCGAGACAAGCGGCCATGTTCGGCCTCTCCGCCGAAGCACAACCCACGCCGACGCACGAGCTCGAGCACGGGCAACGCTACGAGTTCGGTACCTGCGTCTTCAATGTGCGCTTCACGCCGGGGCACGCACCGGGTCACGTGATCTTCGTGGCCGAAGACGAAAGCGTCGCCATCTCGGGCGATGTCGTCTTTATGGGCTCGATCGGGCGCACCGACCTGCCTGGTGGAGACTTGGCCACGCTCATGCGGTCCATTCGCGATCAGGTGCTCACGCTGCCGGACGAGACCGTGCTGCTGAGCGGCCACGGCCCCCCGACCACCGTCGGACACGAACGTGTAGGAAACCCTTTCCTGGTACCTCATTACGGAGGGGAGCTGGTGTGAGCCAAGCGCTGAAGGCCGCCGCCTTCGCCTCCGGTGGAGGCACCAACTTACAAGCGCTGATCGACCACCAGAGTCCGACTACCCCCTGGACGCTGTCGCTGCTCGTCTGCAATCACGACGGTGCCGGAGCTCTGCAACGTGCTGAGGCCGCGGGCGTGACCGCTGCGGTGATTCCGACCAAGGATCGTGAGCCGGCTGATTTGGGCAGAGAGACCCTCGAGCTGCTCGAGCAGCACGACATCGAGGTCATCTTCCTGTCCGGATACTTGCGAAAGATCCCTACCGAGGTGCTCAAGCGCTTTCCTCGCCGCATCCTGAACGTTCATCCCGCGCTACTTCCCGCGTTCGGCGGCAAGGGCATGTACGGCATGAACGTGCATCGGGCCGTCATCGACTCCGGTGCTCGAATCTCTGGGCCGACGGTCCATTACGTGGACGAGGAATACGACGAGGGCACGATTGTGGCTCAGTGGCCGGTGCCGCTGAAGCCGAGCGATACACCAGAAGAACTCGCCGCCAGGGTCCTGAGGGCCGAGCACCGCCTGTACCCGCTCGCGGCGGATCACGTATGCAGCGCGTTGGCCGAAGGGCGCGATCCCGGTCCGCTGACGTGCAAGGGGGAGGTCTATCGCCTCTCCGACGCGGGACTTTGAATTCCCCCTGAACGAATGAGGAAGTGAAATGAAGCGGGCGCTACTCAGCGTATCCGACAAGACAGGCATCGTGGAACTCGGGAAGGCACTCCAGGAGCGGGGTTGGGAGTTGCTCTCGACCGGTGGCACCGCCCGAACCCTGCGCGACGGCGGCCTCGAGGTGACGGACGTTTCCGACGTCACGAAGCACGCCGAGATGATGGATGGTCGCGTGAAGACGCTTCATCCTGCGATTCACGCAGGCTTGCTCGCCCGCAGGGACCGCGACGACGACATGTCCGCTTTGCAACAGCACGGCTACGGACCCATCGATCTCGTGGCCGTGAACCTCTACCCGTTCCAGGCGACGATCGCCGCAGGGAACGTCCCCATGGAAGGCGCCATGGGAAAAGTGGATATCGGTGGTCCCACCATGATCCGCGCGGCCGCCAAGTCGCACAAAGACGTATGGGTCGTTGTCGAACCCGACGACTACGACACCGTCATCGCAGGCATCGACTCGGACGACCAGGCGCAGCTACGCCGCCGACTCGCGGCAAAGGTCTTCCGTCACGTCAGCGTGTACGACGACGCCGTGGCCGCCTACATGGAGAAATCCGCGGACTGGGCCGCTCTACCCGACCGGCTGATCGGCTCATTGGGCCGCGTCCAGCCCTTGCGCTACGGGGAGAATCCCGATCAAGAAGCCGCGTTCTACGGTCCCGACGATCCGGTTGGTCTGTCCGCCTTGGACCAGCATCACGGCAAGGAACTCTCCTATAACAACCTGCTGGATCTCGACGGAGCGCTGCTGTCGTTGGCTCCGTTCGCGCACTCACCACGCGCCGCCGTCTGCATCGTCAAGCACACCACGCCCTGCGGCCTCGGCATCGCCGACACGATGTCCGAGGCGTACGAGAAAGCGCTCGCGACCGACCCCACGAGCGCATTCGGTTCCGTCATCGCGACGAACGGTCCCGTGGATGAAGCGACCGCTGACCTCATGTCGAAGCTCTTCATAGAGTGCCTCGTCGCGCCCGCCTACTCACAAGACGCGATGGCCAAGCTCACGGAGAAACAGAACATCCGCCTGCTGACGTTCCCCGAGATCGGGGGAGGCGACGGCGACGACAACTTCCTCGCAGGTTGGGGTCGAATTCCCGAAGCGCGCATGCTGCGCAGCGTCTACGGAGGCATGCTCGCCCAGACTCCCCCCGATCCCCCCTTCTACGGCATCGACGACGACACCTGGACCGTGGCCACCGAGCGTCAGCCCACCGCAGAGGAGATGGACGACCTCTGTTTCGCTTGGGCTGCGATCTTCGGCGTGAAGTCGAACGCCATCCTGCTCGCCAAGGACGGAGCAGTCCTGGGCATAGGCGCCGGCCAGATGAGCCGTGTGGACTCCTCCAAGATCGCAGTCCGGAAAGCCGCCGACGCCGAGCTCGACCTCAACGGAGCCGTGCTCGCCTCAGACGCGTTCTTCCCCTTCCGCGACGGCGTAGACACGGCAGCTGAGGCCGGCATCAAAGCCGTCATCCAACCCGGCGGCTCCAAGCGAGACAAAGAAGTCATCACCGCCGCGAACGAGCACGGAATCGCCATGGTGTTCACCGGCCGGAGGCTGTTCCGGCACTAGACCGTCCGGTTGAAGCAGGGCAGGGCCTGAATCATCTTTCTGCCCGCGGGTGGTTACCCGCTTGGAGGGGTGGCAGAGCGGTTCAATGCACCGGTCTTGAAAACCGGCGTCCGAAAGGACTCGTGGGTTCGAATCCCACCCCCTCCGTGTTGTAGGACAAGGCTAGGAGGCACTTCATGCCCCAGTTGCCGCTGGAGAAGGCCCAAGGGCATCCCTGAACGGGCCAGAGCGACGGCGGCTGTGTGCATCGCACAAAGGGGCCCCTCATCTTGGGCACTGGATTCGATCACCCCGTGACGAAGCGAGAAACACTACCATGCCGCCATCATGACCCTGCCGGCTCTCGGTATCTTGACCGGAATCTCCTACATATCGGGGCTCGACTATTACAGAGGCATCAACGAGAGATTCTGCGCTGACATGCCCCAAGGACACCTGATGGTGCCAAATCCTCCGATCGTCATGGCATCGGTCGATTGCGACGAGTACGTCCACTACCTCACGCTGGGGGCGTTCGACAAGGTGGCGGAGCACATTCTCCACGGCGTCCGAAAGCTCGTAGCGGCCGGATGCGATCTCTTGGTGATCGCTTCCAATACAGGACACATTTCGGTTCCGGCCATCGAGCAAGAATTCCCGGCGCTTCGAATTCTTCACATCGCCGACTGCTTCGCTTTTCGTCTCAAGCAGCGGGGAATCTCCAACGTGGGACTCATTGGGACGAAGCCCACCATGGAAGAGGACTACCTGAAAGCGCGGTTGTCCCTTCACGGGATCACGACGGTTGTGCCTGCGGAGGAAAAGATCCAGGAAGAGATCTACGAAATCATCTGCCAAGAGCTGTCGTTCAATATTTTCAACGACGAGTCACGCGCGAGGATGGTTGAATCGATCCTTGGGCTCAAAGCGAGGGGCGCCGAGGCGTGCATCCTGGGCTGCACCGAGATCGAGTTGCTCGTCAAGCAGGAACACGTCCCGGACCTCGCGTTGTTTCCTTCGGCTGCGATTCACATCGAGATTGCGGCCAACGTGCTTCTAGAAAAAATCGCCTTGGAAGACGTGCTGCCACCTCTCACGACCACTCCCGCCCAACGCTACAAGACGCCTCAGTAACGACCTGAGCTCGCCTTTGTCCTATCCTCCGGGCCGAGGTCACCGTCGGACGCGTTGGTCCCGGATCAGGCTTCGCCCGTGTTCGAGTTTGACGGTGCGAAGTGATGGAGTGGTTACAGACCCACTGCAGCCTGCCATTTTTCGAACGTCACGTTGCGCCCGCACACACCTCCACCGATCTCACCCGCGCGTGGTCCGCCCCAGGGAGATTTCCTCCTCGACCAGACTCCGGCCTTCGATCCCTCCGAGGCCGAACCAGTCCCAGAGTTCGTGTTCGACCAGTCGCTGCCCGACGAGTTCGACGACTGAGGGGCTGGCCTCCCCGCCAGGCTGACCCGAAAGGGCGGTTGAAATACCTATTCGTTCAAAGTTGATCCCGAGCCGATTTCACAGATGCCGTCACTAGTGCCCCGCGTTCCAAGCAAGTTCGTCGAAGAACGCGACGAAGACATCAGAGAAGCTCGGAACCGTTTCCACTGGGACATGCGCTATCCGGGTGCGCCGTTGCCCCGGCCCGCTGGAGCATTGGACGGTTTTCCTGAGCGTCGATCACTCACCGCCCTCACAGGCGGTGGCGCCCCCCCGACAGTACGTTGAACCGGTTGAACCAGGTCATCGAGCAGGAGGTTGGCCCTCTGCTGTCCCGCTGATAGGAATTCAAGGGCCTTGCACAGGGGCCAGCGTGACTCGTCACACGAGCTAGATAGGTGAGTTGCCATGAAGACATATTCGTCCAGCAAGCTCACTTTGCTGTCGTTGTTACTAGTAGGTGCGGCTTTGGGGACGCACACCTCGGCACAGGAGGCCGAGACGCTCCGCCCTCTCGCGGTCGATGACTACTTCGCTATCCAGAGCGTCGGCAGCCCAATCGTTAGCCCAGATGGTGCCTGGGTCGTTTACACCGTAAGCACCAAAGACCTCGAAAATGACCGCACAGAATCTCGCCTCTGGAGTGTTCCCACCGCAGGTGGCGAGGCACGACCCATCACCGCCAAGGGATGGGGGGTAGGAAGTCCCAGTTGGACGCCAGACGGTCAGTACCTAGCCTTCACGGCCCGCAGCGATGACCAAGGCTCCCAGCTTTTTAGGCTAGACCTACGCGGCGGCGGGGAGCGCGTCCAGATTACCAATGTCGAGGGAGGCATCGGCGGCTACAAATGGTCACCCGATGGCAAGCGCCTCCTGCTTTCAATCCGCGACAAAAACACCGACGACCCCTCCGGACCCTGGGTGATCGACCGCTTGGTGTTCAAGCAAGATTACGTTGGCTACCTGAATCACCAACGTACCCATCTTTATGTCCATGACCTCGAGGCGAAAACCACCATCCAGATCACCGACGGCGACTATGACGACTACGGCGCGACATGGTCTCCGGATGGCAGCAGGATCGCTTTTGTCAGTAACCGCACAGCCGAGCCGGACGCCAGCTCTAATACCGACATCTGGTTGGTGGATCCGGATACTCCGTACGACCAACAGGAGCCAGTCCGGGTAACCACAAACCCTGGTACCGACGACTCGCCGATCTGGCACCCCGATGGCGAGAGAATCGGCTACCTCATGACCTACACGGACCGGACCGACATACCCGCGTCCTACCTGCAGAGTAAAGTCGCGATCATTCGAATTGGAGAGGACGAGCCCGTACTTCTTACCACGGAGGCACTCGACCGCAAGGCCTGGGACCCGACTTTCTCACCGGATGGAAGCCAGATTTACGTCCAGCTGGAGGATGACGGGCAAGTTCAACTGGCCGCTGTGTCTGTCGCGGATGGTGAGCTGAGCCGGCTGATTACAGGACAGGTCCAGGTGGGGGCGACCGCGGTAGCACCTGACGGCAGTGTCGTTGTCGCCATCAGTAAGCCGCGTCTGCCGGAAGATCTGTTTGTCCTCGATGCGAATCCTCCGGCTGGTTCTGAGCAGCCACGCCGCCTCACGGACGTCAACGGTGAACTGTTGAATTCAATCTGGCTGTCGGACGTCGAGGAGCTGCGTTTCCCGACGCTCGATGGCACCGTAATCCAGACATTTGTGTACAAGCCACAGGATTTCGATCCGAAACGCCGTTACCCGGCTATTCTGTGGCTTCACGGCGGACAGGAATCCCAGTACGACTATGGTTTTAATTTCCGGGTCCAGCTGTTTGCCGCCAATGGCTACGTCGTGGTGATGCCGAATGTTCGGGGATCAGGTGGCCGGGGGCTCGACTTCGCACTCTCCCTCAACAAAGCGTATGGCACACACGATGTCGAAGATGTGATCGTGGCTACCGACTACGTCATCGCACGGGGTTACGTCGATCCTGACCGGCTCGGCGTCGGCGGCTGGTCGTCTGGCGGGACGCTGACGAATGTAGTGATTACCAAGACGGATCGATTTGCAGGCGCTATCAGTGGCGCCAGCGTTGGATGGTATACGTCCACCTACGGTCACGATCCCTACTATGTGTGGTGGCATACGGAACTCGGTCCACCGTGGAAGAATCGCGATCTCTGGGACAGCATCTCACCGTTCATGGACGTCGAGAACATCACGACGCCGACGCTATTCATTGGCGGCGAGAAGGACTGGAACCAGCCGATCATCCACTCCGAGCAGATGTACCAGGCGATGAAACACCTGGGCCGCGAAACCCAGCTCGTCGTCTACCCCGACGCGCACCACGGCATCAGAAAACACAGCTACCAGAAGGACCTCCTCGAGCGCTTTCTCGGCTGGTTCGAGAAATACGTGAAG
>Ga0209445_1001315_pt1 | contig 13540 bp, 11 predicted proteins | sample MarorgKNORR_S2LV_4_FD_188223 | JGI IMG/M metagenome (GOLD analysis project Ga0209445, IMG submission 188223) | Marine microbial communities from the Southern Atlantic Ocean, analyzing organic carbon cycling - NADW_A/KNORR_S2/LV (SPAdes) (version 2) | ecosystem: Environmental > Aquatic > Marine >...
AATCCGTAAAAACAAATCAACATCAAGCCCCACATTCGTGGGGTTTTTTGTTTTATCCATTCAACGTTGATATGGACTTTTGGTGCGGAGAGGTGAAACCGCATCCAATGTAAATCCCCATACGCCCCATGGGGTGTGTCCCGCAAATTGATTCCTCTGGATAAGAGACTTTTATTTATAGCATTGTTGGTTGTGTCTTCCTGTTGATTGTAAAAATAGTGGGGATGGGATAAATTGTAGGAACTTTTATTTGTGGGGTAGTGGGTAGATTGACCTATGTCAAAAGTAATCAGAAAGATAATCCACATTGATATGGATGCATTCTATGCTTCTGTTGAACAAATGGATAACCCAGAAATTAAAGGCAAACCAGTTGCTGTTGGAGGGAGTAGGCAAAGGGGAGTTGTAGCCGCTGCGTCATATGAAGCACGCGAGTACGGTGTTAGGTCTGCTATGCCGTCAATCTTGGCAAAGAAGAGGTGTAAAAATATTATATTTGTAAAGCCAAGATTTAAGCGGTACAAAGAAATATCAAGTCAAATAAGAGAGATATTTTTTGTTTATACTGATTTAGTTGAACCACTTTCTCTTGATGAAGCATTCTTAGATGTTACTGAAAACAAGAAAAACATATCTTTAGCCGCAAATATTGCCAGAGAAATTAGAACAAAAATCAAGAATGATATTGGTCTCACTGCATCTGCTGGTATTTCTATCAATAAGTTCCTTGCAAAGGTAGCGACTGAGATAAATAAACCAGATGGACAAAAGACTATACACCCATCTCAAGTAGATGAATTCATAGATGCATTACCAATCGAAAAGTTTTTTGGGGTAGGTAAGGTAACCGCCAAGAAGATGAATGAACTGGGTATTTTTAATGGTGCAGATTTGAAGAAGTTTAATCAAGATAATCTGAAAAATCACTTTGGAAAATCTGGAGAATATTTCTATAAGATTGTTCGTAGTATTCACGATAATCCAGTCAATCCAAACCGAATACGTAAATCAATTGGGGCAGAACGTACATTTTCACATGACATTGATTCTGAAGGATTTATGTTAGACAAATTAGACAGAATTGCTGATGAGCTCGAGAGAAGAATGATTAACTCAAATAACAAAGGAAAGACTTTAACCATTAAACTAAAGTACAGCGACTTTACCCAACAGACTAGGAGCAAGACAGTGGATGAGTACTTACAATCAAAAGAAGAAATCTTTCCAATCATTGAAGAACTTCTCTACCAGAAAGAGATAGAAAAGTCCGTTAGGTTGCTTGGTATATCAATTACCAATCTCTACAGAGATGACATATCGTTCCAGAAAAACCTTAGCATACAACTCAAATTCGATTTCTAATTTAAAGTGTAAAGTCCTCAATCTCAGTAGTCAGTAGTGGAGCATAGTGCCTCTCTGTAGTAATTACTGATGAATGACCAAGCAACTTGCTCACCTCATAGATTGGTCTGCCTTGCTTGATGAGATTATAGCCAAAGGTTCTACGCAGGTCATGGAATCTGGCATTGTGCAATCCTAATCGTTTTCTGTTTCTTGACCAAGTCAACTGTACATAATTGGCTGTGTATTCCCACAACTCGTTTGTATCCAATACTTCTCTTGCCTGAGTATTTAATTTGACGATTCTCTTTCCACTTTTACCCCAGACGACTATGGAGTCGTGTTTGACATTTTCCTTCTGTATACAACGTATTTCGCCACTCCTTGCACCTGTATAATAAGAGAATCGGACAAACATATTGAAGTGATGGGGGGTTATCTTATTAAACATCAATTTTAATTCATCTTTTGAGTAAACCCTTGTTCTTGCTTCATATTTATTTCCACCAGAAATCGATTCATAATTGGGTATAAGTTTATTTTTATGTCCCCAGCGATTACATCCATTCAACACCCTGATTGTCATTGCTTTAGTAGTCTGGTTCTCTGGATATCCTTTCTTCAGATAGTTATTAAGCAACCTTGTATTAATGTGTTTAGTTGATGCCTTCCAGCTGTGTTCTGCTTCAAGATACATTTTCATTAGTTTAGTCAAAGGTGTGTTCTTAGGTCTTACACCATCAATTATCTCCAGAAATAATGCTTTTTCAATTATGGGTTTAATTTGTTTAACTGTTTCAAAGTCTGCAGTTCTTAGACTCTTTGTTATTCGTTTCCCTGCAATTTGAACAGAGAGATAATAAATATCATTCTTTTTGTAGAGGGATGACATAGGTGCTCCTTCCAGTTGGTGCTACCTATATGCTACTCTTAAGAGTAGTGAACAATTAGTGCTGGATAACAAAAAAGCCCGTTCATGACGAGCTTCCAATTAAATTTCAGACAGGAATCGAACCAGCGACACAAGGATTTTCAGTCCTCTGCTCTACCAGCTGAGCTACCAAGCCAAAATTAAAGCCAACAAAATTACAAGGGTCAATAAATCAATGCAAAGCATTACTCATGATCAAAATATAATTTCAGGAAAAAAAATACAATTTTATGTGATAGTTACAGATAGAAATTACGTAACGTAAATTGTATTTGTTTTCTGTTTAATAATGTTTCCTATCTTCTGTGCTTTAATAGGAGAACGCTCATTAAATTTTTTGATAAACATCTTTGCTGAATCAGGGGGAAGAGAAATGAGAAGTCCACCGGAGGTCTGGGCATCACTTGTGATCAGCTTTTCAATTTTTGTTTGATCTTCAAGAAATTGCGTAAAGGATTCAGCAAAGGAAAGATTACGTTTTGTGCCCCCGGGGATGATGCCATCAGAAGCCAGTTTATTAACTCCAGGGAGGAGAGGAAGATCGTCGTACTTAATTTCAGCTGATACTTTGCTGGCTTCACATATTTCGTTAAGATGTCCCAGCAATCCGAAGCCGCTTACATCTGTTGCTGTTTTCACACCTAGTTCAACCATTATTTTTGAGGCCAGGTCGTTCAAAGCTGACATGGATTCAACAGCAGCGCGGATTACATCATTTTTTACCACTCCTTTTTTAATTGCAGTAGCAATAATTCCTGTTCCTAACGGTTTCGTCAGCACCAGCACATCCCCTGGGGTTGCAGATTTATTTGTCACTATATTTTTTTCCTCAACCTCTCCCGTAACAACCAAACCATATTTCGGTTCTTTGTCATCTACGCTGTGTCCGCCTACAGTTGGTATCCCCGCTTCTTTTGCTTTGTCAGCGCCGCCCTGGAGAATAGTAGTGAGCATTTTTTTTGGAAGATCATTGATGGGAAATCCTACAATATTCAGTGCAAATATTGGTTTGGCGCCCATGGCGTAGATATCCGATAAACTATTTGCCGCTGCGATTTGTCCAAATTGATAGGGATCATCCACAATCGGGGTAAAAAAATCCACGGTTTGCACCAGTAATTTCCCATCGTCCAGACGTACAACGGCGGCATCGTCGTGTTCTTTAAAACCGACGATTACCCGGTCATCCGAAACCAGTTGAAGCTTACCCAGAACCTGGGCCAGGTCCTCCGGACCGATTTTAGAGGCTCACCCTGAACCGTGGCTAAGAGTAGTTAAGCGAATATTATCTGTTTTTGGCATGGTTGGATTTTGAATTTAAACAGAATTGAAGAGTAATTCTGAGATAAATGGTAACACTTAAATATCTTGTACAAGTTCTTTGATATCGCTGATGGATTCGATGGACCTATCTGCCAGGAACTCCAGGTGGATTGATTTGAATATGGAGTATACCTGGACATGGGAAATAAAGCCAGAGAGATTCAATGGAAATTGTCCTGTTTTCAAAACAAGGTAATTCAGAGGGAAATTCTGGTCGGAAAATTTTAAATGCTCAATTGTACAATTTTCCTCATTCTGTTTTCTGCGAACTGATTCAATGCTTTGAATTTCAATTTTTGTTGGAAAATTCCAGGACGATGAAACACCTGCAATTGAACGAATGTATTCCAATCCTTCATGAAAACATTTGATGTAAAACTGTTGATAGCCTCCATGGCTTAATCTCCTGTAAAGGAATTCATCTATTGATTTTTTTATTTGTTCTGTGAAATATTTCCAAAGTGTGAAATGAGAACGATAGAGAAAAAACCCAGAAGGAGTGGGGAAAGAATTTTTATCTGTAAAAAAAGATTTTGCTTCGTCAGAAAATCTTTGAAGGTTGTCTCTGATCTCTTCTGAGAAAAGAGAGATATTCATTGAAGTTGGAGAATGGTTTGATTTCAGAAAATTTTCAGGGACATCCAATTCCTGTAGATCAAGGGTATACATTGTATGAAGCCCCTGGATTTTCAACTGAACAAACGCACCAAATTCACTGATCTTGATCAGGTTATTAAGAGCATTGTCAAACTGGGAAAGATTTGTTATGGATTTGATGTCAGCCTTAAGAGACAATTCCGAAAAAAAAGACAATTGTTGTGGGTTTGTTAATTCTGACATGATACCCTCTCCAAGGATATTATGAAAATAGGGTTAAAATGTTAATAAAAGAGAATTATTTTTCAGGAAATCAAGAATCTAAAGGAATAAAAAAATCTATATCCTTTGCACCTGTTTTTCAACCCTGCCTAAATTAAAACCTTTCTTATTAACCAAAGTGGGAGTTTAAAAGAAATTAGATGAATAAGAATTTCGATATGGATTATGGCAAATAAATCAAAGAACAAGAAGAACATTGATAGAGTTGTTATTCGGTTCACAGGAGATTCAGGTGACGGTATGCAATTGACGGGAAACAGGTTTACTGAAGCAACTGCAATCATGGGAAATGACTTGGCTACATTTCCAGATTATCCTGCTGAAATAAGAGCTCCAGCCGGTTCGCTTGCAGGAGTGAGCTCATTTCAAATTCAGTTTAGCAGTGACAATATTGGAACTCCGGGAGATAAATTGGATGTGCTGGTTGCAATGAATCCGGCAGCATTAAAAACCAATTTGGCGGATTTGAAAACAAGCGGAATTATCATTGCCAATAAAGCAAACTATACTGATAAAAATTTAAAATTGTCCCGATGGGAATTGAATCCATTAGAGGACGATTCCCTTAGAGATTACAGAGTAATAGCGCTGGATATGACACGACTAGTATCCAATGCTGTCGAAGATATGGATCTGAGTGTAAAATTGATTTCCCGCAGTACAAATATGTTTGCTCTAGGTCTTGTGAGTTGGATGTATGACCGGACTTTAGATCCCACGATTAATTTCATAAAAAATAAATTTGCAAAACGTCCGGAATTAGTGGAAGTAAATATCAGAGCTTTAAAAGCCGGTTATAATTATGGTGACACAATCGAAGAATTTCAGCATATTATAACCGTTTCAAAGGCAGAATTTGAACCGGGTGTATACCGGAATATTGTGGGAAACCAGGCTCTGTGTTTTGGATTAATTACGGCAGCGGAAAAAGCAGGATTAGATATTTATTTTGCAGGATATCCAATTACTCCTGCAAGCGACATACTTCAAATATTATCCGGGTATAAAAATTTCAGGGTTAAAACATTCCAAGCAGAAGATGAAATCGCAGCAATCATGAGCGTAGTTGGTGCGGTGTTTTGTGGGGATCTCGGGATTACAGCAACCAGTGGGCCGGGGATGGCATTGAAGGGAGAAAGCCTTGGCCTTGCTGTGGCAACTGAACTTCCACTTGTTGTATTAAATATCCAACGCGCAGGTCCATCGACCGGGATGCCAACAAAAACCGAACAAGCAGATTTGCTTCAAACTCTTTTCGGAAGAAATGGAGAATCTCCCGTAGTTGTTTTGGCAGCAAATTCACCTGCAGATTGTTTTTCTACAGCTTTTGAAGCTTGTCGGATTGCACTGGAACATATGATTCCTGTTGTAGTTCTCTCCGATGCTTTCCTTGCCCATGGGTCTGAACCTTGGCTTATTCCTCAAACAAAAAGCCTTCCCAAAATTCGTACCCATTTAGTAGAAAAGCCAAATGGGTTCAAACCTTTTAAACGGGAAGAACATACTCTAGCAAGGCAGTGGGGAATTCCAGGTACAAAAGGACTGGAGCACCGCGTTGGCGGGCTGGAAAAAGATATTGAAACCGGTGACGTAAGCTACGATCCCATAAATCACGAAAAGATGATGTATTTGCGCCAACAGAAAGTTGATATTATAGCGAATGATATTCCACCTGTGGATCCATTTGGAGATAAAAACGGAAAGGTTTTGGTTGTAGGATGGGGAAGTTCTTTTGGAGCAATCAGAGAAGCTGTGAATCGTTCCAGAAAGGAAAACCATTCTGTTGGGCATGTCCACTTGCGGCATCTCAATCCCTTTCCCTTGAATTTGGGTGAGACTCTATTAAAATACCAAAATATTCTGGTTCCGGAAATGAACAGCGGACAATTATTGCTGCTGCTTCGTGGAAAATTTTTAATTGATGCCAGCGGCTTAAACAAAGTTCAGGGAAAACCGCTTGGGGTAGATGAAGTTTATGATAAAATTATTGAATTAGCAGGAGCTTAAACCATGAGTGAAGTAAGTACAATTACATTATCGAAAAAGGATTTTATTTCTGATCAGGATGTGCGTTGGTGTCCAGGATGCGGAGATTATGCAATACTTTCCCAGGTTCAGAAAGTATTTCCGAATTTAGGAATACCAAAGGAAAATTTCCTGGTTGTTTCGGGAATCGGATGTTCAAGCAGGTTTCCGTATTATTTAGACACTTTTGGATTTCACTCCATCCACGGGCGGGCTCCGGCACTTGCTACAGGGGCGAAAATAGCAAATCCTGATCTTTCGGTTTGGATCGTAACCGGTGATGGAGACAGCATGAGTATCGGTGGTAATCATTTCATTCATGTGCTTCGTAGAAATTTTGACCTCAATATCCTCCTGTTTAATAACCAGGTCTACGGATTAACAAAGGGACAATATTCTCCAACATCGGAGATTGGAAGAATTTCTAACTCAACACCGTTTGGTTCAGTTGATTATCCATTTAATCCTCCTCTACTTGCCTTGGGAGCCGGCGGGACTTTTATAGCCCGAGGTATTGACAGGGAACAAAAACATTTGCAGGGCTTACTTTATGAGGCTTATAAACATAAGGGAACATCTCTTGTGGAAATTTATCAGAATTGCTGGGTGTTCAATGATGGCGCTTTTGCTTCATTAACCGATAGGGAAATTAAAATGGAAACACAGTTAATTCTTGAAAATGGCAAACCGATGATTTTTGGCAGGAATCAGGACAAGGGCTTAATGTTAAAGGGTTCAAAACTCGAAGTGATTTCATTAACGAAGAAAAACAGTATCAATAAGGTAATGATACATGATGAGCAGAATAAAATTCAGGGATTGCTATTGAGTGAGCTAACATACGATAAAAATTATCCAACTCCAATGGGGGTCTTATACAGGGAGGAAAAACCTACCTACGAAACCATGCTTCATAATCAATTGGCGACAGCGTTGAAAACCCGGGGCAAAGGAGATTTGGACAAACTTTTTAATGACAGCCATACCTGGGAAGTAGAATAGACCTGGGAAGTAGAATAGAAAGGAATTGTTATGGATGATTTTTTTGATGATGAATTAAAGCAAATGGAAGAAAGAGAAGCTGCTGGAGAAGAGCTTATTACTGAAGCTATCTCTCTCACTGATCCGATCAAAAGTTTATCAAAAGGGTGTTTGGCAATTCCTGAGGATTCTTCCCTGAGAGAGGTAGTGAACCAATTTCAGAAAGAGAACATTGGATGTGCAATCTTAACAAAGGATGAAAAAATCTCAGGAATATTTACTGAGCGTGACATTTTACTCAAGGTGTTGGGAAAAAAACTGGACTTTGAGAAGGAAATTGTAAAAGATTTTATGACAAAAAACCCTCAAGCATTGCTTCCGGCTGATCCCGTTTCCTTTGCGTTAAACAAGATGGTAGACGGGGGATTCAGAAACATCCCTATCGTGGATGAAAAAAGGAAACCGATTGGTCAAGTAAGTATTTTAGATGTGATCAACCATTTAGGACAATTTTTTCATGAAGAAATATTAAACTTGCCGCCTGAACCATTGAGAAAGCAAAATCGCCGTGAAGGAGGTTGATTAATATTTTTTTAGAATTTCCTGATTGCAGGTTTTCCATTCGAATTATGCTGTTTTAGTATTCTATAAGGTTTCATTTGCGAAAAGAATTTGACTCCATGGGAGAAATTTCGGTTCCTGATGATGTATACTGGGGTGCACAAACACAGCGCTCATTAGAGAATTTCAAGATTGGTGGAGAAATATTTCCACGGGAATTCATCCGCGCCTATGGAATTCTTAAAAAGGCAGCCGCTTTGGTGAATCAAAATTTGGGTTCCTTGGAGTCGGATCTTTCCGAATCCATTTGTAAAGCTGCCGAGGAGGTTATTGAGGGGAAACTGGATGATCAGTTTCCGCTTGTGGTTTGGCAAACGGGGAGTGGCACCCAGACAAACATGAATTTTAACGAAGTTATCGCAAACCGGGCCATTGAGATAATGGGCGGAGAGAGGGGTAAAAAAACTCCGGTACATCCTAACGACCATGTGAATATGTCTCAATCCACCAACGATACATTTCCAACGGCGATTAATATTGCGGTATGTACTTCAGTCATAGATTCCTTACTCCCAGCTTTGGATAATCTACGGGAAGCATTTAAGAAAAAATCCAACGCCTACCAGGATATCATTAAACTGGGGCGGACTCATCTTCAGGATGCCACACCCCTGAGTTTAGGCCAGGAATTGTCTGGATACTCCTCCATGCTGGAACATGGGATTGACCGAATTAACCGAGCCCTGACCAGTAGTTACGAATTGGCTATTGGAGGGACGGCAGTTGGAACCGGCATGAATACAATAGAGGGCTACGGGGAGCAAGTTGCGGAAGAAATTTCCAGAATCACCGGCTTACCTTTTGTATCTGCTCCAAATAAATTTGAAGCTTTGAGTGCTCAGGACTGTATCGTGGAATTATCTGGAGCTTTAAAGGTGGTAGCAGGTTCACTGTTTAAAATTGCTAATGACATTCGCTGGTTAGCTAGCGGTCCTAGATCCGGGATTGGGGAGCTCGAACTTCCAAAAAATGAACCGGGAAGTTCAATCATGCCGGGCAAGATAAATCCTACTCAGTGTGAAGCGGTGACAATGGTGTGTACCCAGGTCATGGGGAATGACTTGACAATTGCAATAGCCGGTGCCAGCGGGAATTTTGAATTGAATGTTTTTCGGCCTGTTTTAGCTTTCAATATTCTGCAGTCAATTCGGTTATTGACAGATGTCTGTAATTCTTTCAGTGAACATGCCGTGGAAGGACTGAAACCAAATCTGGAACGAATTGATAAAAACCTGCACAATTCTCTCATGCTGGTCACGGCTCTCAATCCTCATATCGGATACGACCGGGCTGCAGAAGTGGCGAAGAAAGCATTCAAGGAAAACAAAACTCTCCGTGAGACTACTATTGATCTCGGTTATATGACTGGTGAGGAATTTGATCGGGTTGTGCAACCGGAAAAGATGATTGCTCCCCGGGAAAAAAATTAGAGATTCCCACCGGAACATTTCTTTTTTATTCTGTTTTAACACTATTATCTATTTATCGGGCCAAAAATATTTTTTGCCTTCATTATGAAAGACGAAAAAAAAATAGGATATTGGATTAATATTTTTCTGCGTTCACTTGGGATTGTTCTGTGTCTTACACTATTCGTACTCAGTTATTTGTTTTACTTATCATGGGATCTTCCATCACTGGAGCAACTGGAAAATTATGATCCGGATCTTGTAACCAGTATTTATTCTAAGGATGGAAAAATCCTCGATGAATTATTTCTTGAGAAGCGGGTTTTTGTAGAATTAAACCAGATTCCAATCCATATGCGGAATGCGGTCATCGCCTCTGAAGATCGACGTTTCTGGGAACATTGGGGTCTTTCATTGAGAAGCGTAGCCAGGGCGATTTTGGTCAATGTTTTGTCATTAAGCTACAGGCAGGGTTTCAGTACTCTTACACAGCAATTAGCTCGCAACTTATACAAATCAATCGGTTTTGAAGATAGTATTATCCGAAAAATTAAAGAAGTTATCACTGCGATCCAGATTGAAAGGACTTATACAAAAGATGAAATCTTGGAAATGTACCTTAATACGGTTCATTTTGGTCATGGAACATTTGGTGTACAAGCTGCAGCCAAACAGTTTTACGGAAAACGGGCAAATGAGTTAACTTTAGATGAAGCTGCTTTGCTTGTGGGACTCTTACCTTCCCCGGCGATTTACTCACCAATACGGCATCCAGACCGGGCGAATAGAAGAAGGAATACAGTCCTACGATTGATGCGGGAAGAGGGTTATGTCACATTGTCCAAATATGCCGAAGCACGTGCACAATCTTTAGATAAAATTAATGATGAACCTCCTAAAGGCGTAGCACCCTATTTTACTGAATTTGTCCGACGATTTTTAGAAAGAGAAGATGACAGGCTTGGCATCAACATTTACCGGGATGGATTAAAAATTTATACGACATTGGATTCCCGCTTACAGTCTATTGCAGAGAAAACGATTCTGAAAACTGTACAGCAGAACCAGGCGGTTCTAAATAACCGATTGTTTGAGAACGAAGAAGAATTCTCCCGGCTAGCCTATTTTGGAATTCATCCCGAAGACACGGTAAAAATGATGATGGAAGATTCGATACCTCTTTACAAAGCACTACGCCATAAATTATTGGTCCAGGCTGCTCTTATTGCTCTTGATCCACAAAACGGACATATTCTTGCTATGGTTGGAGGACGTCCTGAACCCCATTATCATGACCAATTTAATCGTGCAGTTCAGGCCCGACGCCAGCCTGGTTCTGTTTTTAAACCCTTCGTGTATACTACTGCCATTGATAACGGGTATCCTGTGACCAAACAACTTTTAAACCAGCCGGTAGTTCTGAATGTACGGAATGTAACTGGCGAGTGGGAAAAGTGGATGCCAAAAAATTACGATGGTAGTACAGGTGGATTGACTACTCTCAGGGAGGGATTACAAAGATCTTTGAATCTCATTTCTGTGCGGTTAGTTCAGGAGCTGGTCCCAGCTGTGGAAGTTAAAAAAACTGCCCAGCGTATGGGAATTACAACCAATATTCGTGCTGTGGATGCTATTTCTCTTGGAACATCGGAGGTATACCCAATCGAGATTGTCAGTGCCTATGGAACTTTCGCTAATAAAGGTGTTTATTCCAGACCATTAGGAATTCTTAGGATCGAGGATCGTTTTGGTAATATCATTGAAGAATATGAACCAGACCAGGAAGAGGTACTCAGTGAGGAAACTGCTTATCTTATGACTAACTTGATGCAAACAGTCCTAGACCAGGGCACAGGCGGCAGTGCCAGGTGGAAATATCATTTTTATCACCCTGCTGCTGGTAAAACTGGTACTACACAGGGTTACAGTGATGCCTGGTTTGTCGGTTTTACAAAGAATATTGTTGCTGGTGTTTGGTTTGGAGTTGACGATTATTCTGTAAGCCTGGGAGAGAAACAATCCGGAACTACAGCGGCTTTACCAGCATGGGCCATTTTTATGCGGGAGGCACATAAGAATTTGGGGATTAGCTGGAATGATTTTAAAATCCCGGAAGGTATTATCAAATTCGAAATATGTAGTGTGAGTAAAAATAGACCAGTTGCTGTATGTCCGGTGGAGATAGAAGTATTTAAAAAAGGAACAGAACCAACACGTTATTGTAATATACACCGCAGATCCTAAATGATAAATTAATAAATCAGGGGATGAAATATTTGTTTTTCTCCTATTTGAAAAACAGATTCCAGCCTATTCACGGTATTTTGAAGTTTTGGTTTGTCAGAATTGAAACACCGGATTAACGGTTCACCTTTTTGAACTTTTTCACCCGTTTTTTTTAGAAATTCCATACCTGCGGTTGGATCAACAGAGTCAGTTATTTTTGCCCTTCCACACCCGAGGGCAACTGTTGCCAGTCCAATTGTGTATGTATCCATGTACTGAATGAAACCGGATCGGTTTGCTGATATTTCCCTTGTGTGTTGGGGTGAATGGAGTTTGGTATACTGTTCAATATCTTTTTGAGATCCACCCTGATTTTTTACCAAATCAAGAAATTTTTCATATCCTTTACCGGATTGAATGATTGATTTTTGTAATGAAATAGCCTCGTTCCGTGTTTTTGAAATTTCTGCCTGTAGAAGCAGGCGGGAACCAAGTTCATAGGTGATTTTCATTGTGTCATCAGTACCATTTCCTTTTAATGAATTAATCGATTCTTTGACCTCACACCAAAGACCGGCAGTTGTACCCAGAGGTTGATTCATACTGGAATAGACGATATCAGTAGTAATCCCAAAATGTCTTCCAATTCGTTTGAGCATATTCCCTAACGTTTTAGCATCTTCCATTTTTTTTATGAATGCGCCATTTCCAATTTTCACATCCAGAACCAGGCCTTGTATTCCTTCTGCAATCTTTTTGCTCATAATGGAACTGCAAATGAGTGGAATTGATTCTATTGTTCCAGTAACATCTCGAAGAGAATACATTTTGCGGTCAGCAGGGCAAATTTCATTTGTTTGTCCAATCATTGCAATCCCTGTTTGCTCCACTGCTTTCCGAAATTCCGTCAAGGAAAGATCTACCCGAAAACCCGGTATAGTTTCCAATTTATCTAGGGTCCCGCCAGTATGGCCCAATCCTCTTCCGCTGATCATAGGTATTGCCAACCCGGCTTCTGCTAAAAGAGGAGCAAGAATTATGGATACCTTATCTCCTACTCCTCCAGTACTATGTTTGTCTGCCACGAAACACTCAAGATTGGAAAAATCCATTTTTTCTCCAGAGTTGACCATAATATCAACCAGTGAGTAAAGTTCGTCATCATCCATGCCATTGAAAAATATAGCCATGAGAAGTGCTGTCATTTGATAATCCGCAATTGATCCCTCCATATAGCTCTGGATAAATTCACAGAGATGGTCTTTCGAAAGGTGGGCTCCGTCCCGTTTTTGTTTTATGATTTCGGCAGGTATCATAAGAAAACCGATAAACTTATGAAATAATCACAGTGGAAGTGAAAAATACAGAATTCTTTTTACAGGATTTCTAATTTTAAAAATGTATAGTACTACTTATATTTTTTGAAGTTTTACTGCTGTTCCGTAAGCAAGCAATTAGGCAGTTATACTCATAATTATTGATGTTTGGAATCGAACGCAAATTATTCTGTCAGTATTCAGATCTTCCCATTTTTCGATCATTCTCTGTAGGGCTTGTTCTCGTGATTCTGCCAGCATTCCTGTTTACTCCTTAATTTCTCCATCTACAACTGTTTGTAATCCAGCGACTATATATTTTCCCAAGTGTCGAGCATGTATTGTGTTACCGGATACAACTCCTAGAGATTTGGTCATTTTATACCCTGCTATTTGTTCTAATGTGCTGATTATCATTTTTCAATTCCCCTGAATGGTTCGTTTTATTTATCCTTTTATTTTTCCTTATAAATATCAAGGATAAGAAT
>Ga0209445_1001324_pt1 | contig 13455 bp, 11 predicted proteins | sample MarorgKNORR_S2LV_4_FD_188223 | JGI IMG/M metagenome (GOLD analysis project Ga0209445, IMG submission 188223) | Marine microbial communities from the Southern Atlantic Ocean, analyzing organic carbon cycling - NADW_A/KNORR_S2/LV (SPAdes) (version 2) | ecosystem: Environmental > Aquatic > Marine >...
AAATTAAAAAAAATGCAGATTTAATTTTAGCATCAAATGTTTTTGCTCATTCTGATAAATTAAAAGAGATGGCTGAATGCATGTTAAAATTATTAAGTAAAAATGGGACTATTATTATAGAAGTTCAATATCTACTTAATACTTTGAGGGATTTAACTTTTGATAATATTTATCATGAGCATTATAATTATTGGTCTCTAACATCTTTAATTAACTTTTTTAATCAATTTAATGCAAAAATATTTAGAGCTGAAAAAATAGATACACATGGTGGTTCATTAAGAATTTATATTAAAAAAAATAAAAAAATCAAAATTGAGAACAATGTAAAAAAATTAATTAACGAAGAAGAAATATTTGGAATCAAAGATTTTAAGACTTACCAAGAATTTGGTGAAAAGGTTTATCAGATAAAAAAAAATATAATAAAAAATATTGATAAATTGAAAAATAAATCAAAAATAATAATTGGTTATGGAGCTCCCGCAAAGGCAACTACAGCTTTAAATTTTTTTGGAATCTCAAAAGAAATAGATTTTATCGTTGAGGACAATAAACTCAAACATAATAAATTTATTCCTGGTGTTAAAATAGCAATTAAAAGTAAATCAAGTATTAAAAGCAAAAACCATACCCTGTTGATATTGGCATGGAATTTTTTCAATGAAATTAAAAAAAATAATTCTGATATTTCCAATAACTTTGTAAATATAAAAGATTTAGAAAACTAAACTTATTTTTCTATATAAATACTTGAATTAATAGAGTTCTTGAGTTTTAAAATTGAAAATTATTTTAAACAGCCTTATGTTACTTTATAATTATTATGTATAAAAAAGAAGCTTTTAGACACTTAGATAAAAAATACAATTCACACCTCTACAGTGGAATGTTAGGAATTTTAATGAGTTATTGTCATAGAAAATTAGAAGTTTTTAAAAAAAGAAATGAAAATTTTGATAAAATTCTAGAAATTGGAGCTGGCAGTGCTCCGCATTTTAAATACATTAATGATTCTTATAATGAATATCATATTGCAGAAACGTCTGATTATGCTTCTAGTCTTTTTGAAGAAAATGAGAAAGTAAAATTAAAAAAGTATGATGGGAAATTTTTACCTTATAAAGATGAATATTTTGATAGAATTATAATTTCTCACTGTTTAGAACACATATTATCTCCTGAAGATTTTATATTTCAAATGATGAAAAAATTAAAAAAAGGAGGTGTTCTTTCTATATCATTGCCAACTGATCCAGGTGTTGCATGGAGAATAGGAAGATTATTTATAAGGATATTTACAATTAAAAAAACTTATGAAATTTCTGGTGAGGAATATACATATATAAATGCAACTGAACATGTAAATTCAATTTTTAACTTAATATCGATAATAAGATTTAATTTTAAAGGTTCTATTGAGGAACACTTTTATCCATTTAAAATTAAGTCTCCAGATATTAATTTATTTTATAATGTTCATATTTATAAATAATTAAATTCCAAAAATGGTGAGCCGTACTGGATTCGAACCAGTGACCCATTCCTTAAAAGGGAATTGCTCTACCAACTGAGCTAACGGCCCATTAATTTCAAATCTTTTATTCTTTTTTGTTAAAATAATCAATTAGAAAACATTATTTATTAAATTTTATTAATAAAATCATCATGAAATTTATCAAAAGTTCTATTATTAATATTCTTTCTAATTTCTTTCATTAAATCTTGATAAAAATTTATGTTGTGTAATGTCAGTAACATTGATGCCAATATTTCATTAGTATTAAAAAGATGATTAAGATAATTTTTAGAGTATTTGTTAAGACCAAATAAACTAACATTTTTATCCAATGGTGTATTATCATACTGATACTTAGAATTTTTAATATTAATTCTTCCATTCCATGTAAATGCTAAACCGGTTCTTCCAGAACGTGTTGGTAATACACAATCAAACATATCTATACCACGCTTTACTGCACCTAATATATCTGAGGGCGTACCTACACCCATTAAATACCTAGGTTTTTCTTTAGGAAGATGTTTTTTTATATTATCTAAAACATCAAACATTTCTGACTGAGTCTCACCTACTGCAAGACCTCCTAAAGCATAACCATCAAAATTTATTTTTAATAAATCTTTTAATGATTGAATTCTTAAATCTTTAAATAAACCACCTTGAATTATTCCAAATAATCCTTTTTGCGGATTATTACCAAAAGCTTCTTTTGATCTTTGTGCCCAATACATAGAGAGATTCATTGATTTTTTAATTAGTTCCTTATTATTAGAACTTTTTGGACATTCATCCATAACCATTACAATATCTGAATTTAGTAATTTTTGTATTCTAATACTTTCTTCAGGACTAAGAATAAATTCTTTACCATCAATATGAGATTTAAAAATTGCTCCTTTTTCAATGTCAATTTTATTTAATTTTGATAAAGACATTACTTGAAAACCTCCAGAATCAGTCAATATAGGAAGATTACAATTCATAAATTGATGCAATCCACCAATACTTTTTATTCTGTCAACTCCAGGTCTTAACATTAAATGATAAGTATTAGATAAAATTATTTGTGTACCAGTATTCTCAACATCATCTAAAAAAGAAGCTTTTATTGTAGCCTGAGTTCCAACAGGCATAAAAGCTGGAGTGTCTATTAACCCATGAGATGTAAAAATTTGTCCACATCTTGAAAATTTATCTTCTGAAATAACATTAAAATTAAATTTTTTTAATGTCATCAAGATTTTACTAATTATTCAGAACTTTTTAGACTAATAATAATGTCAGGATTTGAAACCGAACCGTTTGAACTCTCTCCTCTTTTGATACTATCTACAAATTCCATTCCTGAGACTACTTTACCAAATATAGTATATTGTCTATCTAAATGAGGAGCTGATTCAAAACAAATAAAAAATTGACTATTAGCACTATTTGGATTTGAAGATCTTGCCATTGAAAGTGTACCTTTTTCATGTGGCAAATCACTAAATTCAGACTTTAAATCAGGTAAATCTGATGAACCTGTTCCAGCTTTATTTAAATCAAACTTTGTATTCGTTGAATTTCCAAATTCTATATCTCCCGTTTGCGCCATAAATCCATCTATTACTCTATGAAAAACAACACCATCATATTTATTTGAATTAGCAAGCGTCTTAAATCGCTTAACATGATTTGGTGCCACATCAGGAAACAATTCTATTTTAACTTCACCATTCTTAAGTTTTAGTATCATAATATTTTCCTCCGAATATAAGTTATTAATAATGAATACAAAAAAAAATAAAAAAAAATAAAAATTTTTTTTCATCCAATTTTATTTTTTAATGCTTTGATTGTACTTTTTGTTGTAAATTTAGTTATATCTCCACCCAACTCAATAATTTCCTTTACAAATTTGGAAGAAATAATCTGATTTTCTAAATTAGACATTAAAAAAATTGTTTCTATATTTGTGTTTAATTTTTTATTCATTCCTGCTAATTGAAATTCATATTCAAAATCTGAAACTGCTCTTAAACCCCTTAAAATTATATTAGCTTTATACTTCTTACAAAGATGAGTTGTCAAAATGCTAAATGGAACAATCTTTATTTTATTTTTATTAAATTTTAAATCTTTAAACAAAGCATTTTTAACTAACGATATTCTTTCATCTATAGAAAAAAAATAATTTTTATGTCCTGCTTCCGAAATTGCAACTACAAGTTTATCTACAATTTTTAAGCTTTTGCTGATCAAATCTATATGACCATATGTTATCGGATCAAATGTTCCGGGATAGATAGCTGTTCTATTCATTAAGCCAGATTATCATCTATTTTAATTGCTAAAACTACTTTTTCATCACCAGATAGTTTAATTATTCTTACACCTTGAGTATTTCTACCAGCAACTCTAATTTCTTTGACAGCACATCTAATAACCCTTCCTTTATTTGTTGACATTAAAATTTCATCACCTTCATTTACAGGAAAAGAAGAGGCAACATTTCCATTTCTAGATGAATTAATTATTCCAATAATGCCTTTTCCTCCCCTATTTGTAACTCGATAATCATAATAAGATGTCCTTTTACCATAACCATTTTCTGTGATTGAGAGAATATATTTTTGTTTAGCAATTAATTCAGCTGATTTGTCTTTGCCATTTTTCAATTTTCCATTATTTCCAACGTGATCAACAATTGATAAAGACACAATAGTGTCATTATCTTTTAAATTAATACCTTTAATACCTTTTGAAGATCTTCCTTTAAAAATTCTTAATTTTTTTGACATAAATCTTATACATTTTCCAAATTTACTACTCAAAATTATATCTTGATCATTTTTACAAATTTTAACTCCAATAATTTTATCATTGCTATCTAGTTTCATTGCAATTTTTCCTGAGGAACTAATATTTAAAAAATCCTCTAAACTATTTTTTCTAATTTTACCTTGACTGGTAGCAAAAACTATTTGTAAATTTTTCCATTCATTTTCATTATCAGGTAAGGGCATAATTGAACTTATGCTTTGATGTGTTTTTAAAGGCAATATATTAAACAAAGATTTTCCTTTTGATGTGGATGTTCCTTCAGGAATTTTCCATGCTTTAATTCTATAAACTAAACCTTCAGTTGAAAAAAATAAAACTGGGGTATGGGTATTAACAGAAAAAAATTGTACAACAAAGTCTTCTTCTCTAGTCTTGATACCAGCCTTACCTTTTCCACCCCTTTTTTGTTGTTTAAAAGAATTTAAGGGACCTCTTTTAATATAGCCCTGATGTGTAATTGTTATAACAACAGATTCTTTCTGTATAGTTTCCTCTATATTATAATTTAAAACTGCATCGATTATTTTTGATCTTCGTGGAACAGAATATTTTTCTTTTATTAACTTTAATTCATTTATAATTACATTCATTAATTCTTTTTTAGAAACTAATATTTTTTTATATTTAATAATTAAATCTGACAATTTTTTTATTTCAAATTCTATTTCATTAATACCTAAAGCTGTCAACTTCTGTAATTTTAATTCCAAAATTGCTAAAACCTGATTTTCACTTAATTTATAGAAATTTTTACTTTTTTTGTCTTCAACTAAGTTGATTAATTTTTTTGTTTTTTCAATTTTCCATTTTAAATCCATTAATGTTTCTTTAGCTGATTCTGGACTTTTAGAATTTTTAATAATTTTTATAACTTTATCTAAATTTTCTACTGCAATAGAAATGCCCAGTAATGTGTGAGCTCTATCTATGGCTTTAGCTAAATCAAATTTTGTTTTTTTAACAACAACTTCTTGTCTAAATTCCAAAAAGTGTATTAGGAAATCTTTTAAATTTAAAAGTTTAGGTTTGTTATTTACAATTGCTAATGTATTAAATCCAAATGAATTTTCTATGGATGTAAATTTGTAAAGTTGCCTTTTAATTGTTTCAGGTTCAACATTTCTTCGTAGATCTATAGCTACTCTTATACCTTCTCTATTTGATTCATCTCTTATATCACTAATCCCTTCAATTTTTTTATCTCTAACTAATTGGGCGATATGTTCATTCAATGTTGATTTATTTACTTGATACGGAATAGATTTAATAATCAATCTATCTTTGCCATTTTTTAGACTTTCTGTATCAATCTCTCCTCTAATCTTAAAAGAACCTCTTCCTTTATTATAACCTTGTTTAATTATATCTTTACCAATAATAATGCCACCGGTAGGAAAGTCGGGTCCGGGAATTATTTTCATTAATTCATTTATTTTAATTTCTTTATTATTTATTAATGCCAATGTTGCTTCAATTACTTCACCTAGGTTATGTGATGGAATACTTGTTGCCATTCCAACAGCTATTCCTCCCGCTCCATTGACTAATAAATTTGGATATTGTGACGGCAAAACTGTTGGCTCTCTTTCAGTTTCATCATAATTACTTTTATATGCAACAGTATTTTTTTCAATATCATCAATTAAATATTGAGAAACTTTTGATAATCTTGTTTCTGTATATCTCATTGCCGCAGGTGGATCTCCATCAACAGATCCAAAATTTCCTTGACCATCAACTAAAGGTAAGCTCATAGAAAAATCCTGAACCATTCTAACTAAAGCATCATAAACAGCTTGATCTCCATGTGGGTGATATTTACCTATTACATCACCTACTATTCTTGCTGATTTTCTAAATTGTTTAGTCCAATCAAAGCCTCCCTTGTACATGGCGTAAATTATTCTTCTATGAACAGGCTTTAAACCATCTCTTACATCTGGTAATGCGCGACTAACAATTACGCTCATTGCATATGATAAGTAAGACGAACTCATTTCTTCGTACAATGTAATTGGTGAAAATTTTGACTTATTTAATATTTCAGCTTTTTGCATAAAAACTAAAAAGGAATTTCATCATCTAAATCATTTAATGGTGCAGATGGATTTTCGTTAGAAATTGCTTCAGAACCTTTTCCAGATAAATCATTACTGATCCTAGTATTGAGCATTTTTAATGTTGAATTATATCCTTGTAAAATAATTTCTGTTGAATATTTATCTTGGCCAGACTGTTCATCTTTCCATTTTCTTGTTGTTAACTGTCCTTCAATATAAATTTGAGCTCCTTTTTTTAGATATTGTTGAACTATATTAACCAAACCTTCATTAAAAATTACAACTCGGTGCCATTCGGTTTTTTCTTTTTTTTCTCCTGTATTTTTATCTTTCCATGAATCACTGGTAGCAAGGCTCATTCTTGCGACGTTTTTGCCATTACTCATTTGTTTAATTTCAGGATCTGCGCCTAATCTACCTATTAATAATACTTTATTTAAACTTCCAGCCATAATAATTTGAATAAATTTTTGATTTTAATTAATTAATTTATAACATATTTTCACTGTGAATATAACTTTATTAAATTAATGCAATAAATTTATGATTAAAAAAATCGTTATAAAAGGGGCTAAAGAACATAACTTAAAAAATATTTCCGTAGAAATACCTAAAGAAAAATTTGTAGTCATTACAGGTCTTTCGGGTTCTGGTAAATCATCATTAGCTTTTGATACGATTTATGCTGAGGGTCAAAGAAGGTATGTTGAAAGTTTATCTGCTTATGCTCGCCAATTTTTGGATAAAATGAAAAAACCTAATGTCGACTCTATAGAAGGATTAAGTCCGGCTATATCAATAGAACAGAAAAGTATTTCAAAAAATCCAAGATCAACAGTTGCTACCGTAACTGAGATTTATGATTACTTGCGAGTTTTATATGCGAGAATAGGCATTCCCTACTCTCCTTACACAGGAAAGCCTATTAAATCACAAACTGTTACTCAAATGGTAGATAAAATTTTAGAATTGCCAAAAAAAAATACAATCTATCTATATGCTCCAATAGTTAGAGGAAGAAAGGGTGAATATAAAAAAGATATTCTTAATTATAAAAAAAGAGGTTTTAGAAAAGCAAAAGTTGATGGAAAACTATATGAAATTAATGAAATTCCAGAACTAAACAAAAAAATTAAACATGATATTTCAATATTAGTAGATAGGATTGTTTTAAATTCTAAAATAGGAAATCGACTTGCTGATAGTGTAGAAACAGCACTAAATATATCAAATGGATTACTTTTTGTAGAATATGAAAACGAAACTATTCCTAAAGCATACAGAAAAATAGAAAAAAAAATTTTTTCATCCAAATTTGCATGTCCGGAAAGTGGATTTACAATTGAAGAAATTGAACCAAGACTATTTTCATTTAATAGTCCATATGGTGCATGTGAAGAGTGTGAAGGTATAGGAATCAAATTAAATGTTGATCCTAATCTTGTCGTGCCAGATCAAAATAAAAGCTTAGCTGATGGTGCAATAGAACCTTGGTCAAAATCAAGTTCACTTTACTATGCACAGACATTATCTTCTCTCGCAAAACATTATGAATTTTCATTGAATGATAAATGGAAAAAACTTACTAAAAAAATTAGAGAAATAATTCTTTTTGGATCTGATGATGATGAAATTAAATTTAGTTATGATGATGGTTATGAAAAATATTCCCATAAGAAAACCTTTGAAGGTGTAATTAATAATTTAGAAAGAAGATATCTTGAAACTGATAGTGACTGGAAAAGAGAAGAAATTGCTCAATATCAATCCGATACAAAATGTGAAAGATGTAATGGGTTTAGATTAAAGGAAGAAGCCTTGTGCGTTAAAATTAATAATCTTAGCATTAGTGAAGTTACTTTTAAATCTATTGCTGAGGCGAAAATTTGGTTCGAATCTCTTCAAAATAAAATAGAAAAAAGAGAACTAAAAATTGGAGAACATATACTAAAGGAAATAAATGAAAGATTAAATTTTTTATTAAATGTTGGTCTTGATTATTTAACGTTAGCAAGAGAGTCTAGTACTCTTTCTGGTGGTGAAGGTCAAAGAATACGTTTGGCTTCACAGATTGGCTCAGGATTAACCGGTGTTTTATATGTTTTAGATGAACCTTCAATCGGATTACATCAAAAAGATAATAAAAAATTAATTCAAGCTCTAAAAAGATTAAGAGATTTAGGAAATACTATAATTGTTGTTGAACATGATACTGAAACTATGGAAAGTGCAGATCATATAATCGATCTTGGGCCTGAAGCGGGCATAGATGGAGGTAGTGTTGTTGCTGAAGGAACTATAAAGGATATAATTGCAAATGAAAAAAGTATTACGGGAAATTATTTGTCGGGGAAAAAAAATATTTTTCTGCCAAAAAATAGAAAGTTAGCAAAAAATGGTAGATTTTTAGAAATCAATGGTGCCACTGGTAATAATTTAAATAATGTAAATTTAAAAATACCTTTGGGAACTTTTACTTGTGTTACAGGTGTTTCTGGAAGTGGAAAATCAACGCTAGTATTACAAACTTTATATAATGCATTAAATTTAACTTTAAATAATAATAAATCTAGAAAAATACCTAAGCCATTTAAAGGTTATAAAGGAATAGAATTAATTGATAAGGTTATTAACATAGATCAAACTCCAATTGGAAGAACTCCAAGATCCAATCCTGCTACCTATACTGGTGCTTTTGGACCAATAAGAGATTGGTTTACAAATTTACCCGAATCTAAAAGCAGAGGTTACAAACCAGGAAGATTTTCTTTTAATGTTAAAGGAGGCAGATGTGAAGCTTGTGAAGGTGATGGTGTAATCACTTATGAAATGCATTTTTTACCAGATGTCTATGTAACTTGCGATGAATGCAAAGGTAGTAGATATAATAGAGAAACTCTTGAAATTAAATTCAAGGAAAAAAGTATTGCTGATATTCTTGATATGACTGTAGATGAGGGTTGTAAATACTTTGAAAATATATCAACAATTAAAACTAAATTATTAACCCTAAAAAAAGTCGGTTTAGGTTATATAAAAATTGGACAACAGGCCACTACTCTTTCTGGTGGAGAAGCCCAAAGAATAAAATTAGCTAAAGAATTATCAAAAAGATCTACTGGTAGAACTCTTTATATATTGGATGAACCAACTACTGGACTACACCAACATGACATCAAAAAATTGTTAGAAATTCTTCATACTTTTGTCGCTATAGGTAATACTGTTGTTGTTATAGAACATAATTTGGATGTAATAAAAACTGCTGATTGGATTATAGATATGGGGCCTGAGGGTGGAATAAATGGTGGAAACATTATTGCAGAAGGAAATCCAGAAAAAATCAGTGAAATAGATTCTAGTTATACTGGAAAATTTTTAAAACACATTCTTGAAAAAAAACTAAAAAAAATAGCTTAATTAATTGATATATTAATGTATAATTAACAATCATGAGTTCACTGCTTCAATCATTACCAAAAACAATACACACATCAATAGTACTAAGTATAATTCTGTTTTTAGGATTATTCTTTAGTGGTGAGATGGCATTTGACCAAATATTTTGGAGCTGGTTATTTAGATATTTTCATGTTCTTTCTGGTGTAATGTGGATTGGTTTATTGTGGTACTTAAACTTTGTTCAAATCCCAAGTATGCCTAAATTTACAGATGAACAAAAACCTGCAATTACTAAAATAATAGCACCAGCAGTGCTTTTCTGGTTTAGATGGGCTGCATTGGCAACAATAGTTACAGGACTTATAGTTGCTTATTTAAATGGTTATGTGCATCAAGCTTTATCTCTTGGAATTGGTAGTGGAGGGGGAAAAAATACGGCCATTGGTATTGGAATGTGGTTAGGTTTAATAATGGCTTTTAATGTGTGGTTTATTATTTGGCCAAATCAAAAAAAAGTTTTAGGAATTGTTGATGCGACACCAGAAGAAAAACCTGTTGCATTAAAAAAAGCAGTAATGGCTTCTAGAATAAATACTCTTCTATCTTTACCTATGTTGCTTTGTATGGTAGCAGCACAAAACTTATATTAATTAAAATTTTCATTTTTTTCTTCTTTAACAATAGTTCTGTGACTAACATTTAAATATTCAAGTATAGGATTTGCTATGTAAATAGATGAATAAGTTCCAAATATAACACCAAGTATCATCGCAAAAGAAAAACCTTTAAGAATTTCACCACCAAAAATAAAAATTGAAACTAAAGCCAATAATGTAGTTAAAGATGTAATAATTGTTCTTGATAAAGTTTCGTTTATTGAAAGATTGGTAATTTCATTTATTTTTTTACTAGAATATTTTTTTAAATTTTCTCTAACACGATCGAAAATAACAACGGTATCATTCATGGAATAACCTACTATTGTTAAAACAGCAGCAACAATTGATAAGTTAATTTCTAAGTTTAAAATTGAAAAAAATCCTAGAGTAATTACCACATCATGAATAAGTGCAAAAATTGCTCCCAAACTAAATTGCCATTCAAATCTTAACCAAATATAAATCATCATGGCAGATAAGGACATTAATATAGCAATAACACCTGATTTTAATAATTCACTGCTAACTTTTGGACCTACATTCTCAACTCTTCTAAAACTAAAACTATTACCAATATCTAATACTAGTTTATTTTTAATATCATTAATAAAATTGATATTTTTTTCATCTTTTTTTTCAAACTTAATCAGAAAATCAGTTTTATTACCAAATTTTTTTACATTCACATCACCCAAATTCATGTTTTTAAAAGACCGTCTGATACTTGAAATATCAATAGTTTGATCTTGAACTCTTAATTCAATAAGAGTTCCTCCTTTAAAATCCACTCCATAGTTTAAACCTCTGAATAAAAGAAAAAAAACAGAAAGAATAATTAAGACAATTGATATAATATTAAATATCTTAAAATGCTTATTAAAATTAATTTCTGGTTTTAGTTCAATCATAATGAAATATGGTTATCTTTGTTTTTATAAACGTAAAAAGATGTTAGTTGTCTTGCTAAAAAATAAACTGAAAATAAAGTAGTCAATATTCCAACACCTAAAGTTATAGAAAATCCTTTTACAGGGCCCGATCCCATAAAAAATAAAATAAAGGCTGAAATTAAAGTTGTAATATTAGCATCTAAAATAGCGGTTCTAGATTTCTTGTAACCATCATCAAAAGCTATTATTTTGTTATTCTCAATTTTTAATTCCTCTTTTATTCTTTCATAAATCAATACATTTGCATCTACTGCCATGCCAACAGTTAAAATAATACCTGCAATACCAGGTAAGGTTAAGGTGGCTTCAAAAATGGTCAATATTCCTACTAGTAAAAATAAATTTACAATTAATGCTGCATTCGCAATTAAGCCAAAAATTTTATATCTTATGATCATGAAAATAATAACTAAACTAAACCCAATAATAAGAGAAATAATTCCAGAATTTATTGAGTCTTGTCCTAAATCTGGACCAACTGTTCTCTCTTCAATTATATTCAATGGTGCTGGCAATGCACCTGATCTTAATAATAATGCTAGATCAGTAGCCGATTGAAAATCAAGATCCCCACCAGTTATTTGACCATTGCCACTCACAATAGCATCTTTGATAATAGGAGCGCTTATTATTTTATTATCTAAAACTATAGCTAACCTTCTGCCCACTCCTTCAGTGGTAGCTTTTCCAAATCTTTTTGCACCTAAACGATCAAGCGAAAATGAAACAATTGTTTGATTTGTTTGACTATCCATTCGTGGTTGTGCATCTATTAAATTATCACCACTTAATATAATTCTTTTACTTACCAAAGCTTCTTCTTCACTATTTTCAAATTTTAATTTTTCTGACCCAAAGTTTTCCTCATTTTGTTGTGAAATAAATCTAAAAGTCAAATTTGCAGTTTTACCCAACAAATTTTTAATTCTTGATGGATCATTTAGTCCCGGTAATTCAACTAATATTCTTTCATTACCCCTTTTTAATATGTTTGGTTCATTAGTGCCAAGTTCATCAATTCTTCTTCTAACAATTTCTAATGCTTGATCTATCGAAGAATTTTTTAATTCAATAATTCCATATTTAGAATAAAAAACAGAAATTGTTTCATTGATAATTTCATATTCAAACTCAAATGCCTTGTATTTATCAAAATAATTATTAATTGTAGAATTTTTATCTTCAAAAATTTTTATAAATTTATTTTTATGAACTTCATCTACGTCAAAGAGAATTTTATTATCAATGGCTTTAATATTTTTAAACTTAATATCGTTTTTAATTAAATCATTTTTTAATGAAGTAAGTTTAACCTGTAATTTTTGTAAAATAATTGGTCTATTATCAATTTCTAATAATAAATATGAACCGCCCTGTAAATCTAATCCTAAATTAATTTTTTTATTTATAAGTTTATTATCATCAGATAAAAAATTAGATAATGTAAAAAAACTAATACAAATTATGAATATATATATTGTTAGGACTTTAAATTTTGTAAAATATAACACGTATTAAATTTATTTTTTTTGCTCAGTGTTACTTACAAGAGCCTGAATTCCGGTAGATTTAACTAACTCGATATTTACATTATCTGAAATTGAAACTTCAACTTTATCGTTATCCATTACTCTTTCTACAGTTGCAAAGATTCCACCCGAAGTAACAATCTTATCACCTCTTTTAATAGCATTGACCATATTCTTATGATCTTTTGCTTTTTTTTGTTGGGGACGTATTAGAAAAAAATAAAATATTATAAAGATTAATATTAATGGTAAAAATTGCGTTATTCCTCCATTTGACATAAATTCTCCTTAAATTCCGTTTTTTTTTATACTATTAATTAAATTATAACAACTATTTATATATCTATTTAATTCTATCTTCTCCACCCATATAGGCTTTAAGTACATCTGGAATAATAATACTTCCATCTTTTTGCTGATAATTTTCCATGATTGCTATCAGAGTTCTTCCAACCGCTAATCCACTTCCATTTAATGTACCAACAAACAAAGTTTCATTATTTCTAGATT
>Ga0209445_1001327_pt1 | contig 13437 bp, 8 predicted proteins | sample MarorgKNORR_S2LV_4_FD_188223 | JGI IMG/M metagenome (GOLD analysis project Ga0209445, IMG submission 188223) | Marine microbial communities from the Southern Atlantic Ocean, analyzing organic carbon cycling - NADW_A/KNORR_S2/LV (SPAdes) (version 2) | ecosystem: Environmental > Aquatic > Marine >...
ACAACCTGTTAAGTAGATCAATAGTTCAACACTTTACATGGCTTGTCCAGCTCTGAGTAGCATGGGTAAGCGCGTCTTACGGAGTATATGGAGTTGGCAACTGTAATTATTAGGGGAGGGCAAAAGGCTCCCCCATTCCTTAACTGTGTCATCAAAACTAAAACAAATTTCCGAAATCGCCAGGATTTATGTTGTTGAGCACAGAGGGACTGTTATGGCATTATGTTTACGTTGATAAAGGCAGAAGCTATTTAAGCTGTGACCTTACCCATAAAAATAGAACGAAAGGCAACAGAGTTGGCGACGGGCAGGTTTCGTTCGAAAATTGTTTTACTCTTAGCGATCGCAGCTTTTTGTCTTCTCAATGCTAACCCTTCTTACTCTCAAATTCCGCAGAGTGAAAGAGAAGCCCTGATAGCGCTTTACTATGCGACCAATGGGGACAACTGGACAAACAAAACAGGCTGGAACGGGATAGCTGGTACTGAATGCGACTGGTATGGCGTAACATGTTCGGGAGGTGATCTAACAGAGTTATCCCTTTCGTCCAATAATCTTGTTGGTACTATTCCTTCGGGGCTTGGCGATTTAACCACTCTTACTACGCTTCAACTAGGTAGTAATTCGCTCAGTGGTTCCATTCCAACCGAGCTGGGTAATTTAACCGCTCTTGAATACCTTAGCTTCTACAATAATTCGTTAACGGGCACTATCCCGGCCCAGCTTGGTAACTTAACCAACCTTACTTATTTCAGTCTTACCAGCAATCAGCTCAGTGGTTCTATTCCATCAGAGCTCGGTAATTTGACTAGCGTTACTTACTTTGCTCTTGCAATTAATGAACTCACGGGCTCTATCCCGGCCGAGCTGGGTAATTTAACCAGTGTTGGTTACCTTACTCTTAGTACCAATCAGCTTAGTGGTTCTATTCCGACAGCGCTTGGTGATTTGTCGAGTCTTTTATACCTTTTCTTGTATAGCAATGCTCTGACAGGCTCTATCCCATCAGAACTCGGTAATTTAACATCCCTTATTATGTTGCGACTTCATGGAAATAAGCTTTCAGGCGTAATTCCAACACAGCTCAGTAATTTAACCGCCCTAACTGAGCTTCGCCTCGATAACAATCAGCTAGCTGGTCCTCTGCCGCAGTGGTTATCTGATATGGCTATATCAACTTTGAATGTCACTGATGCTTTTACTTCATCTCCGTCAGTAGCTATCTCTGGTGGTAACCGAACTATTGCTGACACCGATGGTATTGCAGGGGAATCAGTCAGTTTTACAGGCACAGCAACTGACAGCGATGGAACGATTGCAACTACTCAATGGCTGGTCGATGGTTCTGAAGTGGCTACTGGTTTAACTGCAACTATTTCACTGCCGAATGGTTCAACCGTTGTCACTTTTAAAGCCACCGACAATGATGGCGACAGTTCAACGGCTACCGTAACAATTACTATTACAAATATTGTTCCTGATGTTTATATTTCAGGAGGCAGTCGCGCGATCGCGGATACCGACGGTATTGCAGGGGAATCAGTCAGTTTTACTGGTACTGCCACGGACAGCGATGGAACGATTACAACCACTCAATGGCTGGTGGGTGGTTCCGTAGTAGCCACCGGGTTAACGCCAACCATAGCGTTATCGAACGGTGCCACTGTGATCACCTTCAAAGCCACTGATAATGATGGGGTCAGCTCGACAACAACAGCCACAATTACTGTTGCAACTCCCACTTATACTGTCACCGACGAATGGCCCTCACCCTATAACGGGGTAACACCGGATTCTTCCTTAGGCTTGGCATTTAATAACATTGGAATCTATGACACGGCTGGATCAACAATCTACACCTGCCTTCGGGTTTATACGGATGGTCTTCCGGGATCAGTAGATGGTATTGGTGAGTTTGATATTGGGTTTACGGTAGTTTCAATAGATGAGGGGACTATTCAAATAACCAAGTTCCGGGAATTCAATGTCATAGGAGCTCTTAATGAAAATGTTGAACTGCCCGACTGCAGCGGGAAATTTGAAACAACCACTGGGGTTTTTACAGACACGATAGAAACAAAATCGTATCTAAATTTTTTAGGAAATTTGTTAACTACCTTAAGGATATTTGAAACGACCTTCGATCTGGTCGATGCAGACAATCTGATTCTAAAGCTAAGTGGTTATCAGGAGTTAACTGCTAACTAGCAGTCTGTCACCCCTCCCTTCGCCTTCGGTATTTGAATTAAGGCAGGCTGTAGGCTACCAACTTATCGGAGGCGGCGATCACGACGTACTGCTTGTCATCATTACCCATGTAAGTCATAGGATTGGCATTACCTCGCCGCTCCAACATCTGTTCCCATAGAATATCGCCACTGGTTGCACTCAGCGCGCGCAACCTGTTGTCATCAGTTGAGGCTATAAATAGCAGGTTGCTAGCGGTTACCAATGCCGCGGCTCGGCCAGGACGGCCGGTGTTCTGCCGTCGAGCTGAGAGACCCTCGGTAATACCAAGCGGGATACGCCAGGCAATATCTCCCGTAGTCGTATCTACGGCGGTGAGGTGACTCCATGGCGGTTTCTGGCAAGGCATTGTTATGTTGTTAATATTTACGCTGAACCCTGCCGGACGGGGGCCGCCCCGGGTATAGGGAAAGTCTGATCCTGCCTCGGCATCTTCCATCCATCCAAAGGTCCCAATATCCGTTGAGAAGACGAAGACGAGTCCGCTATTGGCATCGTGGGCCACACCCCCCCAATTCGGACCACCGACGAGGCCAGGAAACAGCAGTGTTGTTGGCCCATTACTGCCAGTAGGGCGGTAGGTCCAAGGTGTAAACGGTCCCGCGTTATAAACTTCTCCGATATTGGCCACCAAACGAGCACAAGCGGTCGCGTGTACGGCGGACGTATCCAACGCGGTGACCAATTCAGACGGACCGAAACTCACACGTGCTATCGGCGGTGGCTTGACTGGAATGGGCTGGGTGGCGAAAGTTTCTTCCCCCGGCACCGTGCTCTGGGCTACCGGGCGTTCTTCCACGCCAAAGAGTGGTTCACCTGTTTCACGATTGAGTAGATAAAGGTAACCAGACTTGGTAGTCACACCCAGAGCCGGGACTGATTCACCATCAATCGTAGTATTGAACAATGCTGGGGGAGCAGGTGGGTCGTGATCCCATAGATCATGATGAATGGTTTGAAAGTGCCATACGTACTCACCACTGTGAATATCTACCGCGACAATGGAATTGGCGAACAGATTTGATCCGCCACGATCGCCGCCGTAGCCAAATGGAATGGGCGATGCCAGGGGTATATAAAGAAGGTCACGCTCGGCATCCACAGTAAAATAGAAGGGCCAGGCGTTTGCGCCTAGACGCCCCACCCAGCTATCGCCTTCCCAGGTATCGTGGCCGACATTGCCGGGTTGGGGAACTGAACTGAACTCCCATACCTTTTCGCCAGAAATCGCGTCGAAAGCACGGGCATTGCCGATGCCACCAATAGCTCCACGCGGGGTGTTAGCCCCAACCACGATAATGTTGTCATAAACCATTGGTACTGAAATATAAGGGGTGACCAGGTCAATCTCTCCGCTTTGCCCGAAATTCAAGGCAATCTCACCAGTTGCAGCATCAAGGGCAACCAGGCGATCGAATGCTGTGAAGAAAATTCTGGAAGGAATGTCCTGATCTCCAGCCCAGTGCGAAACACCGCGCCGCGACGGCGCATTTTCAGAGACGGCGTGGCGCCAGATTTCTTGGCCCGTAGTCGGTTCTAATGCCACTACGCTGTCTACCGTGGGCAAGTACATAATCCCATCAACCACTATCGGCGTTGCTTGCGAGTTCGGTTCCCGTGGATTATCAGCCTCATCATTTCGTAGCGAGAAACTCCAGCTCTCCACCAGGCTAGTAACATTAGACGGGCTGATCTGCGTTAGTGAGGAGTAACCGGTGCCGGCTAGGTTGCCTCGGTACATAGGCCAATTTTCTCCAGCGGTAAATGCGCCGCTGGTTTCACTACCCGGGGGGGAACAGTTGGCAAGAACGAGTGTGCCTGCGAGTAAAAGACCAGTGGGCCCGAAAGAGAGAGAGGTAGTCATAGGGCCTCCTATTTTTATTCTAGTAAGGGGCTACCTTGTGTGAGCCAGTCTACGCTAATGTTGGTCTCATGTATTCACGAATAGATTACCATTCGATGGGGCGATGGAGGTAGGAGTTAAATTGTTATTTTCTGAAGGGCTAAAGTGGATACTGATAATTAAATAGCGAATATTACTCTAATTCTCTTTGGCTTATGGCTTCACTTCTAATTCGATAAATTTCAGCCCAGCTACTTCATCTTCGGTTTCAAAGCGCATATAGACATCGTACTCCGTAGGATCCACAGGCGAGGTGTTAACTATCTTAACGCGAGGAATATAGAGTAGCGATTGAATGGAATCGAACGCGGTGCCGTGCAACCAAATTGAAGTTGTACCAGTTTCTTCTAAGCTTTTTAGGGTAAAGAGAGAACTGCCTTCCACTGGAGGCCGAAGCACACCAGAATAAACTGTGTCACTCCCCAGGACCTTAAGAGATTGAAATGATAGTTCTGCGGTAGTGTTGTCAAAAGAGTTGGTACCAGTCGTTCCGATTTCATTTCCCCTGCTGAATGTTGGGAGTACGTCAGTTACTGTTAGCGACGGATCGTAGTTACAGTTATCTTGATCAGTAGCAGAGGCCAGGCAGGTAATTTGTAGGTCCAGCGGAGTAGGTTGTAGGCTGCCGCTGACCCAGTCGGTAAGTTCATACCAGGCAGCTAGGCCCTCGTCAGCGGAAAACCCGCAATGACTTGGGCTGTCCGAGTCATCTACTATGCCGACGGTTAATTGATTTTCTGGCAGGGTATTGATAAGAGCAGATTGGTTCTGAACTCTTACTAGGCCATCGTGCGAGGTATGAATGGAAACGATCTTGGTGCTCCCTACGTTGCCGTTGGGAGTGTAGTTTTCGAGCAGCGCGTCTCGTGCTGAAGGTAGCGCAATGGTGCGCAGCGCAGCCTGGTTTACTGAGCTTCCGTTGTAATCGATACCGATATTTTCAAATGGGATGAGCCCGTTAAGTTGCGCTGGATCGTTTATCAACCGAGGAATCTGGAACACGGCGTACCACAAGTTCAGTCCCAGGAAATAGATATTCTCGACTTGAGATTTTTCCAGAATTTCATTCAGTCGGTTCGCTGCGTTGGGATTGATCAATTCCCATGTAAAAATTTCCGTGGGATCGTTTTCGTCGATAAGCAATCTGGAACTGATCTTCGTACATTTGTCCAGGGAGTCAAGAAATTCCACCTCGCCAAATAGGAGCTCGGGTCGCTCGTACCACGGCTGAGGCAAGCCGGCCCCGGGAACGCTGTCGCAAATTGCCTCGTAAATCATGCGCAAATCGAAAGCGTCATACCAGTTCTGTGAACCGGCCACGGCTCCGCACAAAATCAGGGCGCCGTCGGGATCAGGAACGAGGTCTGCTTCTATGTCCCTAATCGTGACAATTCCACCCAGTGATCCACCTATTATATAGAACTGTCCCGGAGCACCGAGGGATTCATCAGTCACGATACTTAGGAAACTGTCATATAGCTCACTGTTGGATACATGGGAATCAAATACTGCCCAACCTGTCTGGCTGTAACTCGAGGCTGCCATGGCATAACCCTGAGCTAATATGGTCTCGGCATAGGGACCAAGCCCTGGTTTCGCTTGCACTTCGCCAGAGTAATATCCGGCCCATGACGGGTTTAAAGTTGATAAAAGGTCAGTGGCTTCAAATCCAGTCAGGAAACTCTGGAAGCCATGATTCCATATAACTAAACCATCTTTTTCAGCCCAGCCTTCAGGTTTGGCAATGGTGTAATAGGCTCCACTTGTGGTCTGGCCATACCAGGCCGGGTAGCAGTTACCGTTTTCGGTTTCATACTGCTCATCGATACAAGTGGAAGCCGCAGGTAAAACACCGGAGGCAAAACAGCAGCAAGCACAAAAAAACGGTAGAAATACCTTTTGCATGTCTAAAACATTCGCACGGGGCAAGTATGGTCTCTCAGATACTAACGGTTGACTGAAAGATAACTGAATAGTTTACCTTTGCTCATCAGGTTTTGGCGGAGTTACTGGGGAATCAATAACGTGATCTTTAGTTCGCTAAATATCCATCATTTGTTCGATGTCGGAAGCAAGCTTGAGTGGTTTGGTTAACATTGAAACACCTATAAACAATACCATGGACGAAGCGAAAGCCACCAGAGGTCCGCTGATACCATAGGGTAGCGTATAACCCCCAAGCTGGGTAAAGAAGTTAATGAACAAGGCAGCAACAATGGCAGCGATCGCGCCTGGCACCGTAGCACCCTTCCAATTTAACCCCACTGCCACGACTGGGAAGATAGAGGCGGCAAATGTTCCCCAGCCGAAGGCACCGAGAATAGCAACCAAGGTCTCATCCCGAAAATGGGAATAGAGGGCAAAACTGGCGGCTACGATTGCCAATAAGACAGTTACTACGCGGGCCCAGAACAATTCGTTTTTGACACTGCGGCCTCCAATTGCCCTGGGGATGTCATGGATGATGGCAGCTGTCCCGATGCTGAGAAAAGCGTCCGAGGTTGACATGATGGCTGCGAATAAACCGGCGAACACGACTCCTGCGAGAAGCGGGTTTGCAAATATCGTCAAGAACGTGGAGGCAGCATCATCCGGGAGAGACAAAGGATCTACCGCACCATCTATTACTGCGGCGCGCATGATAATGCCGATAGAAATCCACAATAGAGCTGCCATGGCGTAACCAAAGAGTGACATAGGAAAAATCGTTCGGCTATCGCTCATATTTTTATTCATCATCATCTTGGTGATGATGTGAGGTTGCCCGGCCAGACCCAGACCAAACACGAAGAACCAACCTAGAGATGCCATGATGCCCGTTGCTCCATATGGCATGATCGCCTCGGCATCATCGGCAAGGATGATAGAAGAAGCTTCCTGCATGCCGCCGTCGAAAACCGAAACGGCTGTAAACAGGATCAAGGCCCCGGCAATAATCATGATGGAGCCTTGCACCACGTCGGTGTATACCGAAGCGATCATTCCACCGGTTACGCAATAAAAGATGAGCACAGCTGACGAGATGACAACGCAGGTAACTAACCCAACTTCAGCAAACGTTTCCGTTCCCGTCAAAATTGCCTGCATTACCACAGCCATTGCCAGGATCTGAGTAGCTAGGTAACCCATCACCCCAAGTACAATTGTTATGGCTATCAGGAAGCTGACCGATTGACTTCCATAACGTGCAGCAACTACATCTGGGAGGGAAATGCAGTCCCTGAGCTCGGCAATCATGCGAATCCGCTTGGCGACCATGAAGAAGCCCACGGCATATCCGGTGGAGGAGATCACTACCATCCAGAAAGAAGTAACGCCGACGGAATAGACAAGACCAGGCCCGCCTACAAAGCCGAATCCGCTCAAGGTACTGGAGAAGAGTGCCAGAGCAACTACTATTGGTCCTAGGCTACGACCAGCTATGAAGAAATCGCTGGTGTTGTGGGTGCGGCGCATAGCCCATAGGCCCGTGAGTACGCAGAAGACCATATACACGATGACGCTGCCAACGATTATTTCTTGCCTGTAGGCTTCCATGAAATCAGCGGTTCGCTAGCTCTGTCTTCTCAGCTTTCGCGATTAAGAGCTTTTTGAATTGTTGTTCGTCCTCTGGCGTGTAAATATATTTATGAAATCCGACGCTGTACAGAACCACAAGGGGAATGGCGCCTAGCCAGGTGCCATATACCGCCCATGCAGTTGCAATGGGAAATCCCAGGAAATAGTCTGTATTGCCGGTTTCCAGGTATTGCAGATGCGACGAATACATCTGCCACGCGATGAATAGGGTTAAAACTACGGTGCCACCCATGTACATAAGTAATTCTCTTGAGCGGTAGCGTTCGGAAATACCCAGCAGTGATAACAAGACAATCTGGATCAGCAACAGGCACTGGAAAGCAAATCCCAAGTTCCCGATTTGTTCAAACCGGGCAAGACCGTCACCACCGACTTGCATTCCGGAAAATTCAGGATGAGGCACCCCACTGGCATTTGTAACTGGTTCGGCCAAGCTTATGGCCACCAGTATGCCGACCATAAACAGGCTGACAACGAAGATTATATAAATCAACTTACTTCGCATGAGAAGTTCGTACCTGGATGAGATTTAAACTGGGTCTAGTTTCCCAGCTTAAATACATACAAGTGGCCCCCTTCAGGTATAGCAACGTCACCGCCAGCGAAAGCAGCAATCCCCTGGAAGTTACTAGAACCAATAGCTACATAAGCTTCTCCATCTAACTGGTAGGCAATTGGTTGGCTACGAATTCCACCACCCAGCCTGAATCGCCATAATTCCTCACCTGTTTCTGCATTTAATGCGAATGCATGACCAGTTTGGCTACCAGAGAAGACTAAACCACCTGCTGTGCTCAACGTCCCTGCCATCATGGGTTGAGGATCCATAAACCGCCATCGTACTTCACCTGTTTGGTAGTCCATTGCGGTGATGTGACCGTAGGCGGACCCATCGGCAGAATCAACCGCGACAGGAAGTCCGCCGGTAAAGAACTGGCCCTCGAAATGAATGCTAATCCCTTTTTGCATGAGCTGGCAGCTTTCAATTACTGGAATAAAAGCCAAGTTTAAGTCGGGGTTTAGGGACCCTGAAACGGCACCGTTCATTCCGCCGAGGGCTCCTGGACAGACTCGAAAGGTGGGCTCTTCGGTGGGCATTGCTTCAAGGTTTACTACAGGCCGACCACTTGCTTCCATCGCGGTTGCCCAGTTGAGTTGCTCCATGTAACTGGTTGCCTGAATAAACTCGCCGTTTTCGCGATTAATAGCGTAAAAGAAACCGTTCCTGTTAGCCTGCACTAGGGCTTTAACGGTTTCGCCGTTCACATCGAGATCGGCTTGGAATAGATGGCTATTACCGTCGTAGTCCCACACATCATGTGGTGTAAACTGGTAGTACCACTGCCGCTCACCGGTATCCGGATTCAGTGCCAGCACGCTGTCAGAGAATAGGTTATCGCCGAGACGCGCGTCGCCGTTCCAATCTGGGGCCGGGTTGCCGGTAGTCCAGTAAAGCAGATTCAACTCAGGGTCATAGGTACCGATAGTCCAAGCCGGTGCGCCGCCAGTTTCGTAGGAGTTACCTGACCAGGACTCAAAACCGGGCTCACCTTCGGCGGGCACGGTATAGTGACGCCAGGCAAGCTCACCGGTATTAACGTTATAAGCATCGAAAAACCCACGCACTCCGTATTCACCGCCGGCGATGCCGATAATGGCCATGTCCTTGACAATAAGTGGTGCCGAAGTGGCGCTGAATCCCTGAAAGTACTCAATTATTTCCGTATTCCACAGAATTTCGCCTGACTTTCTGTCAAAAGCCAGCAGCCGGGCATCCAGGGTTGCCATCAATACCTTGTCGTCAACTATGGCAACACCACGATTGGCAGGCCCACAGCATATTCGTAAGTCTCCCGGTTGAGGATGATCATAACGCCAGTAGAGTTGCCCGGTAGCCGCGTCTAACGCAAACAATCTGTTATAGGAGGAGGTAACATACATGATGCCGTCATAGACCACCGGTGATGTCGCGAACTGACCTGTTGTTCCCGTCGGGAATCCCCAGGCAAATTGCAGCTGATCCACATTTTCGGGAGATAATTCGGTAATAGGGCTATGGCGGTTGTTGCTATAGTCGCCCCCATATTGAAGCCAGAGCTCCGGATTATCACTGTGTGGTTGCGATAGTAATTCGGTGGTGACTGCTCCCATACCATTGCCTATAGGAGCATCATTTAGCCAATGAGTGGTGCTGACCACCAAAGCCTCAGCCACATCATTTGGGTCTAAAGTTGCTTCTTGCTCACTAGCGAGTGTTTCGTTCACATCTAAGGTTTCGCTAGTTTCCGGGCTACATGCTGCTAAAAGAGCTATTAGAAAAGCGCTCATCCACGGCAGTAATGGAAGTGATAGAAACTGTGTTTTTTGCATGATACGTCCCTTTCTTTTTGGAGATCGAGTTAAACAGGGAGTTCTTGTGAACTCCGAGAAAGCACCTAGTCGGTAGCGAAGCATAATAACCCTGATTACTCTAGTCCAGTAAAGCTTCAAGCTGAATGACTTTTGGGCGTCGAAAAACGGCCTTCCTTGACAATACTTCCCGGAGAGGTCATGTTCTCATGCTACGTCAAAGGTCTGTTCGAATCCTAAGAATAGCCAAATAATAGAAGTAAAGAGAGGTCAAAATGATTACAACAAAGAAATCCGGCCCAGGACTCTTATTAAAAACCGGATTAGTGGGACTCATTATTTCTGTCCTATCTGCTGGTGCAATGGCACAGCGAGGATCGATGGCAGAATCGGGCAAGCCGGCTGCTCATGCTGGCCAGCAACCAATAAATAATTTACCGAATCCCTATGTGACAGAGCGTAATTTTGGCTCTTTACCGGATGGGCGTAGTTGGGGTTCTGTAAGTGCTATGAACGTTGATATTGATGGTGTGCACATATGGGTAGGCGATCGTTGTGGAACCAATCAATGTGCAACGACGCCTGATATCAATCCAATTGTAAAACTGGATCCAAATGGCAGAGTTGTTGCTCAATTTGGTGCTGGACAAATTTTATGGCCTCACGGTATGGATGTTGATAGCGAAGGTAATATCTGGATTGCTGATGCCCGAGTCGCCAACGGCAATGAAATTAGTCAAAATCCGGCCGCCGCCAACATAGGTAGTTCAGTCTTGAAGTTCAGCCCAGATGGTGAACTCTTGCTGACAATTGGTACGCCTGGGGAAGTTGGTGATCCGCCATCTCATTTAACTGATCCTAATGATGTGTTGATTGCTCCTAACGGCAGAATTTACATTGCTGAAACTCATGGTGCGCAATTCCAGGGTGAGCCCGGTGCGGATACAAAAAGCCGCATCACCATGTGGGAGCCAGATGGCACATATATAGGTCACTTCGGTGAATATGGATGGGATGACGGTCAATTCCGTGCGCCCCATAGTCTAGCTATGGACTCACAAGGACGCTTATTTGTGGCAGACCGTGGCAATAATCGCATCCAGATTTTCACTCAAGACGGTGAGTGGATAGACACCTGGTATCAGTTCAGCCGCATCTCTGGTTTGTACATCGATCCAACCAATGACATGTTGTATGCCATCGATTCAGAATCCGATGAAAACTACAACCCTGGTGGTTGGAGAAAAGGTCTGCGAGTAGGAAATGCACGCAATGGTGAAGTACTTTATTTCGTTCCAGAGCATATATGCGGAGGAAGGGGTTTCTCTGGCATGGGTGGAATCGGCTGCATGGGTGAAGGTGTGACGGCAGACAAAGATGGAAATGTTTATGGCGGTGAAGTAGGTGTAATTCAAGGAGTGACTCGATTTGTGCCGCGTTTGATTCCATAGTAGTTCACGTTTAAATCGAAACGGGCGTTGTCGCAGGACACCGCCCGTTTTTTCTGTATTATTTGTTTTATTTTTAAGAGTAGTTATGAGTTCTCTATTTTCGCCACTTGATTTCAAGCGCGGCCCGAGTATGAAGAATCGTTTTATGCTTGCGCCATTAACCAATTTACAGAGCCATGAAAACGGCGTGCTTTCTAACGAAGAATTTCATTGGTTAACCATGCGGGCCAAGGGAGGCTTTGGATTGACAATGACCTGTGCCGCACATGTGCAGAGAATCGGGCAGGGATTTCCAGGGCAGTTAGGTGTTTTCAACAACAATCACGTTGAAGGATTAACACGACTAGCTAAGGCGATAAAAGGACAGGACAGTATAGCAGTCTGCCAACTTCACCATGCTGGGATGCGATCACCGGAAGACCTAATCGGTGAAAAGCCTGTATGCCCGTCTTACAATGAGAAAACAGGTGCCCGGTCACTAAGTTATGAGGAAGTCGTGCAGCTCAGAGATGATTTTATCACTGCGGCAACGCGAGCTGAGGAAGCTGGATTTGATGGGGTTGAGATACACGGTGCCCATGGATACGTACTTTGTCAGTTCTTCGCGAGCACCATCAATAATCGGGAAGACGACTATGGCGGCAGTCTTGCGAATCGCTACCGTATCCTGTTCGAAATTATTGATGGAGTGCGTGAATCTTGTCGCGATGATTTTATGTTGGGTGTGCGTTTGTCTCCCGAGCGTTTTGGGATGAGCCTTGATGAAGTCACACAAATTGCACAACAGCTTTTTAATGAAGACAAAATTGACTTTCTTGATATGTCTCTTTGGGATGTTTTCAAGGAACCGAATGAAGAGGAGAAGCAAGGGCGAACCTTATTGTCATATTTCACCGATCTTGATCGTCAAAATGTGCGTCTAGGCATAGCGGGCAAAATTCGCACGCCGGAAGAGGCAGAAAGGGCGCTTGCCGGAGGTGTGGACTGGATCATGCTGGGGAGGGCAGCAATTCTTCACCATGATTTTCCAGCGCAGCAACAGAAAAACCCTAGCTTTTCACCAGTAACTCTACCAGTACCAAGAGAGCATCTAGAGAAAGAAGGGGTGTCCGAAAAATTTATAGAGTATCTAAGTGCGTGGAAGGGGTTTGTTGCAGATAACTAGACACCTTTCTCGAATTTATTTGCGTTTGCACTAATAAATAGTAGGCTGACTATAATCTCCAATAGAATAAACGCCTGGAATTGCCATGTTCAAAATTTTATCGGCTGTAAAATTCAATCTGACTAAGAAATTGTATTGAGAGCTTCATGCGACCACTTTCCATTTTACGTTCCTCTGCGATATTTGTTCTATTTCTCATGTCTGCCTGTGGTGCGCCAGAAGAAAGCTTGGAATCGAGCGAAATATCGGCTGGTATTGCTATGCGGGAAGAAGTGGTAGGTGTGCAAATCTTGGATGATCCTTTTATCTGGTTGGAGGAAGTTGAAAGCGACGATGCCCTAGCTTGGGCGGCGGAACAGAATGCATTGTCTATTCCAAAATTACAGGGCGACCCCCGATTTGAAACGATTCGCTCTGAGATAGAAGCTGTACTGACTTCCGAAGATCGTATCCCGTCGGGTTCGCTGGTCAACGGTAATGTTTACAATTTTTGGCAGGACAATGATCACATTCGGGGTATCTTGCGACGCACCAGCCTGGAGAGCTATGCGGGCGACAGCACACAGTGGGAAACTGTTCTCGACATCGATGAATTGGCGAACATAGAAAGTGCCAATTGGGTGTACAAAGGCCGCACCTGTCTTCCCGGTAATCCCAGCCGCTGCCTAATTCACTTAAGTGACGGCGGTAAGGACGCAGTGTCTATACGTGAGTTCGATCTCGATTTAGCTAATTTCATTGAC
>Ga0209445_1001333_pt1 | contig 13423 bp, 16 predicted proteins | sample MarorgKNORR_S2LV_4_FD_188223 | JGI IMG/M metagenome (GOLD analysis project Ga0209445, IMG submission 188223) | Marine microbial communities from the Southern Atlantic Ocean, analyzing organic carbon cycling - NADW_A/KNORR_S2/LV (SPAdes) (version 2) | ecosystem: Environmental > Aquatic > Marine >...
TATTCTGCCAGGTTTAGGAGACGCTGGTGACAAGATTTTTGGAACTAAATAAATAACTTTGAAAGAAGATATTTTTCCAAAAGGAGCGGCCTGGATGAACGGTGAGTTTATTCAATTATCGGAAGCTCGAATACCCGTTCTAGACTGGGGATTTTTAAGGTCTGATGCAACTTATGATGTTGTACATGTATGGAAAGGTCGTTTTTTTCGTCTAGATAAACACATTGACAGGTTTTTTGAATCAACTGAAAAATTAAGAATGCCATGTGCAGTCAGTAGAGTTGAGCTTAAAAAGATACTTGCTGGTTGTGTCGATCGTTCTGGTTTAGATAATGCTTACGTTGAGATGATTCAAACTAGAGGAATGTCCCCTAATTTTGAAAGAGACCCACGCAAATCTGAGCCCCGCTTTATTGCATTTGCAGTTCCTTTCGGATGGATCCTAAGGCCTGAAGAGTTTGAAAAAGGCTTAGATGTTTTAGTGAGCAATAGAAGGCGAATATCGCCTGACTCTATTGACTCAAGGATTAAAAATTATCATTGGTTAGACTTAGTAAGTGGAATGTATGAAGCTTACGATTATGGTCATGACACAGTAATTCTAACTGACCAAGAAAATAATATTTCAGAGGGTCCTGGCTTTAATATTTTCTGCGTTGATGAGGCAGGTCTCAATTCTCCAAAGAAGGGAGTTTTAAAAGGAATTACTAGACAAACAGTTCTAGATTTAGCTAAAGAATTAAACTTACCATTTCAACTAAGCTCAATATCATTAGAAAAACTTAAAAGCGCAAATGAAGTCTTTGCAACTTCAACTGCCGGAGGAATAATGCCTATAACAAAAATAAATGGCCAACTAATAGGGCAGGGAGCTCCTGGTGAAATAACAAGGAAGCTGCATAAAGCTTATTGGGATAAGCATAGCGACCCTTATTGGAGTGTATCTAAAGAAGATTTACTGAAGTAGAGTTGGGTAATAGTGACACATTGAAAATAAGAATGCTTTAGTAGCAAGCTTTGTATGGCGGAGAGAGAGGGATTCGAACCCTCGAAAGGAGTTAAAGCCTTTACTCCCTTAGCAGGGGAGCGCCTTCAGCCACTCGGCCATCTCTCCGAAGATGGAATATTATACTGGAATTATTTTAGATGAATATTTTAGTAATCAGGGTTTAATAAAATATTATTCAATGATTTCAAAATCATGAGTAATGGTTGCAGTTTTGCCTAGCATAATTGATGCAGAGCAGTACTTTTCAGCTGAAAGCGTGATTGCTTTATTAACCTTTTTTGAATCGAGATCTTTACCTTTAACAATAAAGTGAATGTGAATATTGGTAAAAACTTTTGGGTATTCATCAGCACGATCTGCACTCACTTGGGTTTCACAATGCACAAGATTTTCGCGCATTTTTTTAAGTGTAGTGACAACATCAATCATAGTGCAACCAGCCATTCCAAGCAGTAGCATCTCCATTGGTCTGACACTTAAATTTTCACCACCAATTTCTGGTGGTCCGTCCATAGTAATAGTATGTCCACTATCTGACTTACCTACCATCAACATACCGTCGACCCAGTTAACAGAAATATTCATCCAAAAAACTCCTTAAGTTGTTGGCCAGGATCAGAATGCCTCATAAAAGCCTCACCAACCAAAAATCCAAACACATTGTTATTATGCATCAATTCTACATCAGCCTTTGATGTGATGCCTGACTCAGTAATCACAAGTTTATCATCACTAATTTCATCCAGCAAATCGATAGTAGTCTGAAGACTGACATCAAAGCTGCGAAGATCTCTGTTGTTAATCCCAATCATTGGTAAATTACTTTTTAGAGCTCGATGGAGTTCATTTAAATCGTGTACCTCAACTAAAACATCCATCTTGAGAGATAACGCAAGTTCGCTCAGTGTTTTTATTTCATCATCTTCTAAGCAAGAAGTAATCAATAAAATGCAATCCGCACCCATTGCCCTTGATTCATATACTTGATAAGGATGAATGATGAAATCTTTTCGTATCACTGGAATTGATACTGCTGCGCGAGCCTTAATTAGATACTGAGGGTCACCCTGGAAGAAATCTCTATCTGTCAAGATAGAAAGGCAGTTAGCACCGCCGTTTTCGTAACTTTTTGCAATTTCAACAGGCTCAAAGTTTTCTCGAAGAATACCTTTGCTTGGTGATGCCTTTTTAATTTCAGCAATGATGCCACTTTGTCGATTGTTTACTTTTTCTTTTAGAGCGCTATAGAAACCACGAGTGCTATCGGCAAACTTTGTAAGTTCGATCATTCTCTCCATTGGAACACGACTAATTGACTCTGCAATCTCTTCATGCTTTCTGGCAACAATTTTTTTGAGTATGTCAGGCGTCTTTTGTGGCATGGTTTTAATGAATTTATAACAATGCTTATTTTAAACGAATATAATTTACGTATATATTTAAGTCTTGAGTGAAGTACATGAATTTATTAGATTTTCATGCTGGAATTGATCATCCATTTTTTTTAATTGCTGGACCCTGTGTCATTGAGTCAGAGTCTTTAGCAATGGAGAGTGCGAGTTACTTAAAAAAAGTTTGCGATGAGCTCAATATCAATTTCATTTATAAGTCATCTTACGATAAGGCAAATCGCACCAGTGCAGACAGTTTTCGTGGTTTAGGTATAGATGAGGGTCTACGTATTCTTGAAAAAGTCAAATCTGAGGTGGGCGTTTTTGTGTTGACAGATGTGCATGAGGATTCACCATTAGATGAGGTTTCTTCAGTAGTGGACGTTCTGCAAACCCCAGCTTTTCTTGTTCGGCAAACTAATTTTATTCAAAATGTATGCAAACAAGGCCTTCCAGTAAATATAAAAAAAGGTCAATTTCAGGCTCCATGGGACATGGATAATGTTGTCAAAAAGGCAAAAGCTACTGGAAATCAACAGATTATGGTCTGTGATCGAGGCACATCTTTTGGTTACAACACACTTGTTTCAGATATGAGAGGTTTATCTAGTATGAGGTCAACAAACTGCCCTGTTGTTTTTGATGCGACCCACTCTGTACAGCAGCCTGGAGGACAGGGGAATAGCTCTGGCGGTCAAAGGGAAATGGTTCCTGTTTTATCTAGAGCTGCTATTGCAGCTGGTGTAGCTGGTATTTTTATGGAAACTCATCCCAATCCAGAGATTGCTAAAAGTGATGGACTCAATTCTATGCCTATGAACCTAATGTATACCTTACTTGAAACCCTCAAGGAGCTTGATGTTGTTACTAAAAATAATGATTTATTAGAGGATTCTATCAATGACTAGAATAGCGATAAACGGATCAAAAGGAAAAATGGGGCAGACTCTCATAGAGGCTATTAATCTAAATGAAAATGTTGATTTAGGGGCAGTCCTTGATAAAGGAGATAACCTTAATAATTCACTTGAAGATTTTGATGTTTTGATTGATTTTTCGAGGCCAGACGCTACCTTAAATGCTATATCTATTTGCATGAGCTCTGCTAAGGCAATGGTAATAGGAACAACTGGCTTTAGTGATGATGAGCTTGAGATTATTAATCAAGCATCAAAGGATATGCCGATTGTTTTTGCTCCTAATATGAGTATTGGCGTGAATTTAACACTCAAACTATTGGAGACCTCTGCAAAAGTAATTGGCCCAGACTCTAGTATAGAAATTATTGAAACGCACCATCGTTATAAGGTTGATTCCCCATCAGGAACTGCGCTTAAAATGGGCGAGGTTGTGGCTAATGCGCTTGGCAGAGACTTGGCAGATTGCGCTATATATGGTCGTGAAGGAATAGATGAGCCAAGAGATTTAAATTCGATTGGATTTTCATCGATCAGAGGTGGTGATGTGGTTGGTGAGCATACTGTAGCATTTTTCATGGAAGGTGAGCGTGTAGAAATAACACACAAGGCATCTTCTCGAATGATCTACGCAAATGGCGCAGTGAGAGCAGCTAACTGGCTTCATAACAAGCCAAATGGCTTATATTCAATGCAAGATGTTTTGGAGCTCTAAGGCGAATTAAATGTTGTATGCTATTATTTCACAAGATATTGAGAATAGTCTTGAAAAGCGAATAGGTGCGCGCCCAGATCATGTTGCTCGATTAAATAAATTAAAGGATGAAGGTCGACTTATTTTGGCTGGCCCTCATCCAGCTATTGATGTTAAAAATCCAGGTGAGGCTGGATTTACGGGATCACTCGTTGTTGCTGAGTTTGAAAATCTTAAGGAAGCCCGCGCTTGGGCTGATTCTGATCCGTATGTCGAAGCGGGCGTATATTCAAGCGTTGTCGTTAAAACTTTTAATAAAGTTTTGCCTTAAAAGAGTACCACAGCTATTATTTTTTCAGGATAATTTAGCACTTTTTGGTAAATGCAGTTCAATCAAAGGCTTGAATAATGATTACAGTTAAGAACTTATCAAAACATTTTGGTGGAATCAAGGCAGTTGACGGTGTTGACCTGCATATTGAAAGGGGTTCTATTACAGGCTTAGTTGGACCAAATGGTGCAGGCAAAACTACAATGTTCAATCTTATTGCTGGACTTTATCAGCCAACAGAAGGCGAAATCATATTAGATGGTGAAGATGTTACAGAACTAACGTCACACCAACTTTTTCATAAGGGATTGTTAAGAACCTTTCAGATTGCGCACGAGTTCCCAACATTAAGTGTATTAGAAAATTTGATGATGGTGCCTGCAAATCAGTTAGGTGAAAGTTTGATGAATACTTGGTTAAAACGAAAGCAAATTCAAGAAGAAGAGAAGACTCTTCAGACAAAGGCAGAGGAAGTTATTGACTTTCTTAGTATTGGTCATCTCAAAAATGAGAGGGCAGGCAACCTTTCTGGAGGTCAGAAAAAATTATTAGAGTTAGCTCGAACTATGATGGTGGATGCTAAGGTAGTTCTTTTAGATGAAGTTGGAGCAGGAGTTAATCGAACATTACTGAGACAAATTGGTGATGCGATCTTAAGACTGAACTCTGAAAGGGGGTATACGTTTTGTATGATTGAGCATGATATGGATTTTATTTCAAGGCTTTGTAATCCAGTAGTAGTTTTAGCTGAAGGTCAAATTTTGACAACTGGTACGCCTGATGAAATTAAGAGTAGTGATGCGGTAATTGAGGCCTATTTAGGCAAAGGAATGAAGACTGAGGCAGCTACTTAATGGCCTATCTTGAAGGAAATAATTTAGTTGCATCATATGGTGTAGTACCAATATTGCATGAGTGCTCTGTAGAAGTAGAGAAGGGTGAACTTGCAGTAATTGTAGGGCCAAATGGTGCTGGTAAATCAACAGTTATGAGAGTGCTTTTAGGGATGCTAGATGCAACCTCAGGCTCAGTAAAATTTGATGGCAAGGATATTTCAATGCTGTCTACACAAGAAAGAATTAATCATGGTATGGCATTTGTCCCTCAGACAAAAAATGTTTTTCCATCAATGACAGTTGAGGAAAACCTTCAAATGGGTGGGTTTATTAGAAAAGATGATATTAGCAAAACTATTGATGAGGTTTATGAATTGTTTCCTATACTCCATGAGAAGCGAAAACAATTAGCTGAGCAATTATCGGGTGGTCAAAGGCAGCAAGTAGCCTTTGGAAGAGCTATGATGACAAGGCCTTCAGTTATGCTTCTAGATGAGCCCACTGCAGGAGTATCACCAATAGTAATGGATGAAATTTTTTCTAATATACTGGATGTTAGAAATGCCGGTATGGCAGTGCTGATGGTTGAACAAAATGCACAGCAGGCACTAAATATAGCAGATAAGGGCTATGTTTTAGTCTCTGGACGCAATGAGCACACTGGAACTGGTAAAGAGCTCATAAACAACCCGGAAGTTAGAAAAAAGTTTTTAGGAGGGTAGATGACGTCAGAATCAATTGATATTATTAATGCATTTGCTTTACTAACTAATTTTGTAATTCTTCCAGCATTATCTTATGGCTCACAATTGGCGCTTGGCGCTTTGGCAGTGACTCTAGTTTATTCAATTTTGAGGTTTTCCAATTTTGCCCAGGGCGATAGTATGGCTTTTGGAACAATGCTTGTTATATTAATTAGTAGCTATATGATTAGTAGAGGGTGGACTATAACTGGAGTACCAACTGCTCTTTTAGCAATTCCAATGGCCTTAATAGGTATGTCAATTTATTTACTCACAATGGATAGATTGGTTTACAGGCATTATCGCAGAATAAAGGCTAAATCAATAGTAGGTATTTCAGCATCAATAGGCGTTATGTTTGTTACAGGAGGTATTGTTAGGTTTATATTAGGTGCTTCTGCTCAAAGGTTTGGAGACGGGGAGAGATTTATTTTTTCTGTCAGAGAATTCAAGGCTTATACTGGTCTTGAGCAGGGTATTGCGCTAAAAACATCTCAATTTTTAACAGTTACTATTGCTTTATTATTAGTTTCTTTTCTATTTTACTTTCTACAAAAAACTAAAACTGGAAAAGCTATGCGCGCTTATTCAGACAATAAAGAATTAGCTCTTCTCTCTGGTATTGACCCAGATAAAGTAGTTCAAATAACCTGGTTACTGGTCGCTCTTTTTACAACGATTGCTGGAACACTCTATGGTCTTGATAAAGGTTTTGCACCGCAACAATATCATTTATTACTATTACCAATTTTTGCCTCGGTTATCGTAGGTGGTATTGGCTCACCCATTGGCGCAATTGCAGGTGCTTTTTTGGTCGCATTTTCTGAGATATTTCTTACTTATGCCTATAAGAAGTTTTTAATATACTTGTTACCACTATCAATGCATCCTACCTCTTTGGTTCAACTTATTGGCACAGAGTATAAATACGCAATATCCTTTGTAATTTTGGTTATTGTTCTTCTAATAAAACCTACAGGATTGTTTAAGGGTAAGGTGATAGTTGATGAATAATTTAAATACTTTTTGGCAAGCTAATAAAGCGATTGCTTGCTTTACTATAATGGGGCTCATACTTTTATTTGTAGGCCTAAATCAATCATGGGCTTTAGTACTTGGTATTATTAACTTATCTTTGATTTCAGCTATTATGGCTCTAGGTGTAAATATCCAATGGGGGTATGCAGGCCTCTTTAATGTTGGAATTATGGGATTTGCTGCCTTAGGAGGTGTCAGCGTAGTTTTGATAGCTCAACAGCCTGTTACTGAAGCGATAGATGCTGGTGGCATGAAGATGCTTTTCGCCTTGATCTTGGGTGCCGCAACTATTGCTGCAGGAGTATTACTAAATAGAAGAGGCGTTAATAAATGGTTAGTATCAGCAATTGTAGTTATTGGTTACCTATTTACAAGATATTATTTCTCTGAAGCTGCAGATTTAATTGAAAAAGTAGATCCTGCAATTACAGGTTACTTAGGTGGCTTTGGACTTCCTATAGCCTTCTCATGGGTAGTAGGAGGAATAGCTGCTGCTGGAGCAGCTTGGTGGATTGGTAAGATAACTTTAGGTTTAAGGACGGATTATCTTGCAATCGCAACGCTGGGTATTTCTGAAATTATTCTTTATGTTATTAAAAATGAAGACTGGTTTGTACGTGGCCTTAAAAATGTTTATGGACTTCCTAGGCCAGTGCCTTATGAAGTTGACATGCAAAAATCTGAATGGCTACAAAATATTGTTGCTTGGATTCATAGATCAGACTTGGAATTATTATCTCAATCCGAGCAAGTTACTCAGTTAAGTGAACTTATGAGGTCGGCTTCAGTGGTATTTGTTAAGCTTAGTTATTCAGGTTTAATTCTTTTAATTTTAGTTGCTTTCATACTGCTTTCTAATCTTGCTTTAAATTCTCCTTGGGGAAGGAAAGTAAGAGCAATAAGAGATAATGAAGTTGCAGCCTCGGCGATGGGTAAGAATATTAAGCGTCAACATCTACAAATTTTTGTCTTAGGTTCTGCAATTGTCGGTGTTGCTGGTGCTTTATTGGTTACCTATGATGGAATATTTATTCCTACTGCTTATCAACCCCTTCGATTTACTTTTTTGATATGGGTAATGGTTATTCTTGGTGGTTCGGGTAATAATTTAGGATCCGTTTTAGGTGCCTTTATTATCTGGTTTATTTGGATTCAATCGGGCCCAATGGGACTTTGGGTGGTTGAAATGCTTGGTAACTATATTCAAGAAGGAAATACATCATTAGAGTTCATAGAAGATCGAGTTCACTATCTTAGACTTGTCTTTATGGGCACTATATTGCTCTTAATAATGAGATTCTCTCCAGGCGGTATTCTTCCAGAGAAAAATAAAGAGCTATAATTATTCTAAATTCTGCCGAAAGATATACTGTAGTTAGGTTTAGTTAAAAATTTTTTTGTAATATTTTTAACACAAAGCACAAGAAACTGTTTATCATTACCTTGAATCCCGTTGGAAATGCGTCTTGATGTTTGATTGAGCGTGGGGAATCTTTTTTTAAAATTAGGAGACAAAATGAAAAGTTATTTAAAAACAACGGCTGGCTTTGTATTGTCAGCTACGATGGCAACTGCATCTTTTGGTGCTACTGTCAATGTTGGTGAGCTTCAAGGATTTACAGGGCCACTCGAATCTATGATAGGACCTATGTCTGATGGTGCAAACTTAGCAGTCACAGAAGCAAATGCCTCTGGTCACTACCTTCATGGAACAATTAATGTTGTTCAGGGTGATTCAGTATGTATTGATCCGGCTGTTGCAATTGCACAGGCTGAAAAAATGGTTAATGATGATAATGTTATGGCTATTATGGGCCCTAACTGTTCAGGTAATACTGGTGCGGTTATAACCAATGTGTTAGTACCTAATGGTATAGTTGCAATTTCACCATCAGCTACTTCACCTGCTTTGACTACCCTAGAAGATGGTGGATGGTTCTTTAGAACTGCCCCTTCAGATGCGAGACAGGGTCCAGTACTTGCAAGTATTGCAATCTCTAGAGGACAAACTGATATGGCGGTAACGTTTTCAAATAGTGACTATGGTAAGGGATTAGCAGATGCATTCGTAACTGCTTATGAAGCTGCTGGTGGAACAGTTACTGTTATGGCAGGACATGATGACGATAAGGCTGACTATTCTGCTGATGTAGCAGCTCTTTCAGCTGGTGGTTCTGCTACTCTTGCAGTTCTTGGTTATGCTAATACTGGTGGCAGAGGAATCATTGCTGCTTCAGAAGATACAGGTGCATTTACTGACTACGTCTTTGGTGACGGTATGATCAGTGAATTAACTTCAGGAGCGGTTGCAGATGGCTCATGGGGTACTATGCCTTCTCCAGATGAAGCTCTTGGTGCTAACTGGGTAGCAGTAGCTGCAGCAGGTGATGTTGATGGTACTGGCGTATTTTCTGCTGAGTCTTATGACGCGATGGCTTTAATTATCCTCGCCTCTCAAGCTGCACGTTCTACTGACAGAGCGGCAATTCAGGCAGAAGTTATGAATGTTGCTAACGCTCCAGGAACTTTATGCTCCGCTGGTGCTTTAGGTGAGTGCTTGAGACTGATTGCTAGTGGTATGCCTGTTGACTATGTCGGTGCTACTGGTGTTGAGTTGGATGCAGGTGGTACAGCAAATGGTTCATATGCAGAGCGTGAAGTTATTGGTGGTGTGTTTACTAACGTAAAGATCCATCAATAATAAGCTTTAAATATCTATGAAAAAGCCCATCTTTAAGATGGGCTTTTTTTTGTTTATAATATTCTTAAAGTAATTAACCGAAGTATGAATATAGAACTTTTTGATTCATAAGTATTATAATAACTACAGTTCAAGGAAAGTAAGGGCAATAAAATGAATAATAATGAAATCTGGGAAAGTATAAAAAAAGCTTTTAAAGCTACTCTAGATAAGATGGATAACCATTACATGTTTTATCTAGATGAAATGGTGACCCCTAAGTTAATTACATTATTGTATTGGATACTGTTGTTTGGAATTATAACCAAAGGGCTTGGAGACATATTTTTAGAGGGTGATTTCTGGCGTGGTTTGGTTTGGGTTATTGGTGGTTCACTTGCCTCTAGGGTTGCCTGTGAGCTCGTTGTGATTCTATTTCGTATCAATGAAAACTTGGATGAAATTAATGACAAAACTGGTGAAGGTGATAGTCTTAGTAGTACTAGTTTTGAAAAAGATTACTACAAGCATTAATAGGTCTTATAGGGCTCTATTTAGTCTACAATAAGTCTTTTCTAGAGTGAATACTTCATGAATAGAGGCATCTTGCTTGTTCTTTCTGGCTATCTGATGTGGGGTTTTTTCCCAATTTATTGGGCTTTCTTAAATCATGTAAACCCTTCAGAAGTTCTTGTTCACAGAATAGTTTGGTCAATCCCTGTACTTTTTATTCTTGTCTACTTTAGGCCATCTTGGCAAGCTAATTTTAGGGAATCTATAACTTCTCGAAAAGAGCTACTTTTCTTGTTTTTGACTGCAACTCTGATAACTATTAATTGGGGTGGTTATATCCTTGCAGTAAATCTAGGAAGGATAGTAGAGGCCTCTATGGGCTATTTCCTTTCTCCAGTAATAAACATGTTAGGTGGCTATATTTTTTTCCATGAAAGAATCTCTAGAGTTAAGAAGTGGGCCGTTTTCTTTGCTACCTTTGGAGCCTTATATTATGTTTTTAGTGGAGACTCGTTTCCATGGTTAGGGCTTCTGATAGGGCTCACTTTTTCTTCATATGGAGTAGCAAGAAAGGCAATGGCAACCTCACCAGTTCCTGGTCTATATATTGAGACATTATTGCTTTTACCTTTTGTGTTTATATTCACTATATGGTTTTATTCCAATCATGAGGTAGCCATATTTAATGTGAATCTATCTACAGATATTTTATTAATATTGGCAGGTCTGGTTACTGTCGTTCCGTTGGCGCTATTTACTGCTGGAACAAAGCTTCTTCCTATGACTACAGTAGGTATATTGTTTTTGATTACCCCTACAATTCAATTTTTGGTGGGATATGCTTTATATGATGAGCCAGTAAATGTTAATCAGTTGATTGGATTTTTTGGTGTTTGGATAGGTCTTGTAATGTATAGTTATGCGCTTATTAAAAATAAATAGTCAATAATAGTGTTGGCTTTTAGAGGTTTTCTTGGAGTACTCTATGAAGAATACTAAAAGTATGATTCCAACAATTTTTAAAACATTACATACTTCAACTCTTAATGAGTTAGAAAACATATATAAAAATTGGGCACCTGACTACGAGCATGACGTGATTCAATTAGCGGGCTATGTTGGGCATCTTATTACTACAAGGCTTTTACTTAAATACTTTACGAATAATGAATTTGAGGTGCTAGATGCTGGGTGCGGTACAGGTCTTGTTGGAGAGATACTTCACAAAAAGGGTATAAAAAATATAGTTGGCGTTGACTTTTCTCAGCAAATGCTTGACTTAGCTCTTAAAAAAAATGTATATAAATCCCTGCACTTAATGGACTTGACTAAGAAACTTGATTTCGAAGATGATACTTTTGATGCAATTGTTTGTGCTGGCACATTTACATGTGGTCATGTAGGTCCTGAGGCATTTGTAGAAATGGTGCGCATAACAAAAAGTGGTGGATATATAAGTTTTACTGTCCGCAAACAAGAGTGGGAAGCTTTGCCATATGAAAAAACTATCAAAGATCTAGAAGAAGCTGAGTTATGGCACGAGATTGAGCGCTTCACTTCAGACTATAACGTTCAAGAAGGTATAAGTTGTCAATTATGCTTATATCAAATAGCCGCATAAAATAAGATGTCTTTAGGTTTTTCTAATCAGAATAGAGCTTATATTTTTGCCGGTATTGCAATATTTTTCTGGTCTACTGTTGCCACTGCTTTTAAGCTTTCATTAGAGCATTTAGAACCTATCCAGTTAGTTTTTTATTCGACGATATTTTCTGTATTAGTACTTTTTTTTATTGTTCTTTTTCAGGGTAAGCTAAAGTTAATTAAAAACTTCTCAAAGTATGCTCTGTTAAAGTGCGCTTTTCTTGCACTTTTAAACCCGTGTCTTTATTACATCATTCTTTTTAAGGGTTATGATATATTGCCTGCTCAAGAGGCTATGGTGATTAATTTTAGTTGGCCTGTAATGATTGTTATTTTATCGATTCCAATTCTTAAGCAAACAATAGATATTAAGTCTTTTCTGTCAATTATTGTTAGCTATATTGGCGTTGTAGTTATTGCGTCAAAGGGTAATGTATTTTCAATGCAGTTTGAAAGTCCGTTAGGAGTTATCTATATTCTAATTACTACTGTTATATGGGCCTTATTTTGGCTCTTTAATACCAAAAATTCTAATGACACTGTTGTAAGTTTATTCTTAATATTTCTCTTTAGTTTGCCTTATATTTTATTAATTGTTTACTTTAGTAATTCATTTATCATCCCCTCAATAGAAGGCTTTATTGGTTCTGCATATATAGGCTTATTTGAGATGGGCATTTCTGTAGTTCTTTGGCAGGTAGCTTTAAAAACTTCAACAACTGTTTCTAGAGTTGCTAGCCTAGTTTTTATTACTCCTTTTTTATCTCTTCTGATTCTTCATTTTGTATTAAAAGAGGCTATCTTAACTTCAACTATTATTGGCGTTATCCTTATTTGCCTAGGTTTATTTTTACAAAAGTATTTCACTAAAAAAAACTCAGAAGTTTTTTAGTTTTTAAGTAGTATTAAACTTGGATAAGTCAATATTACAAGATGTTACAAGCTTCTCTAAAGTCTAGGCGTGGTGCCCGAGAAAGTAACTTGGACTCATCTCCATAACCAATCCCACATATAAAGATGGCCTTGTATTTGTTGTCAGGGAAAAATTCTTGATTTAATTTTTCTTTGTTAAAGCCAATCATTGGGCAACAATCTAGACCTATTGAACGGGTTGCCATAATAAAGTAAGCTCCTTGGAGCGCTGAATTAAATTCAGCAGTAGACTTTATTTTTTTATCCTTGCCTTCGTACCATGATTTAGCATTATTATGTGGTGAAAGGTAGGGAAGCTTTTGATAGAACTCAGTGTCATAACTGATGACAACAACGGCAGGAGAATTCATAGCTTTATTGATGTTTCCTTGATCTAATGAAGGCTTAAGTCTTTCCTTGGCTTCTTTACTTCGAATAAAAGTGAATCGAGCTGGACAAGTGTTGGAAGAAGTTGGTGCAAATTTAAGTAAATCATAGATTTGATGAATTTGCTGGTCATTTATATCTTTATTTATCCAGCCTTTATGACTTCGTGCTTTTGTAAAAAGTTTATCTAGACTTGAAGTTGAAAGCATATAATTTGTCCTTAATATTTGAATTAATATGCTTGATTATAAGTTCTTTTAGTATTTCTTTATATTAGATATTGAAAGATATAAAATTGAATTATGGAAAACTGTATTTTTTGTTCAAT
>Ga0209445_1001337_pt1 | contig 13378 bp, 14 predicted proteins | sample MarorgKNORR_S2LV_4_FD_188223 | JGI IMG/M metagenome (GOLD analysis project Ga0209445, IMG submission 188223) | Marine microbial communities from the Southern Atlantic Ocean, analyzing organic carbon cycling - NADW_A/KNORR_S2/LV (SPAdes) (version 2) | ecosystem: Environmental > Aquatic > Marine >...
GTTTTTGGACAATGCCTCGGTCGCAGGCGGGCTGCATGGTTACCTCGGGTTTGAGACGGTCGATGTTGGTCCCGGCACAATGCAGGGAAGATTCCAAGTACGAGAGGAGTTACTTACGTCGTTTGGCAACATGCATGGCGGCGTTTTATCGGCGTTTTGCGATCATCTTCTTGGCACCGTGTGTTACCCGGTAATGAAAAAGGGGCAATGGGCTGCGACAACGGAATTCAAAATCAATCTCACGCGGCCGGTGAGTGGCGGCGTCGTCGACGGTTATGCCACGATCGAGACGTTCGGGCGGACCCAAGCGGTTGTACGAATTGAAGTGCTTAACGAGGGGCGTATTGCGGCAATCGCGCAAGGAACCGTTACCATCATGGACCCGCGGGCCTGAACCACTTTACCGACGAGTTAGCGTCGATCAAGCGCCGCCCAACGTCCGTCTAATGTGACGGGGCATCCTATGGGCATCATGACGGACGAAGAAAAATTTCAATTCGATCTTCAAGGGTACGTGGTCATTAGGGACGTCCTCTCGCAGGAAGAATGCACCGAACTTTCGGTGCTCGCTGATAGCGTTTGGCCAGAACAAGATGACGACGGACTTCTCCGTCGAACCGAGGACATTTCGCGCTGGCACCCGCGATTTCTCGATTTAGTCGATCATCCCAAAGTGTTGCCGTACCTGGTGGAATTGATCGGAAGTCGCCTGCGTATCGACCACGATTACTGCATTTTCATGAAGGCGGGCGCCGCACGCAATGCGCTTCATGGGGGACCCAGAATCTTTGAGACTGATCATTGGTATCACTACAGTGATGGCGTCATACGTAATGGTTTGACCGTAGCTACTTGGGCGTTAACGGATGCGCTTGTTGGCCAGGGCGGTTTTGTGTGCGTTCCCGGTAGCCACAAAACGAATTTTCTCAAAGCTTTTCCGGACGATGTTCGCCGCTTTGAACGAACAAGCGATTACGTGGTTCAACCCGAATTGCTTGCGGGCGATGTATTAATTTTTACGGAAGCCCTTATTCATGGGACCTCGACGTGGACTGCAGACCATGAACGTCGTACGTTGCTATACAAATACAGTCCGCCTCATTCGACTTGGCGTAAGAAGCCGTTCGATGTGTCGGCGTACCCCGACGCGACGGAACAACAGCTTCGACTCATGGCTCCGCCATCCGTCGAGGCTCATAAGCGCGTGCCGGATGAACCCTAGTCTTCGGCTCGCTCGAGAAATTTCAGCAGGCCGTCGATACTTTCCCGCGTGTGGATCATACGGGCCGCGACATGATCCCCTGGCACAGTCAATAGTCGATATTGTGGGTATTGCGACTGAAGATGTTGGAGCGCGCCTAAGCAACCGTCTGCCAAGCCGGACCAAAGTAGTACCGGGACGCCGAGGTTTGAAAGTGCTGCTTCAGAACCCTCGGTCTCCTTCAATGCGTTCCAGCACGCTTCAAGGCCCGGCAACACGTTTGTTGTTACCCATGTTGTTAGGTTGGGGGCCGATTCGTGCGCTCGTTTAAGTAAATCGTTAAATGTGCTCATTGCGGGCACGGCTGAGAGCCCGCCGATCGGGTCCCAGCCCCCGATGGTTAGGGACGCGAGTCGGTCGGAATGATGCAATGCCATTCCCGTGCCGATCCATCCACCCATTGAGTATCCGATGTAGTGGACCGACTCGACTGATTCGGCATCCAACACTGCGACAATATCTCCAGCTCGTTGCTTGCGCCCGTAGAGTCGTGGGTCGCTGGGTTTGTCACTACTCCCGTGACCTAGCGAATCCACGGTAAAGACCTGGAAGTTTGCCATTAGGGCATTCACGTAACCGACGTCTTCCCACGATTTTTCTTGGCTCAGAAGGCCGTGCTGTAGCAACACGGTTGACGCGTTCCGCGTGGGTCCTTCGAATGTTCGGTAGGCGATGTATTGACCCCGATGGAGTGCTTTTTTCAAGCGTAAAACCCATAGAGCGCGGCCGCGTTATTGCAGGTGATCTTTTGTTTTATTGAGGTTGGAACGTCGGTAAATTCGCGTTCGATGAAATCTTTCGAGTCTGGCCAAACTCCGTCGGGGTGCGGGAAGTCACTACCCCACATGACGTTATCCTCGCCAAGTATGTCGAGTAAGCGAAGTCCAATGGGATCACTTTGGTAGGTCGCGAAGCATTGTCGTTTCCAATATTCGGAGGGTTTCATCGTGAGGGTTAAGTCCTTGAATTGATCTTCCCATTCAAGGTCCATATGTTCGAGGATATATGGAATCCAACCGATGCCACTTTCACCGATCACAATTTTCAGGTTCGGGTGTGCTTCGAGGACACCGCCATAAATGATTTCCATGATGATCTTTGCCATGGCGAGCTGGAAGCTCGTAATGTGCACTGCAAATGCCTGACGTCGTTGCAAAGGCCCCAAGTCGTCAAAGTGATAGTCGATCCTCGGACCAATCGTGTGATAGTGCACAGGAAGGCTCGCTTCCTCGGCCATGGCCCAAAGAGGTTCCCAAGACGTGTCAAACAGCGGTGCCATGTCATGCGTATTCGCGACTTCAATGCCCCGAAGCGTTCCGCGTTTTGCCACACGGCTGACTTCGGTGAGGGCGGCAGAGATATCGTGGCTCGGAACACTGGCCAGACCGGCAAACCTGTCGGGAGCAGCTTCACAGAAGCCCGCCAACCACTCGTTATAAATACGTAATAGCTCCTCAGCCGCATCATCATCGTTAAGACGCGTCGACGCGCCGAGGACGCCATAGATGACTTCCGCTTGAACGCCATCGAGATCCTGATCCTTGATCCTCAACGCCGGATCGGTGAGCCGTGGAATACCGAGTTCCCCGTCGCGAAAGAGGCCTTGATCCGCCATACGATCGGAGCGGTGAATCTGACCCGGTACGTATTTTCGTCCCGCCGAACCCATGCCATTTTGTAGTCCGAACTGCGCGCCGGTTCGAGATACCCAGAATCGACCGTTTTCAGTCGCCGAAACGAAGGGCATTCGATCTTTGAACTGGTTGGTGGCTTCGCTGGTGAATAGGTCCTCGGGGAGCCATGGAAGGTCGATGTGGCAGTCGGCCGAGATGATCTGGTAATTCATGTTTGTTCCTCAAAACCAAGATTACCGCAGTTTCGTTCAAAATCGACATACAGCACCGGAGTCCACGCAGACGGATGATTCGCGGGAACTATGAAGATTACTGGCGTTTGAACTTAAACGTGTGGGCCGACTCCCGTTGGTGGCCAAGAACGCACGCCGTCTTCGAGCGGAACATTTAGACTTCGTAGTAGTTGGGCGAATTGCATCCAGTTGCCAATGGCGATGACGAGTTCGATTTGCTCGGCCTCGGTTTTAAGGTGAACTTTAATTGAATCCCACGTAGAAGGTTGGATGAAGCCAACGTCGAGGCAATCGTCGGTTGCCTGCAAGACTGCTCGGTCCGCGTCAGATAAATGGGACGCATGGTTCCAGTTTTGAACAGCCAAAAGATCTGCGCGTGGAATGTCGAGTCCGCGAGCGACTCGCCAGTGCTGAGTCCATTCGTAATCTGACCCCCGAATCCAGGCGATTCGCATAATCAGTAATTCGCGTAACCGAGGATCTAGAACGTTGTCCTCAAAAAGTAGACTGGTAAGCGTGTTGGCAATTTCCCGAGCCAGTGACGGATGCGTAAGAAGGATACGGAATACGCATAGTTCCGCGAAGCGTTCCTGAATCCCTTGGTCCTTGGCGCGGCGCTCGGCCTCTTCTTTGGGTAACATCGGAACCGATGGTTTCTGCATGTTGTTTCTCGTCGGATTTTGGCGTCAGTGTATCGGTTTGGGAGGAGTCGGATGACGGAAGTTATCGATGAATTGATTGAACTGAGAGGGTTGCGTTTTCATTACCGGGATTGGGCCCCGCAACAGGCCAATGCGCACGACTTGGTCTTGCTGCATGGGTACACGGGCCACTGTCGATCCTGGAACGCGTTTGCAGAGGTCATGTCAAACCAATACCGGGTGCTCGCTCTGGATCAACGTGGTCATGGAGAAACTAGTTGGGCCCCAGCTGATCGATACGGGACGTTGGAGATGGTTGCAGATCTTGAAGCGTTCGTCTCGGCTCTTCAGCTTGAGACGTTTGCGCTATTGGGATTGTCCATGGGTGGGCTGGTTGCTATCGCTTTTGCTGGTAAACAACCGGTTCAACTCGAACGCTTAGTCATCGTCGATATCGCGCCCGAGATTGCCTCGGCAGGAATTCGAAATATCCAACAGAGTGTGGCACGCAGCGACGTTTTCGATTCTCCGGAAGACGCCTTTCGAAGGGCCCGTGACGATAACGGTGTTCCACCGGAGCATCACCACTACAACCGGGTCCGAGCCTCCCTAATGAGAACGGATCAAGGAAAGTGGACTTACCGATACGACCGCGCCTTGCGTGATCCGAAGAATCAAAGGTTGCGACTTGGGGTCGAGGAGGGCTGGCATTCGGTCGCCTCGTTTAACGTCCCTACACTATTGATCCGGGGCGAGAATAGCCACTTACTATCCCGGGAAGTGGCGGATAAATTCGTGTCCATCGCCAACGATTGCAGGCTCGTGGAAGTTCCTGGTTCGGGACATCCGGTACCACTCGATAAACCCGATGGCTTTCTAGATGCGGTCCGCACCTTTCTTTAACACGCGGGTGAAAAGATCGTTAACGGTTGCGTTCGTGCTGGCGCTTGTGACGGGGTGTGAGTCTTTATCGCTTGCGATTCCCGTTGGATTCGATCTAACAGGAGAGTGGTTGCTCGATGCGAACGCAAGCGACTCTGCTCCGGATACGAGGGCTATTCGTCGTGCGGAAGATATGGATATCGCTCGGGGAAAACAGAAAAACGTAAATGCGTCGGCCGCTTTTGTTGTCCAGGATTTTCCGGTTGTTGCGGCTGAACGACTGGTGATTGAACAGAACGACGATTCACTGGGTATTCGTTATTCGAACGGTACCTATCGGGACGTTACTTGGGGTAGAACGCAACGGAACTTCTGGCAAATCGAAGCTGGTTGGAGCAACGGTGTGTTGGTCATCCTATCGCGACGAGACGATATCACTGGTCGTGAGGAGATGAAGCTAGAGGCCGCTGGCTCGCGGCTACGGGTGACGGTCGATGTGAAGACCGAGGGACGAGACGTGAGGTTACAACGGGTGTATGTGCGTGGGAGTTAGTGGGCCCCCAAGCATTGATGCGTTCGATACGGCCTTACGGCATGCGCTAACCGAATGTCAAAACTTTGGTGGGCGTTAGCGAATGATCCGGAGTCGACGCAGATCATCCAGTTCTTCGCTCGTAAGCGCTAAGAGATCCCGTAAAACCTCTCGCGTATCGGCGCCAAGTTGAGGCGGTGGTTTCGGTGGCGACAATTCGTGGTAATCGAACTTGAAGGGACTGCCTAGAATCTCTTGAATTCGATCACCCTGATCGATGGTCCAGAGCATGTTTCGTTCACGGGTCTCATCGGCCCTGAGTGCATTATCGAGGGAACGGACCTTGCCGGCTGGAAGGTGTCGTAGACGTTCCAACCAGAAATCAGCGGGTTCGTTCTTGAGCGCGCCCTCGATGATTTCTTTCAGTTCGTCGCGATGTAAACGTCGATCGGCAGGTGTCTTGAAACGATCATCGATGGCGAGGTCTGGTCGTTCAATAACGTCTTCACAAAAACGTCGGAACAACCGGTCGCTTCCGACGGCCATGTAAAGCGGTTCAGTTTTGGTTTGAAACAGATCGACGGGCGTTGCTTGCATGTGACTGTTGCCGGTTTTCGGAGGTAGATCGCCCGACGTTAGGTAGCCGAGCGCCGCGTTGTTCAAGGCTCCAATGGCGGTGTCGTAGAGCGCGAGGTCGATGAAATCGCCTCGGCCGTGCGACGTGCGAGCGTATAGTGCTACCGATATTGCCGAAAGCGCATGAACGGCGGTCAGGGTATCGATAATTGATAGAGGATGGCGCAAAGGGGGCCCGTTCTCGAACCCCGTCATCGCCATCATGCCCGACTCAGCTTGCAGGACCGGATCTAGCCCGGGCCGGTCCGACATTGACCCCGATGCTCCATAAGCACTAATCGAAACATAGATCAGCGCTGGATTTTCGGATCGGAGGATCGATTCGTTGAGGCCGAATTTCGTCATGACGCCGGGTCGAAAGTTTTCGACGAGAACGTCACAATGTTTGGCGAGGTCGCGAGCGAGCGATTGGCCCCGATTCGTTTTAAGGTCGATGGCCACACTCTTTTTGCTTCGGTTAAACGCCGTGAAAAAAGAGCTTATGCCTGGCTGGCCGGTTGAGTCCAAGCCCCGCACCTCGTCTCCTGTAATCGGATTTTCAATCTTAATGACCTCCGCGCCAAGATCGGCGAGATGTTGCGTAGCGAGGGGACCTGCAATGATGCGGGAAAAATCAAGGACACGAATTCCAGAGAGCGGTATCGACACAACTAACCCATTCAGCGAACCTTTAGTCAGTGTAGCGCGGTTTCGAGGCGAGTCGACGCGGCGACATTAGTTGTCGGGTTAATTACCTCGCCAATGTCGTCAACGCATGGTTACCGCGGAGTCCGAGTTGCGAGATGTACGAGGGGATTGTTTTTCGAAATCAGCGATACTTAGTACGACTGGAGGACGAAAACTAAGGGTCGGCACGCCCTGAATAACGACACGAACAGGAGGCGCAACATGCTGAAACGGGTACGGCCGGGTGGCTATTTGGTGGTTCGAGAAGATCCGGTGCCGAAAGCCGCGGTTCAATTAGAGCGAGATGGTTACGGGATTATTCGAAGCGTGTTTACGGCGGATGAGATTGCTGTTGCCAAAGCCGAGATCGAGTCGGTCTATGAGCAACTACCGCCGGACGGTCGAGGGGGGAATAAACGGGGCGGTATCGAAGACGACTTTCGCTACGAAATGTTCAATCGTAGCGGACTGTGTCAACAACTCGTCGGGCGAAGAGAAATCCTCGATGTCATTGACCCGTTACTTGGGGAAGACGCCCACATCATCGCCAATACGTGTTGGAGAAATCCTGCCCAGACCGAACATCGTCACGGCGGTGGCGCATGGCACATTGATGCCGGGCCACATATTCCACTGGGTCCCGACCAAAGTTGGCCTGAACACATTCCACATCCGGTGTTTGCCATCGGAGTGCATATCTTTTTGATGGATTGTCCCCTGGCCTGCGGTCCCACGGGGGTTATTCCGGGTAGTCACCACTCGGGTCTGTTCCCGCCGGTCGAACGTTTACACGATGTAGACCTCGAATGGCGGGGAGAAGGGGTAACCGCCTTAACCGCGTTTACAGGTGACGTTGCGTTATTCGTTTCAGACGTATGGCACCGACGACTGCCGACGTCCGACGAGGATAAAGGTCGGTTTTTCTTACAAATACACTACGCTAGACGCGATATCGCGCAGCGAATCAAACCGACCTCACTCGTAAACCACCTACAGCCGGAATCTATCGAACGGATCACGTCGGATCGCGAACGTCGCCTCCTAGGATTGCACCATATGGGGTTCTACGATGGTTGAGTCCATTTTTTCAGTGCAGCGAGCACGTATATGGAGTCTGAATATCGGTTAAGCGCGATCGGAATTCTAAAACTTGACCGCCGGGCTCGTCGGTTTCGATTTGGTCGGTTAAAGTGAAGCAACCCAGTGGATCAACGGGAATGCAGATGATTGACTTACATTACTGGCCAACGCCGAACGGCTGGAAAGCCACAATCATGCTTGAAGAATGCGGAATGGACTACAACATCGTGCCGGTCGATATTGGAGGTGGTGGTCAGTTCAGTCCGGAGTTCTTGCGGATTAGCCCTAATAATCGGATGCCAGCTATCGTTGATCGCGAACCGGCGGACGGTGGTGATCCCGTGACGATATTCGAATCGGGTGCAATTCTTGAGTATCTAGCCGACAAGAGCGGCATGTTTCTTCCGTCTACCCCGCGCGAAAGAGCGAGGGTGATGCAGTGGGTCCACTGGCAAATGGCGAATCTGGGTCCCATGATGGGTAATGCCAACCACTTCAAGAACTATGGCCGTAACATTGCCGACGATCCAAAGCAGCTTGAGTATGGGATTAAACGTTTCGTCGGCGAGGTAGATCGATTATCGGGTGTCATGGACGCGCAACTCTCGGTTAACGACTATCTGGCAGGACCCGAGTACACCATTGCCGACATTATTACGTGGCCTTGGGCCATGTTGATCGGACGCATGATCGACGAAACGATGTGGGAAACGTTCCCGCATCTGAAACGATGGGTGGATACTGTTCGTGAACGCCCGGCCGTCGAGACCGGCTATCGCGTGGGTCGCGATTTAGGTAGACGTGAATTGTCGGAAGAAGAAGAGAAACAACGCCGCGAACTACTCTTCAATCAGACCAATGAGAAAGTCCGTCATGCGCGTGAAGAAGCTGCGAAGGCAGCCTCATGACGGAAGCTCCGATCCAGCTCGAGCGCGAGGGCGATGTTTTTATTGTGTCGATGACGGCCGACGAAAACCGATGGAATACGACGTTCGTTCGCGCCTTTAACGCAGCGCTCGATGAGATTGAGTTGTCTACGGATCCAGTCGCTATGATCACTGCTTCCGTGGACGAAAAGTTTTTTTCGAATGGATTAGATCTCGAATGGATGGCGGCACAGGGCGAACATCCTGGCGGAGATCGGGACGCCTTTGGTAGTGAATACATGGCACTCTGTGCCCGCCTGATAACCTTTCCCGTCCCCACCGTGGCAGCCGTGAATGGTCATGCCTTTGGCGCCGGTTTCATGATCGCGCTGTGCCATGACTTGCGGATCATGCGAGAAGATAGAGGCTACTTATGCGCTAACGAAGTCGAAATCGGCATGACGATACCGGAGCCTGAGTTGGCACTTTTTCGACACAAGATTCCGATGGGTGCCTTTCATGAAACGGTTGTACTTGCACGTCGCTGGACGGGCCCGGCAGCCAAGGACGCGGGCTTCGTGCACGCCACCACGAGCTTGGAGAACGTGCGCCCGGTCGCGTTGCAGACCGCTGAAAGGCAACTTGGTGTGGCGAAAAATCGCGAAGTATTGGGGTGGATGAAGGAACGTTTATACGGTGAACGCGCTGCCATCAACGAATCCCATGGCGCCGCCCATATGCTTCGAAACCCGGCTGAATTTTCGAGGGTCCGGCGTACGGAGCGATAGTAGAGATTTCGCGACGGGACTCGCTTCTTTTTGATGCCTGAAGAGTATCGGCAACAAACGTTTGTAGCTCCGTCCGGTGCGACGGAAATTCTGTTGGTGCGACACGGTAACTCGAGGGTGGCAACGGACGAACGCTCGTCCCCTTTTGTTGAATGGTCATGGAGATCCAGAACTCCAAGCCGTGGGACGTGAGCTGGCCGATGCTGTCGGTCTCGCGCGACATGAAGAGGGGGGTTTTCACATGCTGATGTACGAGTTATTTAGCCGATCGTTGTTGCCCCACCGTCACAGGGAAGGGTAACCCCGGTCAGGTAGGATCCAGCCCTCGATGAGAGAAATATCGTAAGACCGGACGCGTCCTCCATAGATCCCCAGCGCTTCATCGGGAAACTTTCTCGGACTTGGATTTCCATTTCTTCCGTCGCATAAAGTGGTGCGGTCATTTTTGATTTGAAGGGTCCCGGGGCGATCGCATTGACGTTGATATGGTCGTCCATGAGATCTCGCGCCATTTGTGCCGTCAATTGACCTAAGCCGGCTTTGGCTGCGACGTATGAATAGTTTCGTAGTCCACCTGGTTTTAGTCCGTTAACAGAGGTGATGTTGATGATGGAGCTTCGCTGATCGGGCGTCGCGGCGGCGCGAAGTTGCGGCAATAACGCTTGGGTGAGAAAGAACGGGCTCTTAACATCCAAATCCATGACTCGATCCCAGGCTTTTTCGGTGAATTCGTCGATATCTAAGCTCCACGTTAACCCGGCGTTGTTGACCAGGACGTGAAGTTTGTCTTCCGATGCTTGGAGTATCCCGGCAAGTTCCTTACAGCCTGCGATAGTTGAAATATCGCAGGGGATCGCGATGCAAGCACCGAGTTTTGAGAGTTGCGTCTCGGCCTCTCGGCAAGCGTCTTCCTTGCGCGACGAGACATAGACCCGAGCACCGCAGCGAACCAAGCCCTCAGCAATCATCAAGCCGATGCCCCGGGTACCGCCGGTGACTAGGACGACCTTGTCTCGCACCCCAAAGAGATGTTCATAAAATTTTGTACTCATAGCGGGTAGCGTACAACGTTGCGATTTCGCTAGCATGTTTCTAGTAACCGTGATCGGAGAAAGTCCTGTGCGCCACGAAGTTCAGGTAGAAATCTTGCGCGAACTGATGGGTCAACTTGATGCCGGCGTTAATGCTGACGCAGGCGGCATCCGCATGTGTCCGACAGATACCTACACAAGCCAGGACTTGTTAACGCGCGAATGGGAAACCTTTTTCTTGGGTCATCCTCAGGTGATTGGCTTGAGTGGGGATCTACCGGAGTCCAATTCGTTTATTACGTCTGAAGACGTGGGTGTGCCCGTTCTGGGTACGCGGGATCCATCCGGGAAATTTCGAGCATTTCTGAATTCTTGCCGACATCGAGGTTCTATGGTTGTGCACGAACGAAGGGGCTCGAGTGCCAAGTTTTCGTGTATGTTTCATGGTTGGACCTACGACTCTGCTGGTTCGCTAGTTGGCGTCCCGATGCGGGAGCATTTCGGTGAATTCGATTCATCGTGTCGCGGGCTCATTGAACTGCCGGCGATGGAAAAACACGGATTTTTGTGGGTTAGTATGAACCCGGACGTGTCCATTAACGCCGATAGTTTATTCGATGGGTTAGAAGACGATCTGACTCACTGGGGTTGGGATCAGTACGCGTTCATTGGCGAACAAAGCTTCGATATGAGACTCAACTGGAAATTGGCGACCGATACTTTCGGTGAGACCTACCATTTCAAGCGGTTGCATCGGAACACTCTAGCGAACAGCTTTCATGGAGATGTGCTTTCGTATCGTTCGTACGAGCGTAATCACCGGATGGTGCTGTGCCTGAAATCCATCGATCAGTTACGCGGTCAAGCGGAAGCCAACTGGCACATCCATCAAGGTGGGTTCCCCGTTTATTTTCTATATCCAAACGTCGTGATTAACGTGAGCAATCGCCGCATTGTCGTGGTCCGGGTATATCCTGACCCCAAAGATCCCGGCCGCTCGATCTCGCGGGTTGGCTATTACGGCGATCCAGAAACGATCTCCGACAACCCCGAGGTAGGTGAATCCTTTGGCGACGGATTTTCTGCCGTGGTTGAAAAGGAAGATTATGCTCTCGCCGTAACAGCGCAACGAGCTGCGGAGTCGGGAGTACAGGACTACGTCATATTTGGCCGCAACGAGCCGCCTTTGCACCACTATCACAATACGTTCCGTAAAGCGCTAGGTATGGACGAGCTGCCTTTATATACGGATGCGCCGACGTCATGACGTCGTTTGGCTGCTGGTTACGCGTAGTTTGATATTCTTCGACTTGCGGATGTCGATCGCAGTTTCGTAACGGACAGCGTCTTCGAGCGTGTAGACTCCAGTCGCCACATGAGGGTGCTGTTCACTGATGTGGTGAACGATGACGCGGTGACTGCCCTCCGTTGGACCGTGATGCGCATCGATCGAGAATGCGCCGTTCTCGGCCCGGCCGAATTTGACTCGCGCGGTGGGTGCGGATGGATCATTGGGTACGAAGGTTACCCATGCCATTCCGGGCACGGAACCGTCGATGGCGAGCGTTCCTCGCACCGCGACCCTTGGTTTCTCCGAGAGAAAACCGGATCGACGGAGCCAGCTCCGCATCGCGTTAAACCATTCACTCACCTCTGGGTCACCGATTGCGAGACCCACCCCGTGTTCACCGTAACCATAGATGTGAAGCTCGCATTGGGCGCCAGCATTCAGCATGGCCTCATAAAAGAGAACCGATTGTGCCGGTGAGACAATCCGGTCCTCGTGGGTGTGTACCAAAAACGTTGGCGGCGTATTGGCGCTGACGTTTGTGTCGGCAGCCGTGTACTCGTCGGCTTTACGACCGCGTTTGATGCCATTGGTGACGGCATAAACTGGAACCAAGAAGTCAGGCCGACATGATTCACAATCGATGCTATCGGTGGCTTCCCGATCGCGTTCGTCAACATGGGTGCCGACCGAAACAGCGAGGTGCCCACCCGCCGAAAATCCAAGAATACCGATGCGTTTTATAGCCCACTTTTCAGCGTAGTGACGCACGAATCGGACTGCTCGCAGTCCGTCGAGTAGCGAAATGTCGGTTCCGTAACGTGTGCCTACGCGGTACCTGAGTACAAACGCAGTAATCCCGATCCGGTTCAATGCTCGGGCGACTTGCAAGCCTTCATGATCGGATGCAAGTATTCGGTAACCGCCGCCTGGACAAACGATGATGCCGCATCCGCTACCTGCTTCGGCCACGTGACAAGATAGAGCTGGGGTATCGAGGACGGCCTCGCCGAGCGCGCCCGGCGCACCGTCGGGCCACAGAATCTCTTCTACCACCTCAGTATGTCCCAAAGCGATATATAGTGTTTATGCGGCTTCGTTAAACATGCCGTCCAGATGAGACTCAGGCAGGGGTTGGGTGCTTCGAGACACCAGGAAGGTTAAAGAAACTGAGACCGCTTCGCCCATTGCTGCGCATGAAAATGGATTCGGTCCCTCGCCGTGCAACCAAACGACCGCCCCGTGCAACCAACCACTACCAAACCACGACGGATCCAATAATTGGGTGTGAAGGATAAGGAACGTGACAAAACCAGACGCGAGGCCGGTATAGGCGCCGGCCCGTGTCACGCCTCGCCATAACGCTCCCACCACCAGCGGTCCGGCGAACGCCGCCATCATCCCCCCGGTGCCGATCCAAACAATCAGCGCGATGTTGGTTTCCATAAGTGTCCAAGCCAATCCCATGGTGATGACAAGTACGACAACCGTAGTCACCCGACTTATTGTGAGGACTTGGTGATCAAGCCGGTCTTCGGACGGCGGTTTTCTGAGGCGTGGAGCGATTGATCGCCGATACAGATCGTTTGCAACGATTTGAGATGAAGAGACCACGAGTCCGTCCGCAGTGGACATGATCGCCGCAAGAATCCCAACGCCAATGAGTGCCGCTAGCCAGGTAGGAAACAATTCGATGAAAACAAGCGGTAGCGCTTGATTGGGGTTGGCGCCTTCAAGAAGGAGCGCGTCGCCGAGGAGCCCTCTCGCGAGCAATCCGCCGAGTCCCATCATCCCGAGAGTCAATCCAAAAAGAAAAGCGAGCTTGATGAACGTACGTTGA
>Ga0209445_1001338_pt1 | contig 13373 bp, 9 predicted proteins | sample MarorgKNORR_S2LV_4_FD_188223 | JGI IMG/M metagenome (GOLD analysis project Ga0209445, IMG submission 188223) | Marine microbial communities from the Southern Atlantic Ocean, analyzing organic carbon cycling - NADW_A/KNORR_S2/LV (SPAdes) (version 2) | ecosystem: Environmental > Aquatic > Marine >...
TATTTTTCAAATAAACCTTCATTAAGCATCATTGCTGCACCTGCACCAATTTCTTCAGCTGGTTGACCTATCATAATAATTGTTCCTTTCCATTCATTTTTTCTTTCAACTAGAGCTCTAGCTGTTCCAGTCCATACAGTCATGTGCATATCATGTCCACATGAGTGCATGGTGCCAACATTATTTCCATCAAAATTTTTAGTAATAATTTGACTAGCATATGAAAGACCAGTTTTTTCTTTCATAGGAAGGGCATCCATATCAGTTCTATAAAGAATTGTTGGACCATTTCCATTTTTGAAAATACCTACAACCCCATATCCTCCAAAATTTTTTGTTACTTCAAATCCAATTTTTTTAAGCTCATTAGCAAGTTTTTCTGAGGTCTCTTTTTCCATTAGAGATATCTCAGGATTTTTGTGAATATCTAAATATAGACTCTTTAGATAGGGTAGGTCTTTTTTAATTGACTCTTCTATTGATTTTCTTTCTACAAAACCAGAAAGAATTATAATTAATAATATCAAACACAGCTTGTTAAACATTATAATTCTTTTATTTTAATATTTTTATATGATACTCTTCCACCATGGTCTTGTAAACCTATTTTTCCAGTTTTATGTTTTCCGAATTCAGACCAGTCTTTGAATTTAGAATTACTTATCATTTCATCCCACTCCTCACCACTTAAAGGAAAGTTTACGATATTTTTCTCATTTAGGGAAACAGATCCTCTGTTTATATTATGATTAATTTCTATTATATAATTATTCCATTCTCCAAAGGATTTAGCATTATTTTCACTAGGTCCTACTAAATCATATAATGCTCCAGCCGTATGAATTGCTGTTTCACCATCTACCTCTGAAGACCAATCATAGTTATTGTTATCAATTACTTGAATTTCTGGAGCTGTGAAATAAGGTTGATTAAAATCACTATTCTCATTTATTCCGTAAAAAATTCCACTATTACTACCTTCTGATATTTTCCAATCTATGGATAGAATAAAACTTGTAAATTCTCTATCTGAAATTAAATCATTTCCTGTAGAATTTCCATCAGTTGCACCTACATACACAAATGCTCCATCTTCAATTGTCCAACTGTCATTTACATTATCTTTCTTAAAGATATGCCAACCATTAAAAGATTTACCATCACTAAGATATTTCCAATCACTATTTATTTGTCCAAGAGCTCCTAAAGCTTTTCTATCTTGTTCTAACATTTTTGCTTGTTTAGGTTTTACTACTTTAGATTTTCCTTGTTCTAACATTTTTGCTTGTTTAGGTTCTACTACCTTAGATTTTTCAATTTTTTTGTCTTTTTTATAACTATCAGGGTTTATATTGATGTCGTAAGAAAGATATCCTAGGAATAAACTGATACCTATTATATATAAATATTTCATGTTGTTCGTTTTGTTTTAAATTCAAATTACTAAAAATAATTGTATTGGTTCAAGAACTAAAAAAATTATTTTTTATGATTTTTTATAAAATCATAATAATATTCTAATATTTCTTTTCTTTCATTATCATTATGTGGTTCATGATATACATTATCATATAGTTTAAGTTTTGAATTTTTTATTTTTTTATGAATTAATTCAGACCCTTTATATGAAATAATTTTATCTTTTTTTCCATGAATTATTAAAACCGGAATTTCTATATTATAGTTTTTATTTTTTATTTTTTTGATTGTTTTATTAATTTCTGATAAAAGATTTAATGATATTCTATCGTGCACTAAAGGATCATTTTTATATTTATCTACAATTTTAATGTCTTTTGATAAGGCTTTTGCATCAAGTCTATTGCTTAGTCTAACTTTTGGAAATAAAGTATGCATTACTCTTTGTATTATAAGTAAGTATTTAGGTATTTGAATTTCAGTTTCAATCCAAGCACTTGATATGATTGCTAAACTAATTTCTTTGCTTTTTCTTTCAATTAAATAGTTTAAGGCTAGGCAGCCACCTAAACTATGTCCAAATAATATTATTGGAGTATTTATATATTTTCTTCTAACTTTTATTAATACATCTTCTATACTATTAGTAAAATCTTTAATATTTGAAATATGTCCTTTTAATCCATCACTCTTACCATGTCCAATTAAATCAAATGAAAATACACCAATATTTTTTTTCATAAAAAAACTTGCAAACTCTTTGTATCTACCCGAATGTTCACCAAGACCATGAATTATAATTATGTTATATGTTGGGTCATTATTTGATGGCCATGATCTTAGAAAAATATGTTTTTTATTAGATATAATATTTTCAATATGTTGATTAACCATCTAATTGAATGCTGATATACCAGTTATTTCATTACCTAAAATAAGAAGGTGCATCTCATGAGTACCTTCATATGTTATTACAGATTCTAGATTCATCATGTGTCTCATCATAGGATAATCATTTGTTATTCCCATAGCACCATGAATTTGTCTTGCTTCTCTTGCAATCTTTAAAGCAATTTCAACATTGTTTCTTTTAGCTAGTGATATTTGAGCCGATGACACTTTTCCTTCATTCATAAGTGTTCCAAGCCTCCAGCATAGAAGTTGTGCTTTGGTTATTTCAGTAAGCATTTCAGATAATTTTTTTTGTATTAGTTGAAATGATCCTATTGGTTTATCAAACTGTTTTCTTTCTAAAGAGTATTTTTTTGCTGCATCAAAACAATCCATAGCAACCCCAATGGCTCCCCATGATATTCCGTACCTTGCTTTGTCTAAACATCCAAGAGGTCCTCCTAGTCCGTCTTTATTTGGTAATAAGTTTTTTTTTGGAACTTTAACGTTATCAAATACTAATTCACCAGTTAAACTAGAACGAAGAGACCATTTTCCTTTAGTTTTTGGAGTAGAAAAACCTTCCATTTCTCTTTCAACAATTAAACCTTTGATTCTTTTATTTTCGTCTTTTGCCCAAACTATAGCGATATTTGCTTTAGGTGAATTAGAAATCCACATTTTTGAACCATTTAACAAATAGTATTCTCCTTTGTCTTCAATTTTGGTTATCATTCCTCCTGGATTTGATCCATGATCAGGTTCGGTTAATCCAAAACAACCAAGCATTTCACCACTAGCTAATTTTGGTAAGAACTTTTTCTTTTGTTCTTCAGATCCGTATTCTTCTATTGGAAACATAACTAAAGAACTTTGAACAGAAGCTGTTGATCTCATTCCAGAGTCTCCTCTTTCTATTTCTTGCATAATAAGACCATAAGATATATTATCAAGACCTCCTCCTCCATATTTTTCTGCTACAGTTGGACCAAAAATTCCAATACTTCCCATTTTTTTTACTATTTCCATTGGAAAATGATTTTCTTCATACCAAGTTTCAATATTTGGGCTAATCTCAAGATTAACAAAATCTCTAATGGAGTTTCTAATTAATTTTTGTTCTTCTGTTAGTAAGCTATCAATCTTATAAAAGTCGACTGGTTCAAACACTGGATTTCTGTTTATTTTTTTTAGATATTTTATTCAAATATAAATCTAATTATTTGAACATAAATTTTATTAAATATTTAAAGAATTTTGATTAATAAATTATACCATTTTATATACATTATTAATCAATTGGGTGCTATTTTTTGTCTATATTTACATGTCAAATTTAATTGAAAAATATGTCAGAATTAGAAGATAATAAAAAAAATTATTCAGCAGAAAATATTCAGGTTTTAGAAGGTTTAGAAGCGGTTAGAAAAAGACCTGCAATGTATATTGGTGATCTTAGTGTAAAAGGATTTCATCATTTAATATGGGAAGTAGTTGACAACTCTATTGATGAGGCAATGGCAGGATATTGTTCTGAAATTTCTGTAAAAATTAATGTTGACAATTCAATAACAGTAGTAGATAATGGAAGAGGAATTCCAACTGAAATGCATCCTAAAGAAAATAAGTCTGCATTAGAAGTAGTTATGACAGTTTTACATTCAGGTGGAAAATTTGATAAAGATACTTATAAGGTTTCTGGTGGTCTGCATGGAGTAGGTGTTTCATGTGTAAATGCTTTATCTGAGCATTTAGTAGCTACAGTTTATAGAGAGGGTAAAATTTTTGAACAGCATTATAAAAAAGGGGTACCAGTAGAAGATGTAAAACAAATAGGAACAACGAATGATAGAGGTACGAAAGTAACATTTACTCCTGATAAAGAAATTTTTACGGTTTCTGAATATAATTATGATACTGTAGCAAATAGACTTAGAGAACTTTCATTTCTTAATGCTGGTATTAAAATAATTTTAGTTGATGATAGAGAGTTAGATGATGATGGTAATCCAAAAAGAGATGAATTTATTTCAGAAGGAGGACTTATTGAATTTGTTAATTATTTAGATGGATCAAGAGAAAAATTAATTCCTGAACCTATTTATATGGAAGGTAAAAAAGAAAATGTGCCAGTTCAAGTTGCTTTATCTTATAATTTGTCTTATTCTGAAAATGTTGTTTCTTATGTTAATAATATAAGTACCATAGAAGGCGGAACACATGTTGCTGGATTTAGAAGAGGATTGACAAGAACCTTAAAATCATATGCTGATAAGTCTGGGCTTCTTGAAAAGGCAAAGGTTGATATTAGTGGAGATGATTTTAGAGAAGGATTAACTGCTATTATATCAATAAAAATAGCTGAACCTCAGTTTGAGGGTCAAACAAAAACAAAACTTGGTAATACTGAAGCAATGGGTGCTGTAGATGTTTGTGTTGGTGAAATGCTGAGAAATTATTTAGAAGAAAATCCTAAACAGGCAAAACAAATAGTTTCAAAAGTAATTGTAGCTGCTCAGGCTAGACATGCAGCTAGAAAAGCAAGAGAAATGGTCCAAAGAAAAAATGTACTTATAGGTACTGGTCTACCTGGTAAATTGGCAGATTGTTCTGAAAAAGACCCTGCTTTATGTGAAATTTATATTGTTGAGGGTGATTCTGCAGGAGGATCAGCTAAACAAGGAAGAGACAGAAAATTTCAAGCAATTCTTCCTTTAAGAGGAAAAATTTTAAATGTCGAAAAAGCTCAAGAACATAAAATTTATGATAATGAAGAAATAAAAAATATTATAACAGCCCTTGGTGTTCGGTTTGGGACTGAAGAAGATGAAAAAGAATTAAACCTTGAAAAACTTAGGTACCACAAAGTCATAATTATGACTGATGCAGATATTGATGGAAGTCATATTAGGACATTAATATTAACTTTTTTCTTTAGATATATGAGGTTATTAATTGATAAAGGGTATTTATATATAGCTCTTCCTCCTTTGTATTTATTGAGCAAAGGGAAAACAAGTAAGTATGTATGGAATGAAGATGAAAAAGATAGACAAATTAAGGAAATGTCTAAAGATGGTAAAGAATCATCTGTTCATATTCAAAGATATAAAGGTTTGGGTGAAATGAATCCTGAACAATTATGGTCTACAACTATGGATCCTGAAAGAAGAACATTAAATAAGGTAACCATTGATTCTGCTGCAGAAGCAGATAGAATATTTTCTCAACTTATGGGAGGTGAAGTTGCTCCAAGAAGAGATTTTATTGAAAAAAATGCTAAGTATGCTAAAGTTGATGCATAAAAAATTCAGTATTTTTTTTATTTTATTTTTTTTATCAATTGATCTTATAGGAAGTTCTTATTGGCAACAAAAAGTTAAATATAAGATTAATATAAGTTTCGATGTAAAAAATAATCAGTTCTTTGGAACAGAAGAAATAATCTATTATAATCATTCTCCAGATACATTAAATAAAATTTTTTTTCATTTATATTTTAATGCTTTTCAACCGAATAGTATGATGGATATAAGAAGTAGGAATATTATCGATCCTGATGGAAGAGTTATGGATCGAATATATAATTTAGATAAAGATGAAATTGGATATCATAGAATAAAATCTTTAAAACAAGATGAAAATAATCTTATCTATGTTATTGAAGGAACAATCTTAGAAGTAGACCTTTTTGAGCCTATAAAACCTAATGATTCAAGTATTTTTAGTTTAGAGTTTTATAGCCAAGTACCTAAACAAATAAGGAGAAGTGGAAGAGATAATAAGGAGGGTATAGAATACTCAATGGCTCAGTGGTTTCCAAAAATAGCTGAATATGATCGTCAGGGTTGGCATGCTCATCCCTATATAGCTAGAGAATTTTATGCACCTTGGGGAAATTTTGATGTTAGCATAAGCATTAATAAAAAATATATTGTTGCAGCAACTGGGGTCTTGAAAAGTTTAGAAGAGTATAAGAACTATAATAGATGGAATTTTATAGCTAATAATGTTCATGATTTTGTTTGGGCGGCTGATCCGGACTATACACATGATAAAATTCAAGTTCCTAATGGTCCATTAGTAAGTTTTTATTATCAGAATAATTCTGAATCCATGAGTGAAAATTGGAAAAAATTACAAAATAGTATAGTTGAGGCATTTCAATTTTTTAATATAACTTTTGGTAAATATCCATATCCTGTATACTCAGTTATTCAGGCTGGTGATGGGGGTATGGAATATCCCATGGCAACATTAATTACTGGAGAGAGAAGTTTTCCAAGTTTATTGTCTGTGACGATTCATGAAATCCTTCATTCTTGGTACCAAATGATATTGGGGACTAATGAAAGTTATTTTGCATGGATGGATGAAGGTTTTGCTTCTTTTGCTCAAAACAGAACACAGTTTATGTTATTTAATAATGTTTATAAATTAGATTCTGTAAACTCACTAAAAAACTCTTATCAGAGATATTTTAAATTTTTAGAAAAAGATATAGAAGAACCTCTTACAACTCATTCTGATCATTTTTCTACTAATGAAGCTTATGGAGTAGCTTCATATACAAAAGGTGCTATTTTTTTAAGTCAGTTGGGATATATCATTGGTGATGAAAATTTATTTAGTGGATTAAGAACATATTTTAATAAGTGGAAATTTAAACATCCAGATAAATATGATTTCATTAGAATTATGGAAAAACAAAGTGAAATAGAATTAGATTGGTATGTAGATTATTGGATAGGAACTACACATAAGATTGATTATGCAGTTTCAGTAAGTGATGAAAAAAATAATTTAACACAAATTGATTTGAGTAGAGTAGGTAAAATTCCTATGCCTTTAGAAATTGTAGTTAAATATTCAGATAAAACGAAAGATATTTTTTACATTCCCCTAGCTATTATGAGAGGTATTAAAGGTTTTGATTCAAAAATTAATGTACATGTATTATCTGACTGGAGCTGGGTAAATCCTAAATATAGTTTTAAGGTTGATACTAAAAAAAGAAAAATATATTCTATAGAAATCGACCCATCCATGAAGATGGCAGATGTGGATAGATCTAATAACTATTTGTCAATAGAAAAATAATAATTATTTATTTAAAAATTTATCTATAATTTCCTGAACTTCTTCTTTTGATATATTTTCTATAGAATTTTTATATTTTTCAAATACTTCTTTAGGTATTCCTACAAAAGGTTTTTTTCTTTTTTGTTGAAATAAATTTCCAATTTCTGTACCTCTTACCGCAAGTATATAAGGTGGTTTTCCATATTTACCAAATCTTATTTGAATCCCACCATCAAATTCTTTTATTATTCCTTTAGACTTTTCAGCAGGTATATTTATAATTTTTATGCACTCATCTTTAGTTAAAGATTTAGGTTCTGGATATTCATTTTTATTTATTTTATAATTTTTTTCACTAAATCTTAAATAATAACCATATCTACCATCTTTTATTTCTATCTCACCATCTTGATATGGAAAAGTAGGAAGTTGTTTTCTTTCTTTAGTAGAATTTATAATATTAATAGCTTCTTCTATAGATATATGCGGTATAAGTTTTTCATCAGGTATATTATAATATTTTGGATAACCATCCTGCCCATCATCTCTATCACCTATTTGTATTACAGGTCCAAATTTTGCTATTCTAGCAATCACATTTTTTCCTTCAATTTCTCCTAGATTTCTTTCAAGAGAATGCCTTTCTTTTGGAATATTATTTGAAAGAGATGAAAAAATTGAATAAAAATTTTTAAGCATTTCATTCCATTTTTTGCCCTTAAAAGCTATTTGATCTAATTCTTTTTCAGTCTTTGCCGTAAATGAATAATCCATAAAACTTGAACTAAAATTCATATCTAAAAATTCAGTGACGAACATTCCTATATTAGTTGGGAACATTTTGTTTTTTTCAAAACCTATCTTTTCAGTTTTTATCTCTTTTGATATTTTTGAGGAAATAAGTTTTAACTCAGTACTTTGAATTTCTTTTCCATCTCTTTCTTCTTTTGTTACGTACTTTCTGTCTTTTATTTTTCTAATAGTTTCAGCATAGGTAGAAGGTCTCCCTATACCAGAATCTTCTAATTTTTTTATTAAACTAGCTTCAGTATATCTAGGGAGATGTTTTGAAAAAATTTCTTTAGATATAATATGTTTGAAATTGATTGAAGAATTTTCTTTAAGTTTTGGTAATTTTTTTTCATTTTCTGATGAGGATCTATTATAAAGTTTTAAAAACCCATCAAAAATTTGAACCTCTCCTTCTGCTTTAAAATTTAAGTTAGAATTGCTAATATTAATATTAGCAACAGTTCTTTCAAAAATAGAATCACTCATTTGAGATGCAAGGGTTCTTCTCCAAATAAGATTATATAGTCTTTTTTCATTTTCATTTTTTCCAATTTCTTTGATATTAAAGTTGGTTGGACGAATTGCTTCATGTGCTTCTTGCGCGTTGATATTATTAGTTTTATATATTCTAATCTTTGAATAATTTTGACCAAATTTTGAATTTATTAGACTTTTTAATTTTGTAATAGCTTCTTCAGATAAATTAACAGAATCTGTTCTCATGTATGTTATATGACCTGATTCATAAAGTTTTTGTGCTGTAGACATTGTCATAGAAGGAGAAAATCCAATTCTTCTACTAGCTTCTTGTTGTAATGTTGATGTTGTAAAAGGTGCTGATGGAGATCTTTTTGATGATTTTTTATCTATTTTATTTATTGTAAAATCTGATTTTGAACAATCTTTAAGAAAATTTTCTGCTTCTTTAATGGATTTAAATTTTTCTTTTAAGTTTGCATTAAATTCATTTTTTTCATTGGTAATAAATACAGCACTTGTTTTTAAAGATTTAGTAGGGACAAATGCATTTATTTCATTTTCTCTTTCAACAACAAATTTAACTGCAACTGATTGAACTCTACCAGCTGATAATTTAGGTTTAATTTTTTTCCATAGAATAGGAGAAATTTCAAAACCTACAATTCTATCAAGTATTCTTCTAGCTTGTTGTGCGTTAACAAGATCCATGTTTATTTTAGTCGGATTTTTTAGTGAATTTAAGATAGCTTTTTTAGTAATTTCTCTAAAAATTATTCTATCATAATCTTTTTCTTCAAGATTTAGTATTTCTTTTAAATGCCAAGCAATTGCTTCTCCTTCACGATCATTATCAGTTGCTAAATAAACTTTATCTGATTTTTTTTTAAGTTTTTTTAATTCGTCTATTATTTTTTTCTTATCTGGAGAAGGTACATATGATGGTAAAAATCCATTTTCTTTATCAATAGATTTATCATCTTTAGGTAAGTCTCTAATGTGTCCGTAACAAGATGAAACAATAAATTCTTTTCCTAAATATTTTTTAATTGTTTTAGCTTTTGCTGGGGATTCGACTATTACTAAATTATTACTCATTTTTTATTTTCATTTTTTTTAAGTTGCCAAAGATGAATAAAAAATTTATATAATTAAAATATCAAATTAATATTTAATTTTAATTGTTGTTTCTTCAATACAGAGTATTGAAAAATTAATTTAATGAATATTTTTATATCACCAAATTCTTTTAAAGGTACGTTTTCTTCAGTAGAAGCAACTAATATTATAGCAGAAGGTTTAGTATTAGCTAATCCTGATTTTAATATAACTAAATTACCAATTGCTGATGGAGGAGACGGAACATTAGATGTTTTTAAGTTTTATAATAAGTACCAAGTAATAAGTGAAAAAGTAAAAAATCCTTTAGGTAATGTTATTAATAGTGAATATCTATTAATAGATAATGGCAATACTGCAGTTATAGAATTTGCTTCTTCATCTGGATTGAAACTTATTCATAAAAATGAAAAGAATGTTGAGTTATTAAATTCTTTTGGTACTGGAGAATTAATCTTATCTGCAATAAATAAGGGTGTTAAAAAAATAATTCTGACTTTAGGTGGATCAGCAACTATTGATGGTGGTTCAGGTATTTTGAAAGCTTTAGGTGTAAATTTTATTGATGATGACAACAATCAAATTTTAGATGGTAATTATATAATAAATCTTAAAAAGATAGATTTAAAAAATTTTATTTTAAATAAGTCTGATGTTGATTTTGTTTTACTTTTAGATGTTAATATTCCTCTATTAGGAAAAAATGGTTCTGTAGAAATTTTTGGTAAGCAAAAGGGTTTAGAAAAGAAAAAAAATAAAATTTTTGAAAATTATTTATATAATTTTTCACAATTAACAGATATTATTTTTAAGTCAGATTCAAAAAAAATTGTCGGGGGAGGTGCTGCGGGTGGTGCAGCAGCTTTTTTAAAAATATTTTTTAAAGCACAAATTTATTCGGGCACAAATTTTATTTTAAATCATATTAAATATTTTAATTTATTAAAAAAAGATAGTGTTGTTATCACTGGGGAAGGTTTTTTAGATGAACAGTCAATTTATGGTAAAGCACCTGTATCTTTGAGTAATTATTTAAAGGATAAAAATATTTTTTTAATTGCTGCTTGTGGAAAGGTTGATTTTGATGTTATAGATAAATTATCAAAATATTTTGATTTAATTCTTCCTGCTTGTGAGTCAACAGATATTTCTTTTTGTACTAAAAATTCAAGAAAATTATTAAAAGAATTAAGTACTGAAATTGGAAAAATATTAATGCTTAGATCATCTATTTTAAATAGTTAATTATATAAGATTTAGTATTTAAATCGTTTTTAAACTGATGAAAAAATTTATTCTATTTATTTTATTTTTATTTTACTCATTTTTTTTAAATGCACAATATATTAATTATTCTCAGTTTTATTCTTCACCCCATAGTTTAAATCCAGCACTTTCTGGCTCTGGAGAATTTGGGAGGATTGGAGTGATTTACAGAAATCAATGGCCGTTGATTGATAATGGGTATCAATTTTTTACTTCTTGGATAGACTATAATCTTGCTAAATCAAATTTTTCATTTGGAATAAATTTTTCAAATGAAAAAATAGGTATTAATAGTTTGTCTACTTCTCACGTATCTCCTTCATTATCTTATGAAATAAATCTGAGTTATGATTGGGTGATAAGATCAGGAATTCAAATATCATATACTAATTCAAATTTCGATAGTCAAAATTTATTATTTTATGATCAGTTTCAACAAAATGGTTCAATTAATCCAACACTTGAAAATTTATCTACATTTGAAAAAGTTAATTATTTAAATTTAGCAGTTGGATTGATTGCTTATTCTAATAATGTATGGTTAGGAGCATCTATATATAATCTACCTAAACCTAATATTTCTTTTTCAGATAATATTGAAAATTTAGATAGATTATATTCATTTCATGGTGGTTATAGTTTAAAATTAAATAAAGTCAGCAAACATAATCTAACTATAGTTCCAGTTTTTAATTTTAGAATTATTTCGAATATTAGTCAATTGGATTTAGGTTCTTATTTGAATTTAAATCCTATATTGTTTGGAATATTTTATAGAGGGTTTCCTATTAGTTCAAATAATAGTATAGAGTCATTAATAGGAATATTAGGAGTTAAAAATCGTAATTTTAGTGTTTCTTATACATATGACTATTCTTTATCTGAATTAAAGGGATTGACAGGTGGCGCTCATGAAATTTCGCTTATATATCAATTTAACTTTTTAGGAAAGAAATTACCTCCAAAAAATGTTAGATTGCTTCAATGTCCAATACCTAATTTTTGATTATTTTTAATTTGCTATGCAAGCAACTACTATATTAAATATAATTTTAGTAATAATATCTCTAGATTATTTATTTAATCTTGTTTCAGGGTTATTGAACTACAATTCATTTGATAATTCTATACCAAAAACTTTGGAAGGAATTTATGATGAAAAGCAATATATAAACTCTCAAAAATATAATAAATCCAATTTTAGATTTGGTTTATTGACTAGTACTATTAATTTTTTTGTTCTATTTTGTGTCTTTAAATTTGGTTTATTGGGTGTATTAGATTTTTTGCTTAGAAATTATTCACCTGAAAATGAAATTAGTCTTTCTTTACTGTTTTTTGGTTCTATTTTCTTTATTAATGATATAATTTCAATTCCTTTTCAACTTTATAAAATTTTTGTAATTGAAGAAAAATTTGGTTTTAATAAAATGAATTTAAAAACGTTCATTATAGATAAACTTAAAAGTTATATTTTAATTCTTATTTTAGGTGGCGTATTACTTTCTACATTATTAATTCTTATAATGTTATATCCTTCTAATTTTTGGATATATTTTTGGATAGTAATATCTCTTTTTACTGTATTTATTAACATGTTTTATACTAGTTTAATTGTTCCTCTTTTTAATAAATTAATTCTTTTAGAGAGTGGTGAACTTAGAAATAAAATTAATAATTATGCAAAAAAAGTTAATTTTCCTTTAACTAATATTTTTGTGATCAATGGATCAAAAAGATCTTCTAAAGCAAATGCATATTTTTCTGGCTTAGGTAGAGCTAAAAAAATCGTATTATTTGATACTCTAATTAAAAATCATACCGACGATGAATTAGTTTCTGTTTTAGCTCATGAAGTAGGTCACTATAAAAAAAATCATGTGTACTCAAATCTTATTATTTCAATTATAATTTCTGGTGTAATGTTATTTGTATTATCAAAATTTCTTTTTAATCCTCAAGTTAGCTATGCTCTTGGTGGATTTGTTTCATTTAGACATTTTGAGATTTTTGCATTTTCAATAATTTATACTCCAATAAGTACTTTTTTAAGTATTTTAATGAATATTAAAAGTAGAAAGAATGAATTTGAAGCCGATAATTATGCTTGCAAAACATTTAATAAAGAATCATTAATTACTGCTCTTAAAAAATTATCTAAAAATAATTTGATTAATTTGACACCTCATCCTTTTTATGTTTTCATAAATTATTCTCATCCTCCACTTCATACAAGAATTGAAGCAATGAAAAATTCTTAATTATTAAAAATCTTTTTAAGATTGAATCCAACAAGTCTATTATGATAATAATATAACATTTTTATA
>Ga0209445_1001340_pt1 | contig 13371 bp, 13 predicted proteins | sample MarorgKNORR_S2LV_4_FD_188223 | JGI IMG/M metagenome (GOLD analysis project Ga0209445, IMG submission 188223) | Marine microbial communities from the Southern Atlantic Ocean, analyzing organic carbon cycling - NADW_A/KNORR_S2/LV (SPAdes) (version 2) | ecosystem: Environmental > Aquatic > Marine >...
AATTTTCGTTATCCACCGGCGCCGGCTTGCAGGGGATCTCGCCGGGCTGGATTTCAGCACCTTGGCCGGTCGCCGACAAGCGCAGACCTTCGTGCCGGATCAGGATTTCCACCGGCGCCCCGTCTTCCAGATGTTGCGCCCCAAAATCGCCAAGAATGGTAGCCACGTGGCCGTCCCGGACCATACCCTGAAGACGGTTGACTGGGCCGAAAAGGGCGGCGACGAAGGCGGTCAAGGGTTCGAAATAGGTTTCCACCGGGGTTCCGTCCTGGATGACACGGCCTTCGTCCATGACCAGGATGCGGTCGGCCATGAACATCGCCTCTTCGGGGTCATGGGTGACCATCAGGGTAGCAACATCGGTTTCCTTGAGCAGGCCCAGTGTTTCGGCGCGAATGTCGACACGCCGGGTGACGTCAAGACCGGAAAAAGGCTCGTCCAGCAGCAAAACCCGGGGTTCCGGGGCCAAGGCGCGCAACAATGCCACCCGTTGCTGCTGGCCGCCCGACAGGATATGGGGATAACTGGCCGCATAGTCTGCAAGGCCCATTCGCGACAACGCCGAAAGAGCCCATTGACGGCGGTCGGCGGCGTTCTCCGGCAGGCCAAAGGTGACGTTTTCCAAAACATTGAGATGGGGAAACAGGGCGTAATCCTGGAACATCAGGCCGATACCGCGTTTTTCCGTCGGTATATGTTTCCCGTGGCGGCCTTCGGCGACGACGCGTTCGCCAATGGTCACCTGTCCCACCTGCAGGTGTTCGAGCCCGGCGGCGACCCTGAGCAACGTCGTCTTGCCGCATCCCGAAGGCCCCAGCAGACAGACCAGCTCTCCCGGGGCGACGAAGACGGAGACACCGTTCAAGACCGGATTGCCGGAATTGAAGGCGTGGGAAACGTTATTCAGATGCAGGCCGCTCATGGCACCGCCACCTCGGGGCCGGTGTCGGCGGCCATGCCGCCGGCGGGATGGCCGGGCCTGGAGCGGACGATGGTCAGGCTCAACAGGATTACCGGCAGGATGCCCGCGGCGACAATGGTCAATGCGCCGAGGGCGCTTTCCTCCAACAGTTCATCGGACGCGTACTGAAAGACGAAGGTTGCCAGGGTCTCGTAGTTGAAGGGCCGCAGGATGATGGTCAACGGCAACTCCTTCATGCAGTCGACGAACACCAGCAGCGCCGCCGTCAGCAGGCTCCCGCGGACGAGGGGAAAATGGACTCTCCTCAGGGCCTGGCCGGGGGTGCAGCCGAGAGTCCTGGCGGCGCCGTCCATGCTCGGCGTGATCTTGTCGAGGCTGGCTTCCAATGTGCCGTAGGAAAGGGCCAGGAATCGCGCCACGTAGCCGTAAACGACGGCGACGATGGTGCCGCTCAGCAAAAGCCCCGTCGGTATGCCCAGAACCTGTTGGCTGAGGCCGTCCAGGGCGTTGTCGAGCCGGGCCAACGGGATCATCACCCCGATGGCGAGAATGGCGCCGGGAACCGCATAGCCGATGCTGGCAAACCGGGTCGCCGCCTTGACCACGGGGCCGCCGCCGAGCCGGGATCCGTAGGCCAGGAACAACCCGATCAACACCGCCAGCCCGGCGGCTATGGCAGAGAGGCTGAGACTGTTGGCGGCATAGGTGAAAAAGTTGGCGCTTAGCGTGTCTGAGTAAAACTCGAGCGCGTAAGCCGTGAGCACGCCGGCCGGAAGCGCGAAGCCGAGAAGCACCGGCAAGAGACAGGCGACGAAGGCGAACGCCGCCGTCCAGCTTTCAAGCCGGTGGCTCGGCAGCGTCGAATACTTGCTCGACGTGTGATGGTAGCGCTGGCCGCGCCGGGCGAAGCGTTCGGTGCCGATGAGGGCCAATACCAGGACCATCATAACGCTCGCCATCTGGGCGGCCCCGGCGACGCTGTTCATATTCAGCCATACGTCGTAGATCCCGGCCGTGAACGTGGGTACGGCGAAGAACTCGACGGTGCCGAAATCGTTCAACGCCTCCATCAGCGCCAGGGTCACCCCGACCACAATGGCCGGCCTAGCCAGGGGCAGGGCGACGGAGAAGAACCCTCGCCAAGGGCCTTTACCCAATGTGCGGCTGACCTCCAACACGCAGACCGATTGCTCCAAGAACGCGGCTCGGCTCAAAAGATAGACGTATGGGTACAACACCAGCGTCATGACCGCGATCGCGCCGCCGAGGGACCGGATTTCGGGAAACCAATAGTCCTGGCGGTTCTTCCAGCCGAAGATCTCGCGCAGCCAAACCTGGAGGGTGCCTGCGTACTCCAACTGGTCGGTGACGACGAACGCCAGTACATAAGCCGGCACCGCCAGTGGCAGCAGGAGAGCCCAGTTGAAGAACCAACGCCCCGGAAAACGGCACATGGTCACCAGCCACGCGGTGCCGGTGCCGATGACGAAGGTGCCGACGCCGACGCCGAGAAGCAGAAATAGGGTTTTTTCGATGTAAAGGGGGAGAACCGTCGATGAAAGATGCGACCAAATGTCACCGCTGGGGGCTACGGCGATGATGACAACGGCGATCAGTGGCGTTGCCACCAGGGCCGCGACCGCAACCGCACCGATGGCCCAGCCGTCGAACCCTAAACGCCGAAAGGCCCGCATCAGCGAATTCGCCTTATCCATCGTGGTAGTGGCCACCAATACCCCCTGTTTCGTTAACGGGTTTCACCTAGCGGGCTGGGCGGGCTGGTCCCCTCGGTCTCAAACCAGAGTCATGATAGGCCAAGCAGCACCTGACCGCGGCTTGGCCTATCGGTGATCGGGGGCGGTTCAGCTGCCCGGGCCTTCATTAAACCTGACTTTGTCGACAAGGCGCGAAGCCGTTGCCCGGAGCGTGGCTATCTTCTCCAGGCTGACTGTGTCGGCCTTGAAGTTGCCCCAGGATCTGACCAGCGGGTCGATGGCGACCTTGGCCTTGGCCGGGTATTCGAAATTTTGCGATGCGTATATCTTCTGGGCGAAATCGCCGCTCAGGAATTCGATAAGCTTAACCGCGTGGACCTGATTCTTGGCGTTCCTGGTCACCGCCGCACCCGAGATGTTGATATGGTTGCCGCGGCCGCCCTGATTAAGAAAGACGACTCTCACGGCCTCCGCCCACTTCTTCTGCTCGGGTTTCTTTTCGTTGGTCGCCATCTTGCCCATGTAATAGGTGTTGGCGATTCCGATGTCACAAACGCCCTCGTAGATCGCTTTCGCCTGGGCGCGGTCGTTGCCCTGCGGTTTGCGGGCCAGGTTGGCTTTGACGCCGCGGAGCCATTTCTCTGCTCCTTCCTCGCCTTCGTGGGCGATGACCGAAGCGATCAAGGCGACGTTGTAGGGATGCTTTCCGGAGCGCATACAGATGCGGCCCCGGAATTTCGGATCGGCGAGATCGGCGTAGGTCTTGAGCGCGTCCGGCTTGACCCGGTTCTTGCTGACGAGCGCGATGCGGGCACGGGTGGTGAGTCCGAACCAAAGGCCGTCGGGATGGCGGAGATGCGCGGGAATGTTGTTTTCCAACACGGCCGAGCGAACCGGCTGCAATAGGCCGGCTTTTTTCAATTCGTTGAGGCGCCCTATGTCTACGGTTAAAACAACGTCAGCGGGGGTGTTTGCGCCCGCTGCCTTTAGCTTTTCAAGCATGCCTTTCTTGGCATAGACCACGTTGACTTTGATTCCGGTCCGGCGCGTGAACTCGTCGACAACGGGGTTGATGAGGAACGGTTGGCGGTAGGAATAGAGGTTGACCTCCTGGGGGGCGGTGCCACTCATCACTGCGGCGCCGGTCATGCCCAGGAGCGAAATGATCAAAAAAATTAAAAAATTACGACGCATGGTACTTGTTACCTTTTCCAACTTGCAAATGCGAATTATTCGCAACTACTTTCTAATTTCGTTATATTTGGCATTTCAAGGAAAGGCAAGGATAAATTGCGAATGAATATTATTTGCATTTAGGGGCCGTCGGGGGCTTCCCCTCCTGTCAGGAGGGTGGTCATGGATGAGGAATTTCTGGCTTTCCGATACGTGTTTGGGCAGAATCAGTAGTGACGTCGCCCTTCGGAGGGCCACGTGGGTGGCCATAGGATTTGTAGATGTCGCCGGCTTAGGTCCCATAACCAGTAGTTTTCAAATGAGAATCTCCAAGGTCGGTTCCTCAAAACAGTCCGCCGCGACGAAAAAGAAAAAGTCGATGGCGAAAGCGGGCGAATTCGCCGAACGCGTCCGCGGCACGGCTGGGGCCGGTGCGGTTGACAGTCCCCAGGCCGTTGAGGGAACGGCGCCGGTCGGGGGGGTGGAATCCATACTCGCGGTTCAGGAGGTTCCCGATGCAACCGACGGACGGTCCCGGGGATTGTTGAAGCAGTACGGCGATGACCTTCTTGATCGTCTCGACGAATTTAGGTTGGCCATTCTGACCGGGACCATTTCCAAGGACCGGCTAACGGAACTGGCTCAGAAGTTGCGGCAAAAACGCCAAGATAGTGACGATCCCAGACTCAATGAAATTATCGACGAGATCGAACTCAGGGCCGAGGTCGAAGTCGCCAAACTGACCCGTGATCCGAAGGGGGATTTTTAGCCCGACTCGTCTGTTTTCAATTATATTAGTGTTTTCAAAGCTCTAGTTGATTTCCCCTGAATGAAATTGGCTCTTGCCGTACGCGTCCGCCCCTCCTATATTCCGGCCTCGAAAAAAAAACGATCTGGGAGCCCAAGAAGGATGAACGTCACCCTGCCGCCGGACTACAAACCGACCAAAAAAGAATCTTTTATGAATAACCAGATGCGGGAATATTTCCGGCAGAAACTTTTGGTTTGGAGAGATGAACTCCTAAGTGAAACCAACGATACCCTCCAACATCTTCAAGAAGGCGGCAACTTGGAGCCCGATATTGCCGACAGGGCGTCGACCGAAACGGACAGGTCACTGGAACTCAGGACCCGTGATCGCGCCCGCAAGCTGATTGTCAAAATTGATGAGGCCCTGGAAAGAATCGAAAAAGGGTCCTACGGCTACTGCCTGGAGACAAGCGAACCCATCACCCTTTCCAGACTGGAAGCCCGGCCCATTGCCACCCTGTCCGTCGAGGCCCAGGAACGTCACGAGCGGATGGAAAAAACCCATCGCGACGAATAACCTTTTCTTCGTGCTTGCTTCCTTCGGGCGCAAAAAAAGAGGCCGGTGCGAAAGCACCGGCCTTTAAAGTTGCCAGGTTCAAATTAAGCCGAACCTAGAACGGGAAAATAATATCCCAGATTTGCGTTCCCCAGCGGGGTTGCTGAAGCTGGCTGATGGTGCCGCTGCCGCCGTAGGCGACGCGCATTTCGGCAATTTTTTCGTGAGAAATGGTGTTGTCGGAATCGATGTCCGAGGGACGGACGACGCCGGTGACCATCAGCTCGCGCAATTCCGAGTTGACCAGGATTTCCTGGCGGCCGACGATGACCAGCGAACCATTGGGAAGAATTTGCGTGACCACGGCGGCGAAAGTCAGGCTGATGGTTTCACTCCGGGCTATATCACCGTCGCCCTTGGTTTCATGAGCGTTGTCGAAGCTAAGCAGCGCAGCGGCCGAGACCGCTTGCGGCAGCACCTTGGCGAATTCTGCTTCGAGGCCGAGAAGCTGGGTTATATTGGTGTCCTCCTTGTCGGCCCGTTCCCGCTCGGTCTTGTTTGCAAGCGTGGCGCTGTCGGAAAGGGCAAGCTTGACCGTCAACACATCGCCGATTTCCTTGGCCCGGTGGTCCTTGAAAAAAGCCTTGGCGCCGGCTCGCCATAGGGAATTGGGGTTTTCTTCGGCGACATGGGGTGTCGGCATCGGCAGGCTTACCGGCCGGTAATCCGGCCGCGCCACCGGGTTGACGATTTTCGTCAGTTCCGGGCCGTCGCCGACTTCCGAAAGCCGGCTCAGCACATTGCAGCCGGTCACCGTCAACGCCACCAAGCCATAGGCGGTCAAGCGCAGCATGGTTTGTCCGATCTTGGGCCTCATCTTCATCTTCTCCTTGTTGGCCGCCTATAGGGGCGACTTAATTCATTACTATTTTGCCGGGAGGCAGGACGGCGACTTTGGCGACCCCCGTAACTTCGGCTTCGATGACCTTGTTGCTTTGGGTGTTGTTAATCCGGATGACGTCTCCGTCGCTGCCGTTTTCCAGGGCCTTGCCTTGGACCGTGAGCATCATCCTCGGGGCCTTGAGGTAGATCGTCACCAACGACCCCTTGGGAACCAAAATCGGCGGTTGAACGTTGGCGGTCCGAACCGGAATACCCGCCCTAAGCCACCGTTTAGGGGACTTGCCGATCAATTCGTTGATATCGACGATAACTCCCCGGGGCAGCCGGTTTTGGCCTATCTTCACCCATTTGATGTCGCGTTCGGTAATCACTTCGTTGGCTTGTATTCGCCTGGCCGGCACCGGGACATCGGTTTCCCTATGAAGACGTCCCGTCACCCGCGTTCGCGTCGCTCCGGGATCGCCCGCCGGGGCGACCAGGATGGCGGTAAAACGCCCGGTCCGGGGTTCGTAGGAAACATCTTCAACGCCGACGCTCGCCGCGACGTCGCTGGCAACGTAAAGCCGCATCATCCGGTTGCTTAGTTCCACCTTCGTGTTGGGATCGGCCCCGCGGTCGATCAGCGCGACCCGGATGGAGTCTTCTATTTCCTCGCGGGTAATCATCTGGCTTTCCCGCTCGACCACGATCTGGTCCTGAAGCCCCAGGGGCCGCCAGTTCAAACCGTAAGCCCGGGCCACCCGGTACAGCCAGCGGGAGTCAAAAATCGCCCGTTTTCCCGGGACCGGGGCATAAGCCACGGCGATGTCCGCCTTTTCCCCGGTTCCGGAAAACAGATCGTTGAGGCGCACCAATTTGCTTTTGACGCTTACGGATTCGCGCAAAACCACCTTGGCCTGGCCCGCGGACCGGGACAAGGCGACGGATTCTCCGCCCGCCGCCGAAGCAGTCGGCAGCAGTAAAACCGCTGTCAGCAGGGCAAAAACGAGCTTTTTCATCTTACCTTTCCTTAACGGAGCGCCGATAGGGTGCCCATCATTTCATCGGAGGTCTGAATGACCTTCGAATTCATTTCATAGGCGCGCTGGGCCGAGATCAGATTGGAAATTTCCTCGACCGCGTTGACGTTTGACGTCTCCAGGAATCCCTGGAGGATCGAACCGAAGCCAACGGATCCCGGGTTTCCGGTAGTCGCCGTGCCCGATGCCGGTGTCTCCGTGAACAGGTTGTCGCCTTCGGCCTGCAGGCCGGTTTCGTTGGCGAAGTTGGCGAGTTCTATCTGCCCGACGTTGGAGAAAGCGACCTGACCTTCGATTTTGACCAGCACTTCACCGGATTGGTTGATAGTCACGTCAATGGCGTTGTTGGGAACCGTGATTCCGGGCTCCAAGGTGAAACCGTCGTGGGTGACGATGTCGCCATCGGCATCCAACTGGAAAGTTCCGTCCCGGGAGTAGGCGGTTCCGCCGTTGGGCAGGGTGATCTGGAAGAAACCCTTGCCTTGGACGGCCATGTCAAAGGTGTTGTCGGTAGCTTCCAGGTTGCCCTGCTCGTGGATGCGGTAGACTGCCGCCAGCTTGACGCCGAGCCCCAATTGCGCGCCCGACGGGACCACGGTGCCGGAATCCGACGACGTGGTGCCGACGCGCCTCAGGTCTTGATAGATCAAATCGTGGAATTCCGTGCGCCTGCGCGTGAATGCGGTGGTGTTCATGTTGGCCAGGTTATTCGCCACCACCTCCACGTTCCTTTGCTGCGCCACCATTCCTGTCGCTGCGATGTCTAAAGATCTCATAATTCCCGTCCTTTCTTGATATTTTTCGTCGTTGGTTTGGTTTCTTGAGGTTGCATGGGGTTGATCCTCCGGCGCCGGGCCTTTGGCCCAAACGCCGGCGTTTTTCTCGCTTCGACGGGTTTAGTAGGCTTTAAGCCGTTTGACCCATCCCCTTAATCATGTTTCTCATCCTTTCGTCTTCGCGTTCGATAAATTTGCGGACACTGTCATACGTGCGGCTAATTTCGATCATCTTCGACATTTCGAGAATCGGTTGAACGTTGGATCCTTCGAGCATGCCCTGGACGATTTTCGGCGATTCCACGTCCCTGGGCACCTCTTTGGCGGAGAAAAGGCCGCCGGCGGAACGCTTGAGGAACTGCGGGTTTTCGAAGTCAACGAGCTTGATTCGGCCGAGGTCGCCGTTATTGGTGGCCACCGTTCCGTCCCTGGAAATGGTGATTTCCGTGTCCTCGGGGCCTAGGAAAAACGGCTGGTTGCCAGTTGAAAGAAGCGGCTCGCCGTTCTTGTTGACCAGTTGCCCGCCGTCATCCAGCTTGAAACGGCCGTTGCGGGTGTATCGTTCCCCGTCTTCGGTCTGAACAACGAAGAACCCTTCGCCGGTGATGGCCAGGTCGAGGGGATTGCCGGTTCCTTCCACCGGCCCTTTGCTGAAATCCAACAGGGTTGCAATGTCGCGGACATAAGCCAATTTCCTCCCCAACAGCCTTTGGCCGCCGGGGCTTTTCACCAGATGTTCGACGAACATCACGCGTTCGCCCTTGAATCCATTGGTGTTCATGTTGGCGATGTTGTTGGCGACAATGGCCAATTGACGTCTGAGCCCGCCTTGTCGGGAAAGCGCTATCAGTGTTGTCGTTTCCATGGTTCCACAAATCCCTTGTTAAAATTCACACGTACCCGGCGATTACTATGCATGGGCCGTGCCAATCAATGAATTTGTTTAAAATCAACGGGTTGTAGGAATTTTCGTGGCGAGGGGGGCTTGTCACGGCGGCAGCGGAAAGTATGCTTTGCCCGGCATTTATTGCCCGGGGCGAAAACGGGCGTAAATTTTATTGGTAACAGCCTTTATTGCCCAGTACCGGGGACATTTGGTATTCTCTGATTCGGCCTTGCCGTGCGGATAACTAGACTGCAAGCCCCATGACTGATTATGAAGATCGGGGGGACCAGCGACCACCGATCTCAAGAAGTTGTTAACCAACCCAATCTATATTTTCCTAGCGGCGGAGCTAACGACGTGAGGCCTGTAGTATCACAGGGATCAGGCGATGGCCGACGAAGAAGACCTAGAAGACGAAGAGCCTGAAGACGAGGGTGATGAGTCATCCGACAAACCCGGTGGCAAGAAGAAACTTATCATCATTGCCGTCGTTTTGTTGCTCGCCATTGGCGGAATCGCTGCGGCTTACTTCACCGGGCTCCTCCAGCCGATAATCGAATTGATCACCGGCGAAGAGGCTACAAAGGAAGAGGAAGTTGACAAGGAAAACGCGGTCTTTTTTCCGTTGGAGGAATTGATCGTCAACCTCAACGCCGGGGGTCGCAAATCGACCTTCTTGAAGATCAGGATCAGCCTGGAACTTGCCGACGGTGAGGATATTAGTAGGATCGAAAGCGTCATGCCCCGTATTATGGACAACTTCCAGGTTTATCTTAGGGAACTGAGAATAGAGGATTTGAAAGGTTCGGCGGGGATGTACAGGTTGCGCGAAGAGTTGCTAACGCGGGTCAATGCCGCCGCCGCCCCTGCCAAAATCCGAGACGTTTTATTTAAGGAAATGCTTGTCCAATAGGGCCTCCATGTAGGTTAGGAACCATATTGTCATGACCAGTCCTGCCGACGAAGAAGATCAAGACGCTCTGGCTGCCGAAGGGGAAGCCTCCGTGGAAGGTGATGACGCGGGCGGTGACGCAGGCGGTGAAGATGAACAGGACGATCTCGCCGCCGAATGGGAATCCATGGTCGGAGAGGGCAAGGGCGAGGGCGAGAAAGGCGACGTTGAAGACGATGTTGCCGGCGGTGCCCGGGATTCGACGCGGGTCCTGAACCAGGAAGAAATCGATAGCCTTCTGGGGTTTGACGAAGAGCATGAAGAAACCGGAGACAAATCCGGCATTCAGGCGATTTTGTCGAGCGCCCTTGTTTCTTACGAACGCCTGCCGATGCTGGAGGTTGTCTTCGACCGTCTGGTCCGCCTGATGTCGACGTCGCTCAGGAATTTCACCTCCGACAACGTCGAGGTTTCACTCGACAATATTGCCTCGATCCGTTTCGGCGATTACCTAAATTCGATCCCGCTGCCGGCCATGTTGAGCGTGTTCAAGGCCGAGGAATGGGACAATTTCGGACTCATTACCGTCGATTCATCCCTGATTTATTCCATCGTCGACGTGCTTCTCGGCGGCCACCGGGGCACAGCGGCCATGCGTATCGAAGGCCGCCCCTATACGACCATCGAACGTTCGCTCGTTGAACGGATGGTTCATGTCATGCTCAGTGACCTGAGCGCCGCGTTCGAGCCCCTGAGTCCGGTGACTTTCCGTTTCGACCGACTGGAAACAAACCCACGGTTCGCCACCATTTCTCGGCCTTCCAACGCCGCCATCGTCACTAGGCTTAGGATCGACATGGAAGACCGCGGTGGCCGTTTGGAGTTGTTGCTGCCGTACGCGACCCTGGAACCGGTTCGCGAATTACTGCTGCAGATGTTCATGGGCGAGAAATTCGGCCGTGACTCCATCTGGGAAACCCACCTTGCGGAAGAGCTGTGGCTGACCGAAGTAGACCTGGAAGCCGTCGTCGACCAGCAGATCATGCGTCTAAGCGACGTTTTCGATCTCAAGATCGGTTCACGGATCATGTTCAGCGCCACCCCGGATTCCGTGGTATCCCTGCAGTGCGGCAATATTCCAATGTATTCCGGCGTGATGGGCCGTAAGGGCAACCAGATTGCCATCAGGATTGAAGATAGAATTGAAAAGAAACCTCGCTAGATCGTTGTATACGACACGGTTTCCGGATAACGGGCACGCGTTCGTGGTCAAAAAAATTAAGTTTGGCGCCAACAGGTAAGGAATTGTCGTGACCTATTCGTTAATCGTCGATCTTTTCGTTGCCATCCTGCTGGTCGTGACCATTGGCTATGCCATCGTCCTCAACAGGCGGTTGGGAAAATTAAGAGGGGACAAGGCAGAGCTTGAAAAACTCGCCGCCACGTTCGGCGAGTCCACGGTCCGTGCCGAAGAAAGCATCGAAAAGCTGAGAAACACGGCGGATATGCTGCAAGACCGGATGGAAAAGGCGGAAGCCTTGCGCGACGACTTGGCGTTCCTTATCGACCGTGGGGGCCAAGCGGCGGACAAACTTGAGGATCTAGTGCGCGCCACCCGGGATAAGGTCGGGATCGGCCCGCGGTCGGTCTCCGAAAACGCCAACCCCGATGTCGATAAAGGCGATGGCCAATCCAGGCCCCTTACGGCCCGTCGCGACGAGCCGGCGGGGACGGATACGGACGTTGATGGGGTAAAGTCCGAAGCCGAACGGGAACTGCTGAAAGCGATCAGATCGTCGGGATAAGTATCATTCGCCTGGGTTGGGATTGGGCGTTCGATTTGGGTTGAGGAAATGACCATGAAGAGAATCTTTTCAAGGATAAAGTTCCTGCCACTCACCATCTTTGCCGCGACATTGATGTTGACGGTAAAAATCGGCGACATCTGGGATGGGTTTGACGGGCACATTAACGGCACCATCCAGGTGTCCGAGGCGATCGCCCAGCCCGCCGAGGAAGACACCAAACCGGCGGCTAAGGACGGCCAGCCCGCGGCCGGAGAAAAAACCGCCGAACAGGCCGTCCCGGCGGCGTTGAAGGACGAACCCCAGGGCCAAATATCGAAGCTGATCACCAATGACCCGACACTTCTGACGCCGGCGGAAATCGATCTTTTGCAACAACTGGCCGAACGCCGCCAGGTCCTGGAATCCCGAGAACAGGAATTTGAACTCCGAACCGGACTGTTGGCGGCGGCGGAATCCCGGATCGACAAAAAGGTCGAAGAGCTCAAGGTATTGCGTGAAACCATCTCCGGTCTGATCAAGACCTTCGACGCGCAACAGGACGCCAAGCTTTTGAGCCTGGTTAAAATTTACGAAAACATGAAGCCCAAGGAGGCCGCGAAGATTTTCGAGGAACTTCAAATGGACACTTTGCTCGAAGTCGCCGAGCGGATGAAGGAACGTAAACTGGCCCCCATCATGGCCAAAATGCACCCCGAAAAGGCCCGTGATATGACCGTCGAACTTTCGCGGCTTCGCCAATTGCCGACGGTGGGCCAACAGGCCGGAGGTTAAGAGGCGCAACTTCGGATTCGTAAGGTTCCGACCCATTTCCGGCACCGGGATGCCATACCGGCCCTGAGTTGGAGAAAACCATGACCGCTGTGATTGGGGCAGGCCGGATAAAGGCGGCGAACTCGATCGAGAAACGGAAAAGTTTGAATAGGGACGCATGAACGAATTCTTGAACCCAACCCCATCTGGGCATGATGGCCGTACTGGCACGGTCTATGTGTATCTGTCGCTGTTTTTTCTGGTTCTCGCTTTTTTCATCGTACTGGTGGCCATTTCAACCGTCGAAAAGACCAAATCCAAAGCCGTCATGAACAGCTTGACGTCCACCTTCACCACCTATCAACCGGAAGGTACCAAGCCTACAGATTTCACGGCCAAGGAGGGCGAGGTCCTGGGCAGGCAGGCGTTTCAAGAGAAAATCACCGGAATCTTCGCTACCACCCTTCAGGTGGCCAAGGTGGAAGTGGTGAAACCGGGCCGCCTGATGCGCGCCCAGATGCCCTCCAGCGCCATGTTTCAAAACAACGACGCCCGGATCAAGCAGAACGCCCTGGCGTTTCTCAACCGCACCGTGGCCGCCCTGGGTGGACGCCCACCAGGACTGCGTTTCGATTTGGAATTTGTCATCGGCACGCCGACAACCGGGGACAAGCTCCTGCCGGTCGACGAAAATTTGCCAATGGCCCGTGCCGGGGCCTTCGCCCGTGAAATGATTTCTCGGGGCGCGCCGCCGGACAGTGTCGCCATCGGTTTGGCCCCCGGCGATCCGGAAAAAATCACCTTGCGGTTCTACGTCCGCCGTCTGGATGACCCCTCGCTCGAACGGCTTGGGCCGCCGCGGGCGGGACCGCAATAATCGGGGTTGAGGTGAAAACGGTGGACATCAATAATCCAATAACCAAAGGCGCGGGCCGGTCCGAGGATCGAGGCTCCCGGATTTGGTTGATTACGTTTACCGATTTGGTTGCCTTGATGTTGACTTTTTTCGTCATGCTTTTCGCCATGTCCAGCGTCAAAGTCAGCGAATGGAAAAACATCATCGATTCCCTGTCACAGACCCTGCGGCCGTCGGATGAACAGCCGGTGCCGGCGGCGACATCGACTTTCAATATCGGCACCATTTTCCGCAAGCAGGCCATCAACCTCGATTATCTTTCGTCGGTCCTCAACGAGACGGTGAAAGGGCAATCCTTGCTGTCG